>PVBE011979736.1_pt1 | contig 32187 bp, 28 predicted proteins | sample 1631181 | NCBI WGS metagenome assembly PVBE01 (sample SAMN08397723, study PRJNA350692) | Marine metagenome, whole genome shotgun sequencing project. | isolation source: water | place: Pacific Ocean | collected 2012-04
CGGCGAACGGCTGGCAATGATCAGCGGCGGCTGGCCGGGCTGAAGGGGAAGCGAGAGGGAATCGGACATGCAAACTCTGTTCTGTTGAACCACCTCAGCATACCAGGATTTGGCCCGGCAGCCCTGGTTCCTCCATCACTGCAAGGGTTTACCAACATCATGAACAAAATGTTAAATACATTTGATCAAAATATATCTTAAATTTTAGGTAATATCCGTCGAATCCCATGGCGCTGTACGGAACCGGATATTCGGCAGCGCCTGAAAATTGTCAACGCTCGCCAACATTGCTCTCTTCGATCCCCGCAGCGCGGCTGCGGTCAAGCCGGCTGCGCGTCCGGCCGGTGCCCGCTTCGACGATCTCTTGGGCCGCCATCGGGCTCGCTTTCGCCACGCGCAAGATGACGATCTCGGCATTCACCCTCAGAGGCGGCGCTCCGACACCGCCACGGGCGGTGCAAAGGAGTCCCCCGGGGGTGGCCAGGCCCGCGAGGCCGAAGCGAGCGGCGAGCGGGCCAACGACAACCGCCCCGAGGCCAGCCGGCACGGGCTCAGCGACCCCTTTGTCGAGCGGCCCGACCGCTTCGTCGGCTATTATCATTTCGATGCCGGTTTCATGACGCAGGTCCTTTCGCAGGAAGTGATGCCCGAAGACAGCGCCCGCGGCCCCCGCCATAGCGCCGCCGGCTCCGCCGCTTACCGTGCCACCACCCAACGTACCGACGCCTATCTGGTGCCTGACCAAGAAGAGCTGCTTGTTACTTAGGCCGGCCCCTGGCAATCTCGCCGAAACCTGAGAGCCAGCGAAACGGGCCATGCCAAATACCATTGCTGAATTGATCGAGGCCGGAGCCGCCGCGGCCCCGGCGCTGGGCGCGCCGGGCCGGCCGGATTTCGACTACGCCGGACTAAGAGGCCTGGCCGCGGAGGTGCGCGGGGCCTTAAACGCCGCCGGTATCGGCCGCGGCGACCGCGTCGCCATGGTGCTGCCCAACGGCCCGGAGATGGCCGCCGCCTTCGTCAGCGTGGCCGGTGCCGCCACCACGGCGCCTCTCAACCCGGCCTACAAGGCCGACGAATTCGCCTTCTACCTCGACGACCTGGAGGCCCGAGCGCTAATCGTGGAAAAAGGCTCGCAGAGCCCGGCCCTGCAGATGGCGGCCGAGCGCCGGATTCCGGTTATCGAACTTGTGCCGCGAGAGGGGCCGGCAGGAGGCTTTGAGCTTTCCGCCGCTGCCGACGGCGAAGCCGCCCGGCTGGGACCTTCAGAGCCCGACGACGTGGCGCTGGTGCTGCATACTTCGGGCACCACCTCGCGACCCAAGCTGGTGCCGCTGAGCCAGGGGAACGTCAGCGCCTCGGCCGAGCACATCGCCGCCACCTTGGGCCTGGACGCGGCCGACCGCTGTCTCAACGTGATGCCGCTTTTCCACATCCATGGCCTGATGGCGGCGCTGCTGGCCAGCCTCGGCGCGGGCGCCTCGGTGCACTGCACGCCGGGCTTCAACGCACTGCGCTTCTACGCCTGGCTGGCCGAGGTCGAACCCACCTGGTACAGCGCCGTGCCCACGATGCATCAGGCCATCCTGGCCCGGGCCGAGCGCAACAGCGAGATCATCGCCAAACATCGGCTGCGCTTCGTGCGCTCCTCGAGCTCGTCGCTGCCGCCGCAGGTGTTGGCCGAGTTGAGCACTACCTTCAAGGCCCCGGTGGTTGAGGCCTACGGCATGACCGAGGCGGCCCACCAGATGGCCTCCAATCCGGTCGACCGCGACCGCGTAAAGCCGGGCACGGTGGGCTTGGCGGCAGGGCCCGAAGTGGCCATCATGGACGCCACCGGTAAGCTGTTGGCGCAAGGCGAGATCGGTGAGATCGTCATCCGCGGAGCCAACGTGACGGCCGGCTACGTGGCCAACCCCGCTGCCAATGCCGAGGCCTTTGTCGAAGATTGGTTCCGCACCGGCGATCAGGGCTGGTTGGACCCTGACGGCTACCTCACCATCTCGGGCCGGCTCAAGGAGATCATCAATCGCGGTGGCGAAAAAATCTCGCCGCGCGAGGTCGACGAAGTGCTGATGGACCACCCGGCGGTGGCTCAAGCAGTGGCCTTTGCGCTGCCCCACGACAAGCTCGGCGAGGAAGTGGCAGCGGCGGTGGTGCTGGACGACGGAGCGGCCGCCGACGAGGCCGAGTTGCGCGATTTCGTGGCCGGCCGGCTGGCCGCCTTCAAGGTTCCGAAACGCGTCGTGCTGCTCGACGAGATTCCCAAGGGCCCGACCGGCAAGCTCCAGCGCATCGGCCTGGCCGACACGCTGGGTCTATCGGGCTCGAGTTGAGGGAAAGATGAAAATCGCCGTCTTCGGCGCCGGCGCCATCGGTGGGCTGCTCGGCGCCCGTTTGGCCGCAACGGGGACAGAGACCGGAGCCGACGTCACCCTGATTGCCCGCGGCCCTCATCTGGCCGCCATGCAGACGGCCGGCTTGACCCTGATCGAGGCCGACGGCAGCCAAAGCACGGTCGCCGTCGAGGCCACCGACGATCCCGCCGGGGCGGGGCCACAGGACTATGTCATCGTCACCCTGAAGGCCCATTCGGTGGCCGCCGTGGTCGACGACATCGGGCCGCTGCTGGGCCCCGAGACAGCCGTGGTCTGGGCCGTCAACGGCATACCCTGGTGGTATTTCCACGGGGTCGAGAGCCAATATCGTGACCATCGCTTGGAATGCCTCGATGCCGGCGATGTGCAGTGGCAGGGCCTGGGGCCCGAACGCCTGATCGGCTGCGTCGTCTGGTGGGCTTCCGAAGTCGTCGAGCCCGGCGTGGTGCGCCACGAATACGGCAACCGCATGCCGCTGGGCGAGCCCGACGGCAGCCGATCGGAGCGCGCCAAGGCGCTGAGCAAAATCCTCATTGCGGCCGGCTTCAAGTCGCCGCTGAGGCCCCGCATCCGCAACGAGATCTGGATGAAGCTCTGGGGCAACCTTTCCTTCAACCCCATCAGTGCGCTGACCGGCGCCACCATGGCCGAGATGGCTGGCGATCCCGGCACACGAGAGGTGGCCCGGGCCATGATGGCGGAGGCCCAAAGCGTGGCCGAGGCGCTGGGCGCCGAGTTCTCGATCGACGTCGAGACCCGCATTCAGGGCGCCGCCGAGGTCGGTGCTCACCGCACTTCGATGTTGCAAGATCTGGAGCGCGGCCGGCCGCTGGAACTGGAAGCCCTGGTCGGCGCCGTGGCCGAGATGGGCCGGCTGGTCGAAATTCCGACGCCCACCATCGATACCGTCTACGCCCTGGTGGCCCAGCGCGCGCGCCAGGCGGGCTCCATTTCCTGATAGCTCCCGCGATACCATGCCGACCCTGATCCGCGACGAATCCGCCGCCGACCACGACAACATTGCTGCGGTCGTCGAGGCCGCCTTCGGGCAACCTCAGGAAGCAGCGCTGGTGGCTGCGCTTCGCGCCCAAGATGCTCTATCTGTTTCGCTGGTGGCCGAACGCGACAAAGCCCTGGTCGGCCACATCGCCTTCAGCCCCATAACGGTCGAGGGCAACCCGCATAGTCTGCGCTGCCTCGGCCTGGCGCCGTTGGCCGTGGCACCACGCCAGCAGGGCCGCGGCATCGGCGGCCGCCTGGTCCAAGCCGGATTGGCCGCGGCGGCCGGCTGGGACCTGGTTTTCGTACTCGGCGACCCCGCCTATTATGAGCGCTTCGGCTTCATGGTTGCCGAGCGCCATGGCCTCAAGTGCGAACACGACGCCCTGGCCGAGGCTTTCCGAGTTCTTGAGCTACGCCCCGGCACCCTGGCCGCCGTCAACGGCACGGCGCGCTACCACGCGGCATTCGCTGAGGTGTAGGTTGCCGGAATCCTAATACCCGATCGCGCAGCCGTCCTTACGGGGATCTGAGCCGGCCGCGAGCGTGCCTTGTTGCCAATCGATCCAGATGGCCTGGCCACCGCCGTGGGGACTGGCGACGCGGCTGACCTGGTGGCCGAGCTCAGCCAGGCCGGCGGCGACGGTTTCGGGGACGCCGGTCTCCAGTCCGTAAACGCCGTTGAAGTGGAATCCGCGGGGGCAGTCGATGGCGGCCTGGGGGTCCATGCCGAAATCCAGCATGTTGGTCAGCAGATGAACCTGGCCGACGGGCTGGAAATGCCCGCCCATGACGCCGTAGGGCATAACGACACGGCCCTCGCGCGCCAGCATGCCGGGCATGATTGTGTGCAGCGGCCGCTTGCCCGGCGCGATGCAGTTGGGATGACCGGGCTCGATGCGAAATCCGCTGCCACGGTTTTGCAGCACCACGCCCGTCGGGCTGCAGAGCCCCGAGCCGAAGGCGTGGAAGGTCGAGTTGATGAACGAAATCGCGTTGCGGTCCTTGTCGACGACGCTGAGGTAGATGGTGTCGGGATGGCCGGGCGAGCGGATGGTCTCGAGCGCCATGGCCCGTTCACGGCTGACCTCCCTGGCCAACACTTGGGCGAAGTCCTTCGAAAGCAAATTATCCACCGGCACCTCGACCTGGCGGGGATCGCCGAGGTAGGTCTCCCGCACATTGAAGGCGAGACGCGTGGCCTCACCCTGCAAATGAAATCGCTCGGTGCTCAGGGGATCGAGGCCAGCGAACGAGAACGACTCCAGAACGTTGAGCATCAGCAGTGCCGTAATACCGGGGTTGTTGGGCGGCACTACGAAGACTTGGTGGCCACGATAGGTGGTGCTGATGGGGTCGAGGACCTCGGTCTCCTGGCCGGCGAAATCCTCCAAAGAATGCAGGCCGTCGACAGAATTCAGATACGCGACAATGTCCTCGGCGACGCGCCCGGAATAGAAACCGTCGCGGCCCTCGGCCGCGATGGTGCGCAGCGTTGCCGCCAGTTCGGGCTGGCGGTGCACGTCCCCCACCGCCGGGGCCTTGCCGCCGGGCAGGAAGATGCGCGCGGCATTTTCGTCCCGGGCCAGCTTGTCGGCCGCGGCCTGCCAGTCTCGGGCCACCCGCTCGTGCACCACGTAGCCATCGTTGGCAAAGCCGATGGCGGGGCCCAACAGCCGGCCCAACTCCATGGTGCCGAAACGTTCGAGCAGCGTGGCCCAGGCATCGATGGCACCGGGTACGGTTACGGCATGGCTGTGGTAGAGCGGCAGGCGCTCGATCTCGCGCTCCAAGTACCAGTTCGCCGTGGCCCGTGCCGGCGCCCGGCCTGAGCCGTTGACGGCAACGATATCGGCGCTTCCATTGGGCGCAAAGAGGGCAAAACAGTCGCCGCCGATACCTGTCGACTGGGGCTCGACGACGCACAGCACTGCGGAGGCCGCCACGGCAGCATCGACGGCGTTGCCGCCTGATTTGAGAATTTCGAGCGCCGCCTGAGTGGCCTGGGGATGGGAAGTCGCGGCCATGCCGTTGAGCGCCCGCACCGCCGAACGGCCGGGAGACTGAAAATCACGCATCTTGACCCCTTTCACCAAAACCGGCGCAGTATGCACGATAGGATTTCACGGACACAATGTGTAGCGGACCCAGAAGGGATATCGGAGGATGAGCGAAAAACCCGACGTACTGGTCATCGGCGGCGGCGTCATCGGCAGTGCGGTGGCGTACTTTTTGACCGCCGAGCCGGCCTTTGACGGCCGGGTCACCGTCGTCGAACGTGATCCCACCTACGCCACCTCGTCTACGGCACTGTCGGTGGCTTCGATCCGGCAGCAATTCTCGACGCCCGAGAACATCCGCATGTCGCTGTTTGGCGCTGAGTTCTTCCGCTCCGCCGGCCAATACCTGGCCGTGGACGGCGAAGCCCCCGACATCGCTTTTCGTGAATCGGGATATCTCTTTTTGGCGACCGAGGAATCCCTGCCCATCCTCGAATCCAACCACCATACGCAACTGGACTGCGGCGCCGCCGTGGCGCTGCTGACTCCGGCTGAACTAAGGATGCGCTTTCCCTGGTTGGCCGTCGACGACCTGGCGGCCGGCTCGCTGGGCCTGGCCAACGAAGGGTGGCTCGATTCTTATGCGCTTTTGCAGGCGTTCAAGCAGAAGGCCATCAGCCTGGGGGTGCGCTACCTGCGCGACGAAGTGGTGGGCCTGGCGCGGCAGGGAAACCGCCTGGTGGCCGCCGAACTGGCCTCGGGCGATCGGCTCGAATTCGGCCTGGCGGTCAATGCCGCCGGCCCCCGCGCCAACCGCTTGGCGGCCATGGCTGGGCTTGATCTCCCGGTACGGGCACGAAAACGCATCGTCCACGTTATCGACTGCCCGCAGCCAATCGCCGACTGCCCACTGGTCATCGATCCAACCGGGCTCTACTTCCGGCCCGAGGGCCGCAATTTCCTCAGTGGTATCTCGCCAGCCCCCGACCAAGACCCGGACCAGGACCCGGATAGCGACGACCTTGAGCTCGCCAACGATCTCTTCGCGACCATCTGGCCGTTGCTGGCAAGGCGCGTCCCGGCTTTCGAGACGCTCAAGCTAGTGCGCGCCTGGGCCGGGCACTACGCCTACAACACGCTCGACCAGAACGCCATCCTGGGGCCCCACCCGGAGGTCGAAAACCTCTATTTCACCAACGGCTTCAGCGGCCACGGCTTGCAACAAAGCCCGGCCGTGGGCCGGGCGATGAGCGAGCTAATAACGTTCGGCAGCTATCGCACCCTGGACCTTTCGCGCTTTGGCTACGGGCGCATCATCGAGAACAAACCCGTGCCCGAACTTAACGTCGTCTAACCGCTCCTTCTTGTCTGGCGTCAAACCTCAATATCTAGTATTATGTTTGGTGGCTCGTACTATATCTCGTGGCCATCGGACAGTTTGCCAAGACAGGAGGGGTTACGATGCCCGAACTTTCAGTCGAACTCAGGATGCTGGCCTATTCGGCCCTGATCTGCATCCTGCTCTGGCTTCCCTATATTCTGGCCCGCACTCAGGCTTGGGGCTTGGCGGCCACAGCCGGCTATCCCGACGATCCGGCACCGCTTCCCGCCTGGGCTCTGCGCAGCATTCGCGCCCATGCCAACTGGGTGGAAAACCTGGCGCCCTTCGCGGCCCTGGTACTGCTGGCCCACGTCGGCGGCATCAGCAACGAAATGACGGCCCTGGGCGCCCGACTCTTCTTCTGGGGCCAGGCGGTTCGCACCGTCGTCCACATCGCCGGCGTGCCCTGGATCCGCACGGGGGCGTTCCTGGTGTCGTGGATCGGTATGGTGCTGATCTTCTTCCAGGTGCTGGGGTATTAGGCACGCCTAAATCCGGATCGCCGAAATTCCCGGCACCATGGCCTCCGGTTCCGTCGGGCGGGCCGGCTTGACGGCCAGGCGGAGGTCGATGAGTTCCTCGTTCTGGCGTTCGGCCAGGACTAGTGCTTGATCGCGGCCGGCACTGTATTGCTGCGGCCAGGGCTGGTCGACCTGGCCGTAGTGGGCCGCCGCGCGCAGTGTGAAGTAGGGATCCGAAAGATGCGGCCGGGCTAGGGCGCAAAGATCGGCCCGTCCGGCGGCAATGATGGTGTTGACCTGATCGGCCGTGGTGATGTTGCCCACGGCGATGGTCGGGATCTCGGCTTCCAGGCGGATGCGTTCGGCGAAGGGGGTTTGGAACATGCGACCGTAGACGGGTTCGGCCCGGGTCGAGGTCTGGCCGGCCGAGACGTCGATGATGTCACAGCCCAGCGCCTTGAGCCGGCGCGCGAGTTCCACCCCGTCGGCCTCGTCGAGACCCTCGCCGGGCACCCAGTCGGTGGCCGAGACGCGCACGGAAATGGGTTTGTGGGCCCAAGCCTCTCGCACCGCTTCGAAAACCTCGAGAGGATAGCGGAGCCGATTATCCAGGCTGCCGCCATATTCGTCCTCGCGCACATTGGAAAGCGGCGAGATGAAGCTCGAGAGCAGGTACCCGTGCGCCATGTGGACCTCGATCATGTCGAAGCCGGCTTCTTCGGCGTATCGGGCGGCTTGCACGAATTCCTTGCGCACCCGGTCCATGTCGCCCCGATCCATCTCACGCGGTACCTGGCTGTGAGGGAACCAGGGCAGCGGCGAGGCCGACATGATGGGCCACGCACCAACTTCCAGCGGCTCGTTGTCTCCGTCCCAGATTAGTTTCGTGGCGGCCTTGCGCCCGGCATGGCCGAGCTGCAGGCAGAGCTTGCCGGCTGAATTGGCGTGGCAGAAATCGACGATGCGAACCCAGGCGTCGCACTGGGCCTGGTTGTAGATGCCGGTGCAGCCGGGCGTGATGCGGCCCTCGGCCGAGACGTTGGTCATTTCGCTGAACAGCAGCGCGGCACCGCCCACGGCGCGGCTGCCCAGATGCACCAGATGCCAGTCGTCGGGCAGCCCGTCCCGTGCTGAATACTGACACATGGGCGAGACCACGACGCGGTTACCCAGCACCATGTCGCCGAGCCTGAAAGGCGTGAACATGGGCGGCGGATTGCCATCCAAGGGCAAGTCCCGCTCGCGCACGCTGTTGGCGAACCATTCGTCGATTCCGGCAATGTAGTCCGGGTCGCGCAGTCGGAGATTTTCATAGGTCACGCGTTTGGAGCGGCTGAGCAGACTGAAGGCGAACTGCTCGGGGTCGAGGTCGCGGTAGCGCTCGGTGTCTTCGAACCAAATGAGGCTGGTCTCGGCCGTACGCTGCAGCCTGGCCACCTCGTCCTGGCGGCCGCCCTCGTAGGCGGCCAGGGCGGAGGCCACGTCGGCGTTGGCCTCCAGCGCCTCATGCAGCGCGATAGCGTCCTCCATGGCCAGCTTGGTGCCCGAGCCGATGGAAAAATGCGCCGTGTGCAGGGCGTCGCCCAGCAGTACCACGTTGTCCTGGTACCAGCGTTCGTTGCGTACCGTCGGGAAGGTGCGCCAGAGCGAGCGGTTGGCGATCAACTCGTGGCCTTCGAGGTGATCGGCGAAGAGCTCCTGACAGTACGCCAGGGTGTCGGATTCCTCGGCCTTGTCGAGGCCTGCCCGATGCCAGGTCTCTTCCGTGCACTCGATGATGAAGGTGCTGGTCTCGGCCTCGAACTGGTAGGCGTGAACGCGAAATAGCCCGTGCTGGTTTTCCTCGAAGATGAAGGTGAAGGCACCCAACGGCAGGCTTGAGCCGAGCCAAACGAACTTGTTGCGCCGCCAGTCCAGGCTGGTGCCGAAGGCCTCCTGACGCTGGTCGCGGACGACGCTGTTGATGCCGTCGGCAGCCAGAATCAGATCGCTGTCGGCAAAACGCGAGATGTCGTCGATCTCGTAATCAAAGTGCAGCTCACAACCCGCCGCGGTGGCGTGGCGCTGCAGGATCTGCAACAGCTTGCGCCGCGACATGCCACAAAAACCGTGACCGCCCGAGCGCAGCACCCGACCCTTGGTGCGCACGTCGATCTCGTCCCAATAGGCAAAGTTGCCGACGATCTCACGGTGGCTGTCGCGGTCGTGGTCGAGAAACCCCGAGAGCGTCTCGTCGGAAAACACCACGCCGAAGCCGAAAGTGTCATCGGGCTGGTTGCGCTCGTAGATATCGATTTGGTGGTCCGGCTTGGCCTTCTTGGCCAGTAGCCCGAAATAGAGCCCGGCGGGACCGCCGCCGACGATGCTGATCTTCATGATTTGCTTCCAGGAATGAGGCCGTGACGCAAATATGGTAGATCTAAAACTTTCGTGAACAAGCGGAATTGGCGATGTGGCAGGGATGACCAGCACAGCCCGGGGTGCTCTGGCCGGCATTCCGTCGACTGCCGGGGCATATGCCTTGGTGCTCGACTTGGCCGGACCGCGACGGCTGCCCCGACACTTGTCCCCAGCGGTACTGCCGCCGGGACGATACCTCTACGCCGGCAGCGCCCGCGGTCCGGGTGGCCTGAGGGCTCGCCTGGCCCGCCACCTGAGGCGCCAAAAACCGCGGCACTGGCATCTCGATTGGCTGACCAGCGCGTCCCCGGCGCTGGTCCGCATTTGCGGTTTCGCGACCTTCGCGACGGCCGGGGAATGCGATCTGGTGGACTGGCTGACGGCGCGGACCGCTGCCCCGATAGCAGGCTTCGGGGCCAGCGATTGCCGGCGCTGCACGGCCCACTTGGTGGGCCTTTTGGAAGGGTTTCGGCTTGGCGAATTGGCCGACGCACTAGGGGGAACGCTAGTCTGGAGCCGGGATACCCCAAGATTCCGTTAACCATTGGCTGCTAGAACAGGCCTGCCATGAACGCACCAGATTTCATTCTCAAGCGGCTCTGGCGTCACGTCGGCGGCGTCACGGCAGTGGAATATGGTCTCATCGCCGGCCTCATCGCCGTCGCCATCATCGCCGTCGTGACGACGCTGGGCAGCGACCTCACCAACATCTTCAACGACGTCTCGGACGGCCTAAAAAACGGCTCCTGAAGAGGGCCGAGAAAAGTCGGTTTGAAGCTGCGCCATGTGGCCGACTAGGGCTACGGTAGGCCCATGCTTCCCGAGGCCTCACCCCCGTCCCCGACTACAAAGCGCCCGTGGCGCCGTCGGCCCGAGGTGATGCTGGCGCTGATGGCCTCGGCCTCGGCTCTGGCCTTCGCCACCTGGAACGTGCTGCTCAACAACTTTGCCATCGAACGTGCCGCCTTCGACGGCGCCGACATCGGCATTCTGCAAAGCCTGCGCGAGGTGCCGGGATTTTTAGCCTTCGCCGTGATCTTCCTGCTGTTGCTGCTAGCCGAACAAACGCTGGCCCTGGCCTCCTTAGTGTTGCTTGGACTGGGTGTCGTGGTGACGGGCTTTTTCCCCAGTTTCGTAGGGCTTTGCGTCACCACGCTGGTGATGTCGTTGGGCTATCACTACTACGAAACCCTGCAAAACTCGTTGGCGCTGCAGTGGTTCGAAAAGGAACGCGCACCGGCTTTGCTGGGCCGTCTGATCGCGGCCACCTCGCTGGCCTCGCTGCTGGCCTATGCCCTGGTCTACGCCGCCATTGATCTGCTGAAGGTCGATTTCCGCTGGGTCTATTTTGTGGGCGGCTGCGCCACGGTGGCCCTGGCCCTGACCGTCCGCTTTGCCTTCCCGGCCTTTCCGGCCAAGGTGGCCCAGCGCAAGCAGATGGTGCTGCGCCGGCGTTACTGGCTCTACTACGCCTTGGTTTTCATGTCGGGTGCGCGGCGCCAGATCTTCGTCGTCTTCGCAGCCTTCCTGATGGTCGAGCGCTTTGGCTTCGACGCCGCGGCCATCGCGCTGATGTTCCTGGTCAACTGCCTGGCCAACATCCTGTTCGCCGAGCGCATCGGCCGCCTCATCGGCCGCTGGGGCGAGCGCCGCGCCCTGACGTTCGAGTACATCGGATTGATTCTGGTCTTCGCAGGCTATGCTTTCGTGGACAACGCCGCCCTGGCGGTGGGTCTTTACATTCTCGACCACCTCTTCTTCGCCCTGGCTATCGCCATCGAGACCTATTTCCAGAAGATCGCCGACCCCGCCGACTTCGCCGGCTCGGCCGGCGTTGCCTTCACCATCAACCACGTCGCCGCGGTTGGTCTGCCGGTCGTGCTGGGGTTGCTATGGTTGGTTTCTCCGGCCGCCGTCTTCCTCTGCGGTAGCGCCATGGCGCTGGCCTCGCTGGGTCTCGCCCGTCTGGTCCCTAACGCCCCCTTGCCCGGGCACGAATGGCAAACGCCGCGCTTTGCCGCCCCTCTCCTCCGCAACGAAAGGCCCTCCTCATGACGGTGATCGACGTCCACACCCACATGCTCAACGACGAATGGCTGGCCCGTATCAAGGAACACGGCGGGCCGCACTACAGCGTCAAGGAATTCAAGGGTCAGCAGGTGGTGCACATGGATGGCGCCCCTTTCATGACCTTGCAGGACGGCATGTTCGACTACGACCTGCGCATCGCCAACATGGATAAGGCGCGGGTCGACCTGGCCATCGTCTCGCTGACCTGCCCCAGCGTCTATTGGGGCGACGAGGCCGTCAGCGCCGAGAGTGCCCGCCTGATGAACGACGACATGGCGGCCCAGCAAACCGCCTATCCCGACCGCATCCGCTGGTTCGCGACGCTGCCTTGGCAGTATCCGCAAGCCGCCGTGACTGAGCTCGAACGCGCCGTGGCGGCCGGCGCTGCCGGTGTCTTCGTCACCGCCAACGTGCGCGAGATGTCGCTGACCGACAAATCGCTAGTGCCCGTCTGGCAAGCCATCGACTCTCGCGCGCTGCCGGTTCTGGTGCATCCCGCGGCACCGCCGGGCGTCGGCGCCATGGACATGTTCAGCTACAACCTGGTGGCCTCGGTGGGATTCACCTTCGATACCACGCTGGCGGTTTCACGCATGATCTTCGACGGATTTTTCGACCGCTACCAGAAACTCCGCCTAATCGCCTGCCATGGCGGCGGATATTTACCTTACCTCGCCGGCCGCCTCGACATCTGCTACGACAACATGCCGTCCACGCGCGAGCACATCGATCGCGCCCCCAGCACCTACCTGCCGCAGCTCTATTACGATTCGGTGGTCTTCAGCCAGGATGCGCTGGAGCTCTGCGTTAACGTGGCCGGCTCGGACAACGTGCTCTACGGTTCCGACTATCCCCACAACATCGGCGACATGCGCGGCTGCCTCCTGCGCGTCGATTCGCTGCCCGCCGATACCCGGTTCAAGGTCCGCGGGCGGAATGCGGAGCGGATTTTCAGGCTTTAGATTACGTCGGCCGCACGAAGCCCTTCCTGTTCCGCCTCGTCGAATCCGGCTTCATCGAGGATCTCGCTCGTGTGCTCTCCGTGCAAGGGCGCCGGCCGCACCTCGAATTCGAAGTCCGTCATCTTGAGCGGAAACGCCGCCTGGACGATCTTGCCGTCGACCGGGTGGTCGTATTCGACGAACATCTCGCGGGCCCGGAAGAGCGCACTTTCGTGCGCCTCTTTTAGCGTCCAGACAGGCGCCACGCAGGTGTCCAAGGGACCCAGCGTCTCGACCCAGTGATCGCGGGTATTGGTCAGCAAGTGCGCCGCCACGCCTGCGCGGAATTCATCCGCCTGGGCGCCGCTGGCGAACTGTTGCTCGCCCCATTCGGAATGGCCGATGGCGTCGCAGAAGTTCTGCCAAAAGCGCCATTCCAGGGCGCCCAAATGCACGTACTTGCCGTCACTGGTTTCGTAGAAGCCGTACCAGGGGTACTGGCCCGAAATTATGTCGTTGCCGCGTTCGGGCACGCTTCCGTCGGCGTTCCAGCTCGACATGGGGATCACCGTCATGGCTAGGGTGCAGTCGGTGATGGAGGCGTCGATGTAGCGCCCGCGGCCCGAGCGTTGGGCATCGTAAAGCGCCGCCAGCATGCCCATCATGGCGCCCGAGGTGCCGCCGGCAATATCGGCGAACTGGAAGTTGGCGTCGGACGGCGGGCCACCGCGGCTGCCTACTTGGTCAGTGAGGCCGGCGTATGAGGCGTAATTCATGTCGTGGCCGGCGCGGCCGCGCAGCGGCCCCGTTTGACCAAAGCCCGATAGCGAGCAATAGACCAGGCGCGGATTGCGCTGGCGCAGCTCGTCGTATCCGAGTCCCATCTCGTCCATGGCACCAGGCCGGAAGCCTTCGAGCAGGATATCGGCGCTTTCCGCCAAACGCCGCACCACGTCACGGCCCTCGGGCGTTCGGTAATCGATCCTGAGGGATCGCTTGTTGCGGTTGAGGACATGGAAGCGGGCCGAGTTCTCGCCGCTCAAGGGCCCGATCTTGCGGATGTAGTCGCCGAACTTGGTGTCCTCGATCTTGATCACGTCGGCGCCCAGGTCGCCGAGGAACATGGTGGCCAGAGGCCCGGGTAGGAGGCGGGTGAATTCGAGGACGGTAACGCCGGCCAGCGGCTTGTCGGTCATGGGAAGTCCTATTTCTTGTAGGCCTTGCGGCTGGCCAGCGTCATGGTGTTGAGCTGATGGCCACCGTCGACGTCGATCTCGGCGCCGTTGAGGTAGCCCGATTCCGGGCCGCAGAGGAAAGCGATCACGTTGGCGATCTCGTCGACCGTGCCGAAGCGCCCGACCGGACTGGCAGCCATCAAGCCTTCGCGCATCTCAACCGGCATGGCCAGAACGTTTTCGGTTTCGATGAAGCCCGGCAGCACGGAGTTGCAGGTGATGCCGTGGCGGCCGTGCTCGATGGCGACGTTGCGGGCGACCCCCAACAGCCCGGCCTTGCTGGCGCTATAGCCGATCTGGCCGGGCAGGCCGCCCCGCGCCGCCGTCGAGGAGACGTTGACGATGCGCCCCCAACCCTTCTCGATCATGGCCGGAATGGTGGCCTGGATCATGTTGAAGGCACCGCTGAGATTGACGCCGAGCTCCCAATCCCACTTCTCCGGCGTCATACGGACCAAGGGCGCAATATTGGCGACGATGCCGGCCACGTTGGCCAGGATGTCGGCCGGCCCGATCTCCGTGGCGGCAGCGGCGACGCCGGCCTGAACCGCCTCGGGATCGGCGATGTCGACGATCTGAGTGCTGGCGCGGCGACCCATGGCCTCGACCGCTTGGGCCACCTCGGCGACCTCGGGCCTGATGTCGAAGAGCGCCACGTCGGCGCCGTCGCGGGCCAGGCGCTCAACGGTGGCGCGGCCAATACCGCGGGCAGCGCCGGTGACAATGGCAATTTTGTTGTCGAGGGTCATGCTATTGCTCCCAAACGATGTTCTGGGCGGCAGCTTAACCCGGCCCTCAGGTTTCCGTCGCGTGTTTGCCGACGCGGCCCCGGTCGCGCTTGTCGTAGAAAGCCTGCAGGCGCTCCATGACGGGTGGGTTGGCAACGCCCGTGTAGCCGTAGATGCAATCCATCATGAGCTGGTCCTCGAGGCCGCGGCCGATCATCTCGAAGACCGTCTCCTTGGCCGAGCGAATGGCCCAGGTGTCATTGCGTAAGATCTTTGACGCCATCTCGTCGGCCGACGCCATCAGCTCGCCGTGCGGCACCACGCGTGAGACCATGTTGACCTGCTGGGCGCGCTCGGCGTCGATGGGTTCGCCCGTGAGCAGCATCTCCAGAGCGAATCCGGTGCCGCAGATGTTGACCAGGCGGGCCACGCCGCCATCGCCGTGGTGGTAGCCCCGGCGCACCTCGAAAGAGCCGAACTGGGCCTGATCGGAAGCGATGCGGATGTCGCAGGCCATGGCCAGCTCGAAACCCCCGGCCAGGGCCCAGCCGTTGACGGCGGCGATGATGGGCTTGAGGATGCGGTGCTGGCCGCGGGTGATGCCGCCGAAGCCGTCCGCCACCTTCTGGCGCGGATACAGGGCGTCAGCGGTCAGGAGCGGCGGGATGTAGTGCTTCAGATCGGCACCGGCGCAGAAAGCCTCGTCGCCGGCGCCGGTAAGGATGGCCAGCTCGACCTCGTCGTCGGCATCAAACTCGGCCCAGGTCTCCCACAACAGGCGATGGGTATCGGGATCGATGCAATTCATCACCTCTGGGCGGTTGATGGTAACGGTGGCGATCTTGCCCCGCTTTTCAAAAAGCACGGTCGACATGGTGTTCTCCTTTGGGGAGGCGGGTTCGGTTGGCCTCAGTCGGCGCCGAGCGCCCGGCCGAGATAATCACGGATTTCCAAGTGGTAGGCGGCCGCCAGCTCGGCCTCGCTGCGGCTGGTGACGCCCGCCAAGGTGGGCAGGCCGGCCTGGAAGTAGCTGATCGAGCCGATCATGTGAAAGAGGAAGAGCATGGCGTCGGGGCGCGAGTATTTGCCCACCGAGGCCTCCTCCACCAGCACCGCCATGCGATGCAGCACGTCGCCGAAAGCCCAGCGGTCGACGTGTTCGGCGCGGCCGACATTGTCCAAGAGCTCGCGCATCACGATCTGGGCGTACCGGGGCTGGCGCTCGGCCCACTCGATTATCGCGTCGGCCAACGCCAAGACCCGGCCGTCGGGAGGCAGGCCGGCCTCGCGGGCCTGAACGTAGGCGGCCTCCAGGCTTTCGCCGATGCGCTCCAGCACAGCGCCATAGATGGCCCCCTTGCTGGCAAAATGGTGCAGTAGCGAGGCATTGGGCATGCCCAGCTGACGGCCGATGTCGCGCAGGCTGGTGCCGTAGAAGCCACGGGCGGCAAAGCCCTTTTCGGCTTCCTGCAGCAGGCGCTCGCGCGTTTCCTGACCGCGGATCTGGCGTGAATTCAATGGTGATTTCTGGGGCGCTGAAGGGGTTGCTTCGGTTTGCATTGATTTATCCTACCGACCAATCGGTAGGGAATATAACATAGGTCGTCAAACCTGTAAAGAAACAACGAAATCCGGTTTCCTTCGCCGCCCCGCTGTGTCAACGTTGAAGCGGCAGTGGGGGGCCAGTGGGGGGCCAAGTCAGCGGGAGACGATCATGGCCAAGGACATCGTGAGAATAGGCGGCGCTGCCGGTTTTTGGGGGGACACCAACGCCGCTCCGGTGCAGCTCGTCGAAGGCGGCAAACTCGACTACGTGGTCTTCGACTACCTGGCCGAGGTCACCATGTCGATCTTGGCCCGGGCCAAGGCGAAGAGCCCCGACGCGGGCTACGCCATCGACTTCATCCAGTACGTCATGCCGGCCATCGTCAGGCCGGTGGCGGAACAGGGCATTCGCGTCATCGCCAACGCCGGTGGCATGAATTCCGAAGCCTGCGCCGAGGCCGTACGCAAGATTGCCGCCGAAGCCGGCGTCAGCCTTAAAGTGGCGGTGGTGCTGGGCGACGACCTGATGCCGCGGCTCGACGAGATCCGCGCGCTCGCGCCCAAGGAATGGGCCAGCGGCGAACCACTGCCGGAGAAGCTCGCCAGCATGAACGCCTATCTCGGCGCCTTCTCCATCGCCGAGGCCTTGGACCAAGGCGCCGACGTGGTGATTACCGGCCGCGTCGTCGACAGCGCGGTCACTTTGGCGGCGCTGATCCACGAATTCGGCTGGCAGGCCGATGACTTCGATCTGTTGGCGGCAGGCAGCCTCTGCGGCCACATTCTCGAATGCGGCACCCAGGCCACCGGCGGCAACCACACCGACTGGAAGCTCGTACCGGGCTGGGACGACATGGGTTATCCCATCGCCGAATGCACAGCCGACGGCTCGTTCGTGTTGACCAAGGTCGAGGGCACCGGCGGCCTGATCACGCCGGGTACGGTGGGCGAGCAGATGCTTTACGAGATCGGCGACCCGCGCGCCTATTTGCTGCCCGACGTCACCTGCGATTTCACAGGCGTCACTATGAGCCAAGTCGGAGAGAACCGGGTGGCGGTGGACGGTGCCAAGGGCCGGCCGCCGACAGCCACCTACAAGGTCTCGGCCACCTACATGGACGGCTTCCGTTGCGCCACCAGCATCATGCTTGGCGGTCGCGATGCGGCCGCCAAGGCGCGGCGCACCGGCAAGGCCATATTCGAGCGCACGCGGCGCATGTTCCGTGAGCGCAATCTCGGCGACTATCGCGAAACCCGCATCGAAACCTTTGGCGCCGAAGAGATGTACGGCTCCAACACCCGGGTGGGGGACGCCCGCGAGATCGTGCTCAAGATCTCAGCGCGGCACGACCAGAAGGAGGCACTCGACCTCTACTCGCTGGAAATCGCCCAGGCGGCGCTGGGTGCGGCACCCGGCATCAGTGTGTTCCAGCCCGGCCGGGCGCGCACCCAGCCGGTGATCCGGCTTTATTCCTTCCTGGTCGACAAGGCCGCCGTGCCGGTCGAGGTGGACGTCGAGGGGAAGAGCCAGGCCAGCGACCTGGCCACCGACGGCGGCTTCGATCCGGCCAGCCTGCCGCAGCAGACCCCGGTCTTGCCCGAGGCCGAGCCCGAGGACCCCGTCACCGTGCCGCTGATCGCGCTGGCTTACGGCCGCAGCGGCGACAAGGGCAACCACGCCAACATCGGCCTGGTGGCCCGGCGGCCTGAGTTCTTGCCCTGGATCAACCAGTGCGTCACCGAGGCGGCTGTGGCGGAATACTTCGACCACTATCTCGACGGCGATGTGGTGCGCTACCAGCTGCCCGGCATCAACGGCCTCAATTTCATGCTGTTGGACGCGTTGGGCGGCGGCGGCATCGCGTCCTTGCGCACCGACCCGCAGGGCAAGGCTTATGCCCAGATGCTGCTTGATCTGCCGATCACCGTGCCCAGGGCCCTGGCCGAAGAGCACGAGTTGGCGCTGGAAGAGGCCAAGGACGCGGCATGAGCGACTCGGTCGACGAGCGGCGGCAGCACTGGCAGGGGGTCTATGCCGGCAAATCGGTCGACCAGGTGGGCTGGCACCAGCCGGTTCTCTCGGTTTCTCTGGAACTCATCGCACAAGCAGGCGTGGGCAGCGGTGCCGCGGTCATCGACGTCGGCGGCGGCGCCTCGACCCTGGCCGACAGCCTGCTCGCCAAGGGCTGCGCCGTCACCGTGCTCGACACCACGGCAGCGGCCATCGAGGCCGGCCGGGCACGGTTGGGAGATGACCAGGTGAGCTGGCTGCTGGCCGACGTCACGACCTGGCAACCCGACATCCGCTTCGATCTGTGGCACGACCGCGGGGTGTTTCACTTCTTCACCGAAGCCGCCGATCGCGCCGCCTACCTCGCGACGCTCGGAGCGGCGCTGAAGCCGGGTGGACACCTGGTTGTCGGCACCTTCGCCCTCGACGGTCCTGAACGCTGCTCCGGCTTGCCGGTGGTGCGCTACGACGCTGCTGCCATGGGCCGCGAACTGGGGCCCGGGTTCACCTTCCGGGCCGAAGCCTTCGACGACCACACTACGCCGGGTGGCATGGCCCAGCGATTCTGGTTCGGGCTATTTCAGCGCAACGGATAAGAGTATTGCCTATGCCTGCCGTGCTCAGCGTCAACCTGAACAAAATCGCTCTGGTGCGTAACCAACGGCGCGACAGCCACCCGGATATCCTGAGAGCGGCAGAACAGGCCGTCGAGGCTGGAGCGAGAGGAATCACCGTCCACCCAAGGCCTGATGAGCGCCATATCCGGGCGAACGATGTGCAGCGGTTGGCCAGTTTCCTGTCGGCGCGCTACGGCGACCGAATCGAAATCAATATCGAGGGCTACCCGGCCACCGACTTTCTCTCACTGGTGCACTCCGTGAGGCCGCATCAAACCACGCTCGTGCCCGATTCTCCCGACGTGCTGACTTCGGATCAAGGCTGGGACATTGCCGCCCACCAATCCTTTTTGCGGCAGGTGATCTCAGACCTGAAGGGCATCGGTACCAGGGTGGCATTGTTCCTTGAGCCCGATCCGGACAGTGTGTCCGCTGCCGCTGCCGTGGGCGCCGACCGGATCGAACTCTACACCGAACATTTTGCCCGCGCCTGGGGCAGCGAACGGGAACGAGCCGTCTTGGCCCGCTACGCTGCGGCGGCCCGGGCGGCCGCGTATTGTGGCCTAGGCGTCAACGCCGGCCACGACCTCAACCTCGACAACCTGCCGGCATTTGCCGCCGCCGTGCCGAACCTGCTTGAGGTCTCGATCGGCCATTTTCTGGTCAGTGACGCCCTGGAAATGGGGCTGGAGAGTTCTGTGCGCGCCTATCTGGCAGCGCTGTCGCCCCAGGCTGCCTGAACCGTTCAGATACTGCCGCCCGAAAGCAGCAGGTGGCCCGCGTCGCCTTGGGCCAAATGGTATGCCTGGTTGAAGACTGTGTAGGCGCCGCAGCGCTCGCAATCGACATCGTTGCCGTAGCAGCAGAAGGTGCGTTCAAAACTGCCTTCGTCGCCCATATAAAGCGGCAGCACGTTGCGCAACAGACACTTCTCGCCGTCTTCGCCGATGTACTCCATGCAAACATCCGACATCATCAACTCAAGCGACCCGATGTTCGACTTGATGAAGCTGGGATAGCGGCGTTTGAGCGCGATTAGGCGCTCGACAACGAGGTCGCGTTCCTTTAGGTCCCGCCAAACAAGCGGGCTGTTGTCATCCCGGGTCGGCACATAGAAAGTGAACGCCACACCCGTCACGGGCCAGTCCTTGACCTCCTCGACGAAGTCCTCGAGGTGCGCCTCGTTCTGCCGGGTCAGCACCATCTGCAGCATCACCGAAGTGCCATCGCCCATGTCGCGTTCTCGGATCGCCTTTTCCACCTTGCGGAATACGCCTTCGCCACGGATGGCGTCGTTAGGGCCTTCCGGACCGTCGAGCGAGACCGAAACCAGATGGCCGGGCACGGAGGGAATGCCGTAAGTGCCGTTGGTGGCGATAGAGCAATGCTCGAAAATCTTCATGGCTTCAACCAGCAGGTCCTTGCGGATCATCGGCTCGCCGCCCATGAAAAGCATGTACTTGATGTCGTGCTTGTCCCTGAGCTGGCGCAACTGGTGCAACATGTTGGCGTCGTCCATCTTATCGCGCGGCGCATTGGGATTGTCATCGCGAAAGACGAAACAGTGGCTGCATTCAAGATTGCAGGCGTTGGTGAAAATAACCAACGCCGCCTGAAAGCTGCGCTCTCCGAAGTCGGTCGGCTCCCGCAGTTGATTAGCGGTACTGGATTTTCTTACGCTGGCTATGGCACCCATGTTCGGTCTCCCTGTGCGGCCCGGCGGGGGACTCTCACCCCGTCCCTGGGCCCAAGAATTGCCTATTTGCAGCTCTTTTACCGCCCGTACCGGCGACCGCCGCAGACGATTGTGATCGCCGAACCGATGCATCAGAATATATCTCGTATCCGAGAAAAATATATCTCGCATTCGAGATATAGTCAAGGAAAGAATTTCTTTTGCGAGATAATCCCATTCGATCTCTCCCTGGAAAGCCATTGTTTTGCAACATCGGCACTCTCGGTTCAAGTCGAGTGGTCAACCTCCTGAAACTTCACAACTAGCCCCGCATCATACCAATTGACAATATTCCTGAATCGAATCGCACGATTTGATAGCACTATTTTTTCATTCAGCAGATTTAACGAGCGCTTTAAATTGTGATATTCTGATTTCAGTTGCCAGATAATTCGCCGCAGCAGTTAACCAAATGGGGGAACCATGGCAAAGCGCCTGAAGATTCTGGCCGTCCACGGTGTCTCGAGGCACCCTCGGGGCGGAGAGTGGGAGAGCCGTTGGCAGGAGGCCATCAACGCTTCGCTGCAGCGTGTCGACCGGACCGCCAGACCGGAAATCCACTTCCTCAGTTACGAAGACATTTTCGATGCCCGGGAGATCTCGGCCCAGGGCACGCTGACCGCCGTCGGCAACGTTCTGGCCGGCGGGCTGGTCAGCCTGTTGCGGGCGCGGACAACGCCGGTGGCCCATGGCACCGCCCGCGGCCTAAGCGATGTCCCGGACACCGTACGCTGGACCGCCGGCATGGTGACGCAGTGGTTGGGCGATAGCGTTGTGCGCCGTCAGACCCGCCAGCGCCTGGCCGCGGCCATCAAAGACTTCAATCCCGACGTGGTCTGCGCCCACAGTCTGGGCAGCCTGATCGCCTACGATACCTTTCGCGACCAGCGCCAAGTGGCGGCCGGCCTGATGCAGCGGCGAACCTTCATCTCGTTCGGCTCGCAACTTGGCAACCCCTTCGTCAAAGGCCAGTTCGCCGGCCGTCTGGAAGCCCTCGATTGCCACCACTGGTATCACCTCTACAACCCCGAAGACGACGTCTTGACGGCTCCCATCACCATCGCCGCGGACAACTTCGAACAGGTCAATTGCCGCTTCGACATAGCCGGCTTCATGGACCACGACGCCTGGGAATACCTGCGCCATCCGAACGTCAGCGACGTGGTCTGGAGCGATCTGCTGAGCCCGGCCAGGCAGCGCCGGCAAGTTCGCCGGGCGCGCGCCGAATTGGGCCCCAGCCGCAGCAAGCGCCGCGCCCTTTTGATCGGCATCAACCACTATCCGCAAGCCGAAATGCAGCTCGAAGGCTGCGTCAACGACGTCTACCTGATGAGCGAAGTGCTGCAGGATTCCGGTTTTCGGGAACAAGAGATCCGTCTTGTCCTCGACCACCGGGCCACGGCTCAGGCCATCCGCGATCGCATTCATTGGCTGCTCGACGGCGCCCAGACCGGCGACGAACGGGTTCTCTTCTTCAGCGGCCACGGCGCCCAGATCCCCGATTACGGTCCCGACGAAACCGTCGACCGGCTGGATGAATGCCTGGTGCCCTGGGATTTCGACTGGAGCCGCGAACGGGCTGTAATCGACAACTGGTTTCACGACCTCTACAGCCAGCTTCCCTACGACGTGCGTTTTCTCAGCATTTTCGATTGCTGCCATTCGGGCGGCATGACCCGGGCCGGCCTGGGCCGCCCCCGCGGCCTGACGCCGCCCGACGACATCCGCCACCGCATGATGAGGTGGGACGTGAGCAAACGCGCCTGGCTGCCGCGTTCGCTGCCGCCGGTAAACCGTTCACTGGCCGAGAGCCGGTTGGGAGCCGACTATCTGGGCCTCAGCGGCGTGCGGCGGCGGCTCGGCGCGGCGGTCGACCTGCGCACCCTTTCGAACCGCGCCTACGATGCCGAGCGCCAGCGCCTGGGCCACCGCGGCCCCTATATGCCGGTGCTGTTGCAAGCCTGCCAGGAGGACCAGTTCGCCTACGAATACCGCCACGGCGCCACACCCTACGGCGCCTTCACCTACAACCTGGCCCAGGCCTGGCGCGGCCTGCCGGCGGAGCGCCTGACCTTCCGGACGCTACACCATCAGGCAACCCGGGCCATCGCCGCCATGGGCTACGAGCAGACGCCCAACCTGGTAGGTCCGCCGGCCTGGCTCAACCAGCCCATGGCCAGGGGCCGCCGGCCGGCGGCTTCGGACAATTAGGGGGAACGACGATATGCCCCAGACGTCCAAGATCTGCTTCGATCGCGTTCTGCCGCAGGACCTCAGGCGGCTACAGCGCCTGGCCTCCCTGCCCGGCGGCCGCTCCCGCGCCATAAGCCCAATGGGCAAACAGTGGATCAACGGCAGCACCATCAGAATCCGCTTCATGGAAGGTACGCAGGCGCAGCAGGACATGGTGCGCGATATCGCCCCCTTGTGGACCGAACACGCCAATCTCAATTTCGAGTTCGGCGACGATCCCACGGCCCAGATCCGCGTCACTTTCGATGCCGACGACGGCTCTTGGTCCTATGTCGGCACCGACAATCTGAACCTGCCGCTGCACGCCGCCACCCTGAACCTGGGCTGGCAGGATCGCGGCGTCATCCTGCACGAGTTCGGTCACATGGTCGGCCTCAGTCATGAACACCAAAACCCCGACGGCGGCATCCTCTGGAACGAGGAAGCGGTCATCCGCGACCTCAAGGGGCGACCCAACTACTGGGACGAAGCCACTATCCGCCACAATGTGCTCAACAAGTACGCCGCCGATCAAGTCATGGGCACCAACTTCGATCCCCAGTCCATCATGCTCTACGAGTTTCCCGATTCCTGGACGCAAAACATGGGCGCGACCCATGAAAACGACGAGCTTTCGTCCCTGGACGAGATGTTCGTGCAAAGCGATCGTATGTACCCGGGCCGACAGGCGCCTGAGGACCGGGCCACCGACATCCCCGTTGCAGCCGCCCTGGCGGCCGAGATTTCCCAGGCGGGCGAGGAGGATCTTTACCGTTTCGGCGTCAGCACAGCAGCCCAGCACGTCATCGAAACCTCGGGCTCGACAGACGTCGTGATGAGCCTTTTTGGCCCCGACAGCACCACCAATCTGTTGGCCCAGGACGACGCCGGCGGCAGCGGCACCAACGCCCGCATCAGCGCCTTCCTGGAGCCCGGCAGCTATTATGCCAGGGTGCGCCATTACAACCCGCAAAGCAGCGGCGAATACCGCATCCGCGTGTCGGCCTACTGAGGCCGGCAGCTCTATTCATGTTACGAGCGGGATAACGGCAACCCGGCGCACGCCGCACCGTGGCGGCGATGGCGTTGGCTGCCATGGCATGCTGGGCAATTCCGGCCGCCGCCTACGATTCGGAACACCAATTTGCCATTGCCTTGCATGCCCGGTCTCTGTTCAAGGCCTGCCCGCCGGCGTGGCGAGATACCTGCCGTGAAAGCCGTTCAGATGGTGCCACCGGTGATTGGAAAATGCCCCAAGTTGCCCTGGGACAAATGGTAGGCCTGGTTGAAAACCATATAAGCGCCGCAGCGCTCGCAATCGACGTCGTTGCCGTAGCAGCAAAAGGTGCGTTCGAAACGGCCATTTTCGCCCATATAGAGTGGCAGCGACTTGCGCAATTGGCACTTCTCGCCATTCTCGCCGATAGCGTCCATGCAGACATCCGACATCATCATCTCGAGTGCCGCGACATGGCTCTTGATCAGGCGGGGATATCGGCGCTTTAGCGCGATGAGACGCTCGACTACGCGGTCGCGTTCTCTAAGGTCGCGCCATACCAGCGAGCTCCGGTCATCACGGTTGGGCACATAGAAAGTGAAGGCAAGGCCCGAGATTGGCCAGTCCTTGACCTCCTCGACGAAGGCTTCGAGATGCTCCTCGTTTTGCCTGGTCAACACCATCTGCATGATCACCGAGGTGCCGTCGGCCGGATCGCGCTCAAAGATGGCCTGCTTGACCTTTTGGAACACGCCTTCGCCGCGGATGGCGTCGCTGGGGCCCTCCGGCCCGTCCAACGAAACCACGACCACGTGACCGGGCACGGAAGGAATGCCGTAGGTGCCGTTGGTGACGATGGTGCACTTGTCGAAGAGCTTCATACCCTCGAACACCAGATCCTTGCGGATCATCGGCTCGCCGCCCACGAACAGCATCGACTTGATGCCGTGCTTGTCCCTGAGCAGGCGCAACTGGTGCAGCATGTTGGCGTCGTCCATCTTGTCGCGCGGTGAGTTGGGATTATCTTCGCGGAAGACGAAGCAGTGGCTGCATTCCAGGTTGCAGGCGTTGGTGACGAGGACCTGCGCTTCCACATAGCCGCCCTCGCCAAAATCGGTCGGTTCCCTGAGTTCGTTCTCCACCCCGGCCTTCTTTGCCTTAGCGTTCGCGCCCATAATGGCCTCCCTGCATGTCCCAGCGGGGGACAACTCCCCGATCCCAGGCTTCAATATTTTTCCTGCCGTCCCTTCGCCGCCCTTCCGAGGACCGCCCGCGGCGACTAAAATCGCCGGGTCAGCGTAAAAAAAAATATCTCGTACCCGAGGTATAATCAAGGAAAGAATTTCGTATGCGAGATAGTGATTTGCGGACCTACTTTGACAACTCGGCGGCCATCGAGTTGGGCCGGGCCTTTCGCCACCTCAACCGAACCTTCAGCGAGACCCTGAAGCTCCATGGCCTGTCCCCGCTGCACGCCACCATGCTGATGGAATTGTGGCGACAGGGGCCGCTCTCGGTGGGCGCCCTGCAGCGCCAAATGTCGCTGGCCAGTTCCAGCCTGAGCGGCGCCCTCGACCGCATGGAACGGGCCGGACTGGTGCGTCGCACCCCTTCGCCCGGAGACCGCCGTTCGTTCGTCATCGAACCGGCGGACTGGGAGGCAGAACGGAAGCAGGCGGTGCTGGATACGCTGTTGGAAACCGAGGATGATTTCTTCGAGCCTTTGAGCTCTTCGGAACGTCAGCAACTGCTCACGCTGCTGCGCAAGATCGCCAAGCGGTCGCCCTAGCGGGCTACCCCTTTTTCGGTTTTTCTGGACGCTCGACGCCGAGGAATTCGTACCAGCCGCCTTTGGAGTCCGGCTTGAATTTGGGATCGCCCTTGTAGCCGGCCAGGATCACTTTGCGCGCCAGCGGCGGCACCGCATAGCGCTCGCCGAGTGTCTCGAAAAGATAGGTCTGGGCTTGCACGAAGGAATCGAAGCTGGCGGTGTCGTCGAGCAGCTCGAAGACCCCCATCGGCCAGCCCAGGCCGGTCTTGACCATCTCGTCGATCTCGGCCGGGCCGGCGATGCCCAACTCGACCAGACGGATCGCCTCGGCGATATAGAGGTTGATGAAGCGCGTCATGAAAAAGCCTGGCGAATCCTTGACCACCACCGGCTTTTTGCCGATGGCCGAGAGGTAGCCCACCACCTTGTCCAGCGCGACCTGGCTCGTGAGCTCGCTACGCCCCACCTCGATCAAAGGTAAGATATTAGAGGGGTAGAACCAGTGGGTGCCCACCAGACGACTGGTGTTCTGCATCTTGGCCGCCAGCTCGGAGATCATGATCGAGGACGTGTTGGAGGCAAACACGGTGTCGTCGGCGACATGCTTTTCGGCTTCGCACAGCGCCTCCTGCTTGACGTCGACGATCTCGGGAATGGTCTCGAACACCAGATCGGCTCCGGCCAGTCCCTCGGCATAGTCGGTGCTGCCGTCGACCCGGCCCATGATCTCGGTGGCCTGTTCCTCCGTGACCTTGCCGCGCTTGACGCCCTTTTGCAGGCCGAAGGGACCCTTCTCGATCAGCTCCATGCCAAGATCGATGGATTTCTGTTTACGCGAAATCAGGGTCACTTTGGCGGCGCTGGCCTGCAAACAGGCCAAGGCGATGCCGTGGCCCATCAGGCCACCGCCACCGAGGATAGCGACGTGTTTGAATGCGTCCGCGCTCATGCTGCGTTCTCCCTTGCCTTTCCGACGTTTTCCTGGATCAGCTCGATGGCCGCTTCGGCGGTGGTGCCGGGGCCGAAGATGGCTGCTATGCCCCATTCCTTGAGCTGCTTTTCGTCGTCCGCCGGAATGACGCCGCCGCCCAGCAGCGTGACGTCATTGAGGCCGATTTCCTTGAGACCGGCGACGAGATCTTCGAAGACCGGCATGTGGCCACCGGACGAACTGGAGACGCCGATCACGTTGACGTCTTCTTCCAGCGCCGTGGCGACGATTTCGGAGGCCAGCAAGAAGTTTGTGAAGATGACCTCGAAACCGGCATCGCGGAACTTCTTGGCGACGTAGCGGACGCCACGGTCATGGCCATCCTGGGTCGGCTTGGCCAACAGGACGCGTATGGGATCGCTCATAATGCCTTCCTCCGTCTCGTAGCCTAGTACTCGTGCGGCGCGCCCCAACCGAGCGCGTCTTTCATGACCCCCATCAACTCGCCGTTGGTGGCGTCGGCTCGCGAGGCTTCGATGGCAGCCTCGATGATATCGCCCTTGCCCAGGTCCTTGACCTCGCTATCGGCAAAGGCGGCCATGGCTTTGGTGAAGGCCGCCATGGCCTTTTCATGGCGCCCTTGGTCTCGGCTTTGGCGCAATTCATTGAGGCGCTCGATGGTGATGCGCTCGACCTCGGGGTCAACCTTGAAGAGCTCCTGTTGGTCAGTGTCCTCCTCGGTCTCATAGCAATTGAGACCGACCACGCGACGGCTGCCCTGGTTGATCATCTCGCGCCAGCGCTCGGCCGAGGCTTCGATTTGGCGGCGGATCCAGCCGTTGCGCTGAGCTTCGACGTAGCCGCCCTGCTTTTCGATCTCGTCGACCATCTCCAGCGCCGCGTTGGCGATCTGGTCGGTCAGCGCCTCGACGTAGTAGGAGCCGGCCAGGGGATCGGAGACCGAGGTGATGTTGGTCTCCTCCTGGATCACCTGCTGCACCCTGAGCGCCAGCGTCGCCGAGTCCTCGGTGGGAATGGCGAAGGCCTCGTCGTAGGACGAAACTTCCATGGCCTGGACGCCCGACATGGCGGCGCCGAAGGCGTGCAGCGTAGTACGCACCAGGTTGACCAGGGGTTGCTGTGCCGTCAGGGCCGAGCCGGCGGTGTGGGTGTGGATGCGCACATGCATGCTGCGCGGATCCTTGGCGCCAAATCGTTCCTGCATGGTCGAGGCCCAGATGCGCCGGAGCGCCCGGATCTTGCAGACCTCTTCGAAGAAGTCGTTGGACTGGGCGATCTGGAAGCCGAAGCGCAACAGTGCCTGATTGGCATCGAGGCCCGAATCGACGCAGGCCCGCACGAGCTCGATGCCGTAGGCCAGCATCAGCGCAATCTCGTGCACGGCATTGCCGCCGGCTTCCTCGACGCCGTAGCCGAAGAGATTGGTGGTGTTCCAGCGAGGCATGTTCTTGGAGCAGTAATGCACCAGCTCGACAGCCAGCTTGAGACCCTCGGCAGGCGGAAACGAGCTCATGCCGGTATAGGCCGACTGGTGATACCAGTTCATCGAATTGCCGCGCAGGTCCGCCGGCGCCAGGCCGCCCTCTTCGGCCAGGGCAATGTATTGTGCCAGTGCCGGAATGACCTGGTAGTACGTGATGTGGATCACGTTCATCTTGGTCAGGTCCATGTCGGCAAACAACGTCGCCATGTCGGCCTTGGTATAGGTCGCCATACCGCACTGGCCGATGCGCCCGCGAGCCCCGGGGTGGTCCGGATCGATGCCTTCATGCGAGACCAGGTCATAGACCAGGTTGTAGAACTTCTGGCCGAAGTATCCGGTCATGCCCTGGGCCGAGAGGTGGTCCATGCGTTCGCGGGTATGCTCCGGCAGGCCATAGCCGATGACCGGCTGGTTGGCCCAATTCATCAACTGGTATTGGGCGGCCAGGTTGCCGCGGGTGAAGGGATACTGGCCCGGCGCACCGATCTGGCCGAAATCGATGCCTTCGACGTCGTGGGGGAAGTAGGCCGTCTTGATGGGCAGGCCGGATTGGGTTTCCGGATTGCGAGCCCGGGCCGGCGCCTGATTGCCGAACTTCTCGACCATCTTGTCGTAGGTCGCTTCCCGTGCCTCGCCCAGTTCCTTGGATGTCGCCAGGGTATCTTTGTCGAACATCACCACCCTCCTCTCGGCGTCGATCGAAAGGGCCCGGACCACCCGGCACCGCTTTCGTGAGACTCGGTTCGCGCCACTTGCCAACACCGGACATCGACACAAACCAAACAATCGTTAGGTTAAGGTATCGATGCACCTTCGGGTGGTCAAGGGCAAAAATGAGAGGGGAAGCAAAAAAAGTGCTTGCCAGGTTCGTACGGATCCCATACCTTAGCCGAACGAGCGTTTGGTTAAGGTATGGGCGGGCGAGATAACCGCGGGACAGATCAGAGCCCAACCCCGCAGACAGCACAAGGACAAGGGAATCATGGCCTCGCAAGCATATCTCGTGGACGGAATGAGGAGCCCAATCGGCAGCCTGGGCGGCTCGCTACTGCCCCTCAGGGCCTCTGAGTTCGGTACCCCCGTAGCCCGGGCACTGCTCGAACGGACCGGGGTCAAGCCGAACGACATCGAGCACATCGTCGCCGGCATGGTGCTACAGGACATGATCGAATCGAACCCGGCCCGGGTGGTCGGCAAACTGATCGGTGTGCCCAACGAAGTGGCCTCGTTCACGCTCAACATGCAATGCTGCTCGGGCATGCAGGCACTCATTCTGGCCGCCCAACAGGTGGCGTTGGAGCAATACGACTGCGTGCTGGCCCTGGGTCTCGAATCCATGAGTAACGCCCCACACCTCGTGCGCGGTGCGCGCTGGGGACTGCGCATGGGTGGCACCGAGTTTCTCGACATGTTCACCGAGTGCTCCTATGCCGGCTCCAAGATGTGGGGCGATCCAAAAGTCATGATCGACGTCGCGGAAAACCACGCCGAGGTGGACGGCATCGCTCGCGAAGAAATGGACGCCTACGCCGTGATCTCCCACAACCGGACGCTCGAAGCCAGCGAGGCGGGCCGCTTCGACGACGAGATCGTGCCCATCGAGGTGCCCCAGCGCCGCGGCGGAGCCAAGCTGTTTGAGCGCGACGAACACCCCCGCCCCGGTATCAGCGTCGAAAAGCTATCTCAGCTACCCACGGTACAGCCCAATGGCAGCATTACCGCCGGCAACGCCGCCGGCATGAACGACGGCGCCGCGGCGGCGTTGATTTGCAACGAAAAGGGCCTCAAGAAGCTCGGCCTCGATCCCCTGGCACGCTTCATCATGCCCGGCATGGCCCAGGTCGGCTGCGAGCCCAACCTGATGGGCTATTCCTGCGTCGACGCCCTGAATGCCGCCCTGAAGTCCGCCGAAATGCGCACCGACGACCTCGACCTGATCGAATGCAACGAGGGCTTTGCGGTGCAGCTCGTGGCCTGCCAGCGTCAGGGCCAGTGGTCCTCGGACCGCCTCAACGTCGACGGCGGCTCGGTCGGGCTCGGTCATCCGGTCGGCATGTCGGGCCTGCGCATTGCCATCCACCTGGCCCACGCGCTGAAACATCGCCACCTCAAACGCGGCGGCGCCACCATCCCGGCCGGTAGCGGCCTCGGTACGGCGGTCTTGCTGGAAGCGGCGTAGGGCGCGGCGATTCCAGCACGAACTGGAGTAACGGATCCGCGCGTTCGAGTTGGCGTTGCACCCGGAGAAGACCCGATTGATCCGCTTCGGCCGCTATGGGGCCAGGGATCGCAAGAAGCTGGGGCAGCCTACCGTTCGTGCCGGGAGTCCGGCCACACGAGCCGTCAGGAGCTCACGCCGAACTGAGCCTCGCAACCGCTCGCGCCATTCTGACGAAGGCTTCGCGCTCGCCCTCCTGGAGGGGTTCAAGAAGCCGCTCCTGCACTTCGACAATGCCGGGTGCCATGCGGTTCAGCAAGCGGACGCCGCTTTGCGATAGCCTGAGGTCGTAAGCCCGGACATCGCGCCGAGACCGCCGTCGCTCAAGCAGCCCGCGTCTCTGTAGCCGCTTGGCGACGTCGCTCAGCGTGTTGCGATCGGTCCCGGTCAAGTCGGCCAGCTGTTGTATGCTGATGTCCGGTCGCTTGGCCAAGCCAATCAGAATCGCGGTCTGCCGTTGGGTCAATCCGAAATGGCCCAAGACCTCCTTGAAAACCTCGTGCGAACGCTGCTGGCATCTTCGAATGAGATGGCCGGGCGTCTCCGATAGGTCGAGTTCCAGGAGATTTCGCTCGATGTTCACTCCGTCCAATGGGCGGCCCTCCGAATCGCCTCGCCTCTGCGGTCGTATCGCTTATCCCGCGGGCGCCTCCCCTTGATTATCGAGGCGCTGGAGTCCCTGCATGATGGCATCGGGCGTCATCGGCAGACGGGTGAAGCGCAGGCCGGTCGCGTCGTAGATCGCATTGGCAATCGCTGCGATGACGCCGGTTCCGGCGCCCTGGCCTGCCTCTTTGGCACCAAATGGCCCCTCGGGCTCCAAGGTAATTACGTTGCTGTGTTGAAAATCGGCCAGTTTCGGGATGTCAGTGGTCAGCGGCATCTTGTAGTCGCGGAAGGACGGGTTCATGACCTTTCCGTCGATCCGAATGAGGCCCTCGTAGAGCGCGTGACCAAATGACATGACGGTCGCGCCGATCACCTGACCTTTGACCGCGAGCGGGTTGAGAGGGAAGCCGCTGTCGTCCGCACCCCAGAACCCCACTATCGTCACTTGCCCCGTATCCGGATCGACTTCCACCTCGACGGCGCAGGCCGAAGGATTGTATGCGGGCGACAGGTTGCCGCGCCCGGTCTTGAAATCGATCGTCTCGTCACCCGCAGCGTAGGTCCCGCGCCCGGCGACCAACCGGCCCTTCTGGAACGCGCCCCAGCGCACCGCATCCTTGAGCGCTATGCGCTGATCGACGTTGCGTCGGTTGATGATCTCGCGGCCGCGAAATATGAGGTCTGCGGGAGCCGCGTTCAGCCGCTCCGCGGCCATTTCCGCGATCTGCTGACGGACGTCTTCGGCGGCCTGTTTGACCGCATTGCCGGTGAAGAACGTCACCCGCGAGCCGAACGTTCCCGGATCGACCGGCGTCGAATCGGTGTCGACCCGGGCGAAGCGCACATCATCCACCTCCACGCCAAGCACCTCCGCCGCGATCATGGACAACACCGTGTCCGCGCCCTGCCCCACATCGGTCGAACCGGTGGTGAGCTGGACGGTCCCGTCTTCCTGGACCCTGATCTCAGCTGCCGAGGCAGAGTGGCCCATGAGCCTGGCGCCGGAGATGTGCGAGCCGCAACCGAACCCGATTCCGCGGTATTTCGGCAACTTGCCGTGCTTGGCCCGCCAGTCGGACAGCTCCACGACCTTGTCGATGCACTCATCGAAGGCAAACGTGCCGATGCGGAAGCCGTTGGTCGTCTCATCGCCCGGTTGGATGGCGTTGCGGTGCCGGATCTCGATCGAATCGATGCCCAGATCGGCCGCGATCAGTTCGAGTTGCGAATCGCGGGCAAAGCAGATCTGCGTGTTGGTATGCCCCCGCAGGGCGCCGCAGAATCCGTTGTTGGTGTAGGTGCGATAAGCCTCGTATTTGATGTTGGGAACCCGGTAGGGAATGTTGAGCATGGAGCCGGCAAGAAAAATGCTGAAGCCGCCGATGCTCGAATAGGCGCCGCCATTGGCCGTCAGCTTGCAATGC
>PVBE010335681.1_pt1 | contig 32186 bp, 28 predicted proteins | sample 1631181 | NCBI WGS metagenome assembly PVBE01 (sample SAMN08397723, study PRJNA350692) | Marine metagenome, whole genome shotgun sequencing project. | isolation source: water | place: Pacific Ocean | collected 2012-04
CATGATCCACTGGGACTTCTGCACGGCGCACCTCTCCGGCAACGGCCTGCCGGTCGTCCCGCCCGTCGATCAGTTCAACACCACCGAGTACTACAGCCCCAACCGCCGGTTCCTGCTGGGCGCCATCACGTTCTACGAGGAGCCGGACGTCTGGGTCTACGAGATCTCGCCGTATGACAAGTCGACCGCCGAGATGATCGCGGACGGCTACCGAAAGATCGCCGAGAACGCGTGGTTCGGGGACGCGCTGTTCTTCCATCCGACGTCGGAGGCGGTCCAGGCGGAGGCCGAGAAGCTGCCCGACGACGTGTTGGTCGTGACGACCGAGCAGCTCTTCGCCGGCATCACCTATCAGCCGCTGAACCTGGGCGAGTCGTTGGGCCGGCTGCGCTTCCTGACCGCCAAGGAGCTGGAGGACGGGACGCCCCTGGACTTCCGCGACATCGTCGTCCTGGACACCGTGCCGAACGACATCGGCGTCGTGATGGGCATCATCACCGCCGAGTTCCAGACGCCCCTCTCCCACATCAACGTGCTCTCCCAGAACCGGGGAACGCCGAACATGGCCTTGCGCGGTGCCTTCGACGATGACGAACTGCGCGGCTTGGAGGGCTCCTGGGTCGAGCTGACCGTGGACGCCACGGAGTGGAGCATCCGAGAGGTCACCAAGGAGGAAGCGGACGCCTGGTGGGAGGAACACAAGCCCGATCCTCTCGAGGTCGAACCGATGGACGTGAGCGTCGAGGAGCTCACGCCCGTCGATGAGATCGTGGACATGGGCGGAGACCTGTCCGCGCAGATCGCCTCGAAGGTTCCGATCTTCGGGGGCAAGGGCACGAACTACAGCGTGCTGTCCCAGATCGGCGACGAGGTGCCGCATCCTGATGCCTTCGCCATTCCCGTGGCCCACTACAACCGCTTCATGGAGCAGAACGGCTTCTGGGACGAGGTGGACGAGATGCTGGCGGACGAGCAGTTCCAGGAGGACGGCGCCTACCGCAAGGAACGTCTCGAGCAACTTCGCACCGACATGAAGTCCGCTCCGGTCGATGCCGAGCTCCTCACGACGGTCACGGACTACCTGAACGAGCACTACCCCAACACGCGGGTGCGCTTTCGCAGCAGCACCAACGCCGAGGACATCAGCGGCTTCAACGGGGCGGGGCTGTACACCAGCCGGTCCGGTGATCCGAACGATCCCGACTACCCGATCGAAGACGCGATGCGGACGGTCTGGGCCAGCACCTGGAGCCTTCGGGCCTTCGAGGAGCGCAGCTACTACAGCATCGAGCACAGGGACATCGGCATGGCGCTCCTGTGCCACCGCAGCTTCCCCGACGAGGAGGCCAATGGGGTAGCCATCACCCGGAACATCTTCGACAGCACCGGGCTGGAACCCGCCTTCTACATCAACGTGCAGGCCGGCGAAGAGAGCGTGGTGAAGCCCGAGCCCGGGGTCACCGCCGATCGCTTCCTGTACTACTTCAAGATGCCAAACAGTCCGGTGGTCTACCTGGCCACGAGCAACCTGGTGGACGAACCCGTGCTCAGCGACCAGCACATCTACGACCTGGGGGTCGCGCTGGACGCCATCCACCAGGCCTACATGCCGGTCTACGGTGGCCAGATGGACTACTCCATGGACGTGGAGTTCAAGGTCGATGAGGGCCAGATCTGGGTGAAGCAGGCCCGGCCCTTCTGACTCAGGGCTCCGGGTTGCAGCGCCGCCCGGCTTCGTCCCTCAGTTCGCTGAGTTCCGGTGGCACCATGGGAGACAGAGTCTTCGCTGTGTTGAAGCTCTCCAGGGCGCTGCACGGGTCCGTGGGCAGATCCAGAAGGCCCAGGTTGAAGTGCGCGTAGTAGTGCTGCGGGTCGCTGAGGATGGCCCTCTTGTAGGCGTCGCGTGCCTGGTCGACCTGGTTCATCTCGGCGTAGGCGACACCCTTCCAGTACAGGGCCCCAGCACCGCCGCAGCTATCGGACGCGACGGTGGCGTAGGTCAGCCCGGATTGGGGATCGCCCGCCACGACGCGGATGTGAGCGAGCAGCTCCAGTGGCGCACAGCTGGAGTCTCCGGCCAGGGCCTTGGCGCGGGCGGCGTTGTCCTCGGCCTCCTCCAGCAGGTTCTGGGACAGCAGCAGCGCGCCCAGGTGCAGGAAGGGCTCGTAGCGCCGAGGGTGCATCATCGCTGCCCGCTGGAGGTTGTCGCGCGCCGCTGCCTGTTCGCCCCGCTTGACCTGCAGCTGGGCGAGCCCCAGCAGCGCGTCCAGGTGTGAGGGGTCCAGCTCGAGCGCGGCTTCGAAGTCCCCACGGGCCCGGGTGGGATCCTGAATCATTCGGCAGCGGCCTCGCAGGGCGTGAACCTCTGCGCTCTTGGGGCTCACCAGCCGCGCGGTCTCCAGCTGCTGCACACACTCGGTCCAGGCCATGGAGGTCGGGCCTTCCTGGCTCCCTTTCTCGATGAGCTGGCGCGCGGACTCCAGGTGCGGCGCGATCAGCGGATCCAGGCTCCTCGGGTCGAGATCCCGCGCCGCTTCCAGGATGCCGGGCATGTCTCCGGAGGGAACCGCCTTCAGCAACTCCAGGAACTTGCGCGCGGCGTCTGATCGGCGCCGGAGCTCCTCCTCCGCCTCCGGCTGGATGGAGGAGTCCAGCCAGACCTTGGGTCCCTCGACGTGCGGTTCGAGCAGGGCGAGCAGCAGTCGTGGTCGCCGATGCAGGGTGCCGGGAAGCATCCAGCGTCGCGGGGGCAGCCCCTCGGCCGAGAAGGCGCGCAGGGCCACGGTGCCCACGATTCCCCGATCCGCCAGGTCCAGCGTCGAACGAATGCCCAGATCCGCCAGCGGCTCGAGGCCCAGGGTCGCCGCCTGGACCAGCCAGGTCCATTGCACCGGGTTCGTGGTCTTCCACCCGGCCAGGAGCACCTGGTCGCCTCCCTGTGGAGGGAGGAAGGCCTGGACCGAACGGAACTCCTGAACGAACTCCGCGACGATTCCCCGGAAGCCCTCTTCCTCCAGCCAGCCCAGGTCGAGAACGAGCAGGTACACGCCGGGATCGGAGAGGGCCTTCCGTCGTGCCCGAAGCTGGGACCTCCTGGGGATTCCGCCCCGTCCATCCACCCAGGGAGTGCGCGTCACCTCGATGATCAGGTCCTGTTCGGGGTGTTCACGGAGCACCTGCTCGCTCGTTCCGCGCGCCAGATGCACCGAGGGGTCGAAGAAGGCGAACCTCATCTCCTCACGGGTCTCGGCAATGGCGCGAAGTCCCTGGGTGTCGGGTACCGCCACCAGGATCTGGTCGATCAGTTGGGTCACGAGGCCCTCGGTCACCAGCCCCAGATCGTCACCGAGCACCAGGGCCCTGTCCGGCGCAGGAGCCAGCCCGGGTCCCAGATGTCCCGCCAGCCGCTCCGCATCCGCCATGCGGCCAACAGGGCTCAGGGACTTGCCTTCGAGCACCACCCGGTTGAGGCTGCCCTCTCGTGTCTCGATGCGCACCGCCCCGTCCGGGCCCCAGCCGGCGGACACGAGCTGGTTGACGCCTTCCAGGCGCGCCTGGTCATCCAGTGCAGTGCTCGTGCGCAGGGCGGTAGCCCGCGGGGAGACCAGCTGAGCTTCGGGCCAGGGGAAGCCGGTCCACGCGATCCACAGCCCGCCGCAGAGCGTCAGCAGTGCCGGCAGTCTCGGTCCCAGCCGTGGCGAGGCCAGGAAGCCGATCGTCCCCAGGACAACGGCCCCCAGGACGGTGAGAGAGCCCAGGTCGGGACCCGGTGCCAGCCCCGCCACGAGTGCGGCCGCGGCGGCCAGCCAGACCAGGCCCTCGCGCGCTCGGTTCTTCAGGATTCCGGACAGCGCCGCGCCGGCCGCGACCCCGGCGGGAAGACATACGATAGCCATGAGGCCGGAGATCACCCAACGCGGATCCTCCTCGCCCGCAAATTCAGAGAGCCACCGCGCACTCTGGTGGGGCAGGGCCGCCAGACCGACGCGGGTCGCAAGGCAGGCAAGCGCCAGGGCGGAGGTCGCGATTCCGGGTCCGGAGGGCAGCAACGACCACGCCACCGCTGCGCCGAGGGCCGTCGAGACCAGGGCGACCACCAGACCCAGCGGCGTGGGGTCCAGCGAGGCTCGCGCGACGCTCCACGCGGCGATCGCCAGGGAGATGGAGAGGGACAGACACAGCACGTCCCACCAACTGCCGAGCCATTCGCCGCCTCGCTCCGAGGGTCCGCTGCGCCGAGGCTCCTCCCGCAGGTCAAGGATCGCGAGCAGGGCCAGCCCGCCCACCACGGCGACAAGGGGCGCCAGGAAGCCCGCAACCAGACCCGCCGCACCGAGGCACAGCGATGCGGGCCCTCGGCGCGTTGCGCTGGCCGTGCGCCCCCAGGTTGCGCCGGCGAAGAGCAGGGCGGAAATCAGGAGGGCTCGCCCCAGATCTTCGGCCAGCCACAGGAGCACCGGGGCAAGCGCTGCGAGCAGCAGGCGCGAGCCCGGTCGCCCAGGCTCCATCCGCACGATGTGGCCTAGCCCAATCGCTGCGACACAGGCCGCAAAGCTGGCGCTCAGAGCCAGGGGAGTTCCCCCGACAAGCTCGGTGAGCCACCGCAGAGATGCGCCCAATCCCAAGGAAAGTGCGCCGCCAGCGACTAGTGCAGGGGGAGCGGATCGAAAGTTCAAGTGTTTCTAATTGTGAGCAGGTAAGGGGATCTCGACGATCTTGACCGCGAGAAGCGGATCCTGGTAGATCAGGGCTGGACGAGTCAACACCTTTGGAGCCTTTGAGCGCGAAGCTGAGCAGACTTGCTGTTGTCGGTGGGTGGCGGTGCCATGGTAGAACGCGGGTTGAGCCGTTGCCCTAAGCTGTTGCTGAAATCACCCGGAGACACCCATGGGCCTCTTTTCCAGGAGCACCAACACCATCGGGTTGGACATTGGTTCCAGCGCGGTGAAGATGATGGAGCTCCTCGAAGACCCCAAGACGGGCTCTTGGCGCCTCAAGACCTTTGGCATGGTGCCGCTGCCGCCGGAGGCCGTGGTCGATGGTGCCGTGATGAACACGAACGTCATCGTCGATGGCATTCGGGAGTTGGTGGATCGGCACAAGGTCAAGACGAAGGATGTCACCACATCCATCAGCGGTCACAGCGTCATCATCAAGCGCATCAACCTGCCGCAGATGACCTTCGAGGAGCTGGAGGAGTCCATTCAGTGGGAGGCGGAGCAGTACATCCCCTTCGACATCAACGACGTCAACATCTCCTTCCAGATCCTCGATGACCAGGGGGACGAGGCGGGCCAGATGGAGGTGCTGCTGGTCGCTGCGCGGAAGGAGCTCGTCAACGAGTACCAGTCCATCATCGCGGAGGCCGGGCTCAGGCCCGCGATCATCGACGTCGATGCCTTCGCCGTCGAGAACATGTTCTGCATGAACTACGAGTCTCCGCGGGAGTTGATCGGGCTCGTCAACATCGGAGCCAGTACGGTCAACATCAACGTGCTCCAAGACGGGGTGACCGCCTTCACTCGCGACGTTGGCATGGGAGGCCGGCAGTTCACCGAGGAGATTCAGCGCAACCTCAACATCTCCTACGAAGAAGCCGAGGTGCTCAAGGTCGGTGGTCGGGAAGAGGACGTCGATGCCGTCATCCCCGAGGAGATCGAGACCATTCTCGGCCATGTCTCGGACAACCTGGCGACAGAGATCCATCGCTCGCTGGACTTCCACCTGTCTGCGACGCCCGGCGCCAAGCTGGGACGCCTCTACCTGGCCGGTGGCGCCGCCCGGACCCCCGGACTCTCCCGCGCCATCCAGGAAAAGACCGGAACGTCGATCGAGGTTCTCGATCCTCTGCGGCGGATCGAAATCGACGAGCGGGACTTCAACCCGCGCTATCTGCACGATGTCTCCCTCGCCGCGGGTGTAGCGGTTGGGCTGGCAATGCGTAGGATTGGTGACTCGTGATCACCGTCAACCTACTTCCGGTCAAGGCCTCCAGACGCCAGGATCAAGTCAAGCGGGAGCTCGCGCTCAGCGCCATCGGGCTCGCCGGACTCCTCCTGGTCTGCGGAGGTATGTACGTCCTGGCCAGTGCCGAGGTCAACGAACTCAAGGCACAGAACGCCGAGCTCCAGAAGGAGATCGACAACCTGAAGACCATCGTGGCTCGGGTCGACGAGATCGATGTAATGAAAGAGGACCTCCAGAAGAAGCTGGACGTCATCGCCGGCCTGAAGGCCCGTAAGCTCGGCCCGGTTCGCATGCTCGACGAACTCTCCGATGCAAGCCCCGAGAAGCTCACGCTCGTGACGGTGAAGGAGACCAACCGCCGCATCGACATGACGGGCGTTGCTGTCAGCCACGAGGTCATCTCCCAGTTCCTGAGCAACATGGAGCGCTCGGACTGGTTCGAGGACGTCTACCTGGTCGGAATCGATCAGGTCGAAGCGGAAGACTACAAGCTGAAGGAGTTCCAGATCACCGCGCGCGCCGTGGTTCCGAGATCAGCGACAAAGACCAAGGAAGAGAAGGCCGTGGACACCGAGCAGGAGGAAGGCTGAAATGCAGATGGCCGACATCCTCGAGCGCCTATCCGCCCTCCCGCGCTCGCAACGTCTCGCTCTCTACACGCTCCTGTACGTCGCCATCGGTGCGCTCTTCTGGTTCATGGTCTACACGCCGAGCACCGACGAGGCCTCCCAACTCCAGACGAAGAACGACGAGTTGCTCCAGACCAAGAAGACCGTCAAGGCGCGCGCCGAGAACCGCGAGCAGTTCGAGGAGGAACTCGCACAGCTCAAGCTCGACCTGAAGCAAGCCCTGCGAGAGCTGCCCGACGATCGTGAGATCCCGGAGCTGCTGAAACGAATCAGCTCGCTCGGAAAGAAGGCTGGCCTTGAGATCCGGAAGTTCCAACCGCTTCCCGAGGTCAAGGCGGAGTACTACGCCGAGGTTCCCGTCGCGCTCGAGATCTACGGCAGCTACCACGAGGTCGCGATGTTCTTCGACCGGCTCTCCAAGCTGGATCGAATCGTCTACGTCCAGGATATCGAGATGCGGGACGCAGAGGACCGCGCAGGAAAGGTCTTCCTGGAAGTCTCTGGCAAGGCGGTCACCTTCCGCTTCCTCACCGAGGAGGAGCAGGCCGCACTGAAGGAGCAGGAAAGTCGTCGTGGCAAGCGTGGAAAGAAGGGCAAGGGAGGATGACGATGCGCAGCTTCACGCTGATAGGCGCGGCCTCACTTCTCCTGGTCGGCCTGGTCGCCTGTGACCCCGACACCACGGCTGAGCGCGCTGATCCTGCGCCTCCTGCTCCTGCCGCACCCGCTGAAGAGGCGGCTCCGGAGGACGACGAGGCAGAGGTGAAGGAAGAGGACGCCAGCGACTTCGCCTACAACGCCATCGGGAAGCGGGATCCCTTCCGCTCCTTCTTCCACAGCGGCCCCGATCGCACCATCGCGTCACCCACCCCGCTCCAGCGCTTCGAGGTGGACGAGTACCACCTGGTCGGCATCGTCTGGGGAATCAGCAACCCGCGAGCGATGGTCGAGGACCCGGAGAACGTAGGGCACGTCATCGAGGTGGGAACCTACATCGGTCAGAACTGGGGAAAGGTGACCCAGATCAGCAGCGCCAGCGTGATCATCACGGAGGAGTACCAGACCATCGGTGGTGAGCTGGTCACCAACGAGATCGTGCTGGAGCTTCCCGTAGAAGAATTTTCGCAGTAGCGAGGTCTCATGAGAACCCAATTGCATCGTCTCTCCCTCGCAGCGGTCGTCACCATCCTGGCGCTCGCGGCGAGCCCCCTGATCGCCCAGGAGTCCCCCGCGACCGTCTCCAGTGTTGCGGTCGTTGAGGGCGAGGAGACTACGGAACTGATTCTGAGCGTCGAGGGCGTGCAGCCCGAAGACGTCAGCAGCTTTGCCCAGGCCCCTCCTGACGAGGTCGCCATCGTGGTCGACATCGCCGGAGCCGACCTGGACGGTGTGAAGCCGAAGGTCACCGGAACCGGCATGGTCGACCGCATCGCGGCCGACGATACCGACGAAGGCGTACGGGTCACCTTCTTCCTCCAGCGCGAGGCGCCGCCCTACGAGATCGGCTTTACGGGCAGCGAGGTGGTCCTCACCCTGGCGGGCACAGCGGTGCCTGATCCGGGTCCCGTTGCCGTGGGTGACTTCGACGCCGAGCCCGGAGATCTCAACGACCAGGACAACCGCGGTCGACAAGCCGGTTCGGTCTCGGGTCCCAAGGACTCCGCCCAGGCGGCCGTGTCGTCTCTGGACTTCGAGAACCTGGACACGGTCAGCCGCATCGTCATCGGTACCAACGTCGAGATCGACTACGTCAGCAGCCAGCCCGAGCGCATGCTGGTCGTGCTGGATCTCCCCGGTGCGACCCTGCCCAGCAGCCTGGGTCGGGTGCTCGACACCAGTGAGTTCATCTCTCCGGTGCGCATGGTTCGTGCCTACAAGACCAGCTCTGGCGTGCGTGTTGCGGTCACCTTGACCCGAGCGGACACCGACTGGGTCGTACGGCCGGGCCCCGAGAACCTCATCTACCTCGATGTCGCTGTCCCACTGGACATGCAAGAAGACCGACAGCTCTCCGAGAGCATGACGGTCGTCGCACCGAGCGGGCCGGGGGCCACCACCTCCGATCCGGGTCTCACCAGCTACGGAAGCGAGGAAATTCTCATCGGCGACTCTGGTCGCACGCAGAGTCCCTCGACCTCCATGGGTCACGGCTCGGGTGGCGCGGGTGACGCGCTCTCCGGCACGGCCTTCGGCTTCATGCAGGACCTGAGCGGTGAGAGCGACGTGCCCTTCAGTGGCCGGCGCATCAACATCGACCTGGTCGACGCAGACATTCACAGTGTCTTCCGCCTGATCAGCCACGTCAGCAACCTCAACATCGTCGCGGGTGACGATGTGCAGGGCACGGTGACGGTGCGCCTGGAAGACGTACCCTGGGACCAGGCGCTCGCCGCCATTCTGCAGTCCAAGGGACTGGGTGCCCAGCGCTTCGGCAACATCGTTCGCATCGCCCCCATCGAGACCATCAAGGCGGAGCAGCAGGCCCAGCTCGAGGCCCAGCAGGCCAGGGAGCAGCTGACTCCGCTGCAGGTTCTCGTGGTGCCGCTGAACTACGCAGATGTGGAAGAGATCCTGCCCCAGATTCAGGGGCTCATCAGTGATCGAGGAAGCGTAGAGGCCGACGAGCGGAGCAACCAGCTCATCATCAAGGAGACCGCCGATCGGCTGGCTCAGATTCGTGAGCTCCTGCGCCACATCGACCAGAGCACCCCGCAGGTGATGATCGATGCTCGCGTGGTCGAGGCCAACTCCAACTACACCCACCAGCTCGGTGTGCAGTGGGGTGGCCAGCTCGATGCTACCGCCACCACCGGCTACGGGACCGGCCTGTTCTTCCCGAACAGCGTGTCCGTGAGCGGTGGTCGTAGCCAGAGCAACCAGGGCGTCACCTCGATCTTCTTCGAGCCGAACAGCGACAACCTGGCTGTGGACCTGCCGATCTCCGGTGACCCGACAGGCTCACTGGCCTTCGAACTGGGTTCGATCCCGGGTCTCATCAACATCGACGCTCGCCTGAGCGCGATGGAGAGCGATGGCTGGGGTGAGATCGTCAGTTCACCTCGGGTCACGACCCTGGACAACCAGGAAGCCACGATCAAGCAGGGTGCGCGTGTGCCCTTCCTGTCGGTGTCCGCTTCGGGTACCCAGGTGCAGTTCGTACAGGCCGCCCTGACCTTGTTGGTCAAGCCCCACATCACCTCGGACGAGAAGATCTTCCTGCAGCTGGAAGTGACCAACAACCGAGCGGACTTCTCGAACACGGTGCAGGGCCAGCCCGCCATCCAGATCAAGGAGGTCACCACCCAGGTCCTGGTCGCCAACGGTGACACGATGGTGCTTGGCGGCGTCTTTGCCACCGAGGAGGGCACCAGCATGGAGCGGGTCCCCCTCTTCAGCCGGATCCCCTTGCTGGGCTTCCTCTTCCGGAACAAGAACTTCACGTCGAGCCAGAACGAGATGCTGGTCTTCGTGACGCCCACCATCATCACCGAGGCCAGGTAGCTGGTCATCCTGGTCGGCTTCATGGGAGCCGGCAAGAGCACAATCGGTGAGCAGGTCGCCGCGCGTCTGGGTCGGCTCTTCGTCGATCTGGACGAGCGCATCGTGGAGGCCGAAGGTGTGGACATCCCGACTCTCTTCGAGCAGGGCCGTTTCCGACGGGTGGAGTCGCAACACCTGGCAGAAGTCCTGGCGGGACCTCCTGTGGTGTTGGCGACAGGGGGCGGTACACCCTGCCAACCCGGCGTCATGACGCAGCTCCTCGAGTCGGGCTGGGTCTGCTACCTGGACGTGCCGCTGGCCGAGCTGCGACGGAGGGTGGGCGGGGACGAGGGTCGTCCTCTCTGGGACGAGGATGTCGAGGCCCGCTTCGAGGGGCGGCTTCCTGTGTACCGGCGAGCGCACGCGGTCGTTTCCGGCGAGGGGATAGATGTCGCAGAGCGCGTGCTGAGGTCCTGGTATGCGCGTTGAACTGGGAGAGCGGAGCTATCCGCTGCACGCTGGTCCGCTGTCGCAGCTGGGTCCTCGACTGGCCGAGATCCTGCCTGCCGGCCCGGTGATGCTGGTCACGAACTCGGTCGTGGGGCCGCTCTACGGAGACGCTGCCGAGACCAGTCTCGAGGCTGCGGGCTTCACGGTACGGCGCTTTGTCCTGCCGGACGGCGAGGCCCACAAGACTCTGGGCACCTGGCAGGACCTGGTCAGCCAGCTTCTCGCGGCGGGCCTGGATCGCCGGACCCCGCTGGTGGCGCTCGGCGGAGGGGTCACGGGCGACATCGTCGGCTTCGCCGCCGCTACCGTGATGCGCGGCCTGCCCTTTGTACAGGTGCCGACCACCCTGCTCGCGATGGTGGACAGCTCGGTGGGGGGGAAGACGGGCGTCAACACGCCGCTTGGCAAGAACCTGGTGGGTTCCTTTCATCAGCCGATCATGGTGCTCGCCGCGCTGGACACCCTGAGCACCCTGAGCGACAGCGAGTACCGCTGCGGACTCGGTGAGGTCGTCAAGCATGCGCTCATCGCGGATGCTGCCTTCTTTCGCTGGTTGGAGGCGGAGGCGGAGGCCGTGCTCTCGCGCCAGGAGGAGGCCGTCGCCCATATGGTTCGCCGCTGCTGCCAGATCAAGGCTCAGGTCGTGCAGGAGGACGAGCGCGAGGCGGGCCGTAGAGCGATCCTCAACTGCGGGCACACCATCGGCCATGCGATCGAGAGGGTCCTGGGCTACGGCGCCATTCGGCATGGGGAGGCCGTTGGGATCGGCCTGGTGGCCGAGGCGACCCTGGCGGTCCGAAGGGGGGCGGCCGATGCGGAACTTCCAGGCCGGATCGAAGCGCTGCTGCTTCGCCTGGGCTTGCCCGCACGGACGCGGGCGGATCCCGAGGCGGTGGCGGAGGCCACCCAGATGGACAAGAAGCGCCTGCATGGTAAACTCAAGATTGCTTTCCCGACCGCGATTGGTGGGGTAGAGCTTGCGGAAATCGAAGCTGCTGAGATGCTGGACGCCGCTTGGGCGGTGTCACTGCCCCCGGAGGAGGCCCCATGAACCGTGCCCTTACCCTTCTTGGCTTCGTCGCTATCGGCGCTGGCTGCGTTCCGTCCCACGGGGTCGATGCGCCTGCCACGGCTACCCTCACCGCGCCGGAAGAGATCTCCATCTCCTGGAACTCCGACCTCAACGGCTACGACGACGGCTACGGCACGCTGATCCTGTTCGAGTGGGGCGTCTTCGACGAGAACTCACTCCCGATGAACGGTATCCGAGTGGAGATCCTCTCAGGCGGCTCCGGTGTGTACCTGCTCCCGGAGTCGGCGATCCGTCAGGTGACGGCTCCGGATTCCAGCACCTCGGACTGCGATCCGAGCAGCGAGTTCTATGACATCTACGCCTGCCCCTGGTACGACAACGGCAGCCAGACCTACTTCCAGTTGAGCACGGCCTACGCCTCGGCGGACGGTGACGCTCCCGAAGATCTCTACAGGCCCAACTACATGGTTGCTGCGACCGACAACCGCGGCCTCTTGCGTCAGTGGGCCTACGTGGACTCGCTGCCTTCCGCGGGGGCGGAGGGAGGCTTCAGCACCGTGACGGTCTACGGCAGCATCGGCCACGACCACGGCGTGGTCAACATTTCGCCCGCGAGTGACTGAGCCCCGTCCTTGACCATTCTCGTTCTTCACGGGCCCAACCTCAATCTTCTCGGACAGCGCGAACCAGAGCTCTACGGCCGGTCGTCCTTGCAGGATCTGACCGCCATGCTGGAGTCCGAGGCCTCCACGCTCTCCGTGGACCTGGAGCACTTCCAGAGCAACCAGGAGGGGATTCTGGTCGATCGCGTGCAGCAGGCTGCTGAGTCCGGGGTCGCCGGGGTAGTCGTCAACCCGGCCGCGTACACCCACACCAGCATTGCGTTGAGGGATGCCTTTGCAGGCACCGGGCTTCCCTTTGTCGAGGTGCATCTCTCGAACGTTCACAAGCGCGAGGCTTTTCGGCACAAGAGCCTGCTGGCGGAGCTGGCGGTGGGCCAGGTGCTCGGCTTTGGTGTCGAGAGCTACCGGCTGGGTTTGCAAGGGTTGGTGTCCGCGCTCCGCCAGTGATAGGGCAGGGGACCTGTTTCCCCCCTACGAGAGCGAGTGATGGACCTGGAGCGCATCGAGCAGCTGTTGCAGCTTCTGAACGACCAGAAGGTCGCCGAGTTCACTTATGAGGACGAGCAGTTGAGCCTGACGGTCAACTTTGGCGGATCCGTGCTTGCCCCTCAGCTTGTCGCAGCCCCTGCGTCGGTCATTTCCGCCCCCCCCGCAGCTGTGGCGGCGGCGGTGGCGAGCCCAGCGCCTGCGAGCCCAGCGGAGGATTCCTCACTCACCGCCGTGCTCTCGCCGATGGTGGGGACCTTCTACCGAGCGCCGGGTCCCGACTCCGAGGACTTCGTGAAGCTGGGTGACGAGGTTCGCCCGGGCCAGACGCTGTGCATCGTCGAGGCGATGAAGCTGATGAACGAGATCGAAGCGGAGGTTGGTGGAATCGTCAGCGCCATCCTCGTCGAGAACGCCCAGCCGGTCCAGTTCGGACAGCCGCTCTTCCAGATCAAGGAGGGCTGATGCCCTTCCAGAAGGTCCTCGTCGCAAACCGCGGCGAGATCGCGCTGCGTGTCATCCGTGCTGGCCGCGAGCTGGGAATTCGCACGGTTGCGGTCTACTCCCAGTGCGACGCGAACAGCCTGCATGTGCGATTTGCCGACGAGTCCGTGTGCATCGGGCCACCGCAGGCCAGCGGCTCCTATCTCCGAGTCTCCAACGTGATCAGCGCCGCTGACATAACGGGGGCTGATGCGGTGCATCCCGGCTACGGATTCCTGGCCGAGAATGCGTCCTTTGCCCAGGTTGTGGCCGATCACGGCATGACCTTCATCGGCCCTTCGGTCGAGCACCTGGGGGTCTTTGGCGACAAGCTCAGTGCCAAGGCGGCTGCACGGGCTGCTGGCTTGCCCCTGATTCCCGGTTCCGACGGCAGCATCGACGAGATCGAGGAAGCTGTGAAGACCGCGGCATCGATCGGCTACCCCGTGATGCTCAAGGCGGCGTCAGGCGGCGGTGGCAAGGGCATGCGGGTGGTCGGGGATGAGGCGGAACTCCGGCGTGTCTTCGAGCTGACCTCCACCGAGGCCGCCGCTGCCTTTGGCAACGGCGAGGTCTTCCTCGAGCGCTTCCTGCCCAACCCCCGCCACGTCGAGGTGCAGGTTGCTGGGGACCTTCACGGCAACGCCGTGCACTTCTACGAGCGCGACTGCTCGATGCAGCGCCGTCACCAGAAGGTTCTGGAGGAGGCTCCTGCTCCAAACCTGCCCGATGGCTTGGCCGAACGCATTCGAGAGGCCGCAGCCCAGCTGGTCGGGAGCGTGGGCTACAACACGGTCGGAACCTGCGAATTCCTGGTGGACGGCGACTCGTTCTTCTTCCTGGAGGTGAACCCCCGCATTCAGGTGGAGCATCCGGTGACGGAGCTGGTCACCGGAGTGGACCTCATCCAGTTGCAGATCCGCCTCGCAGCCGGTGAGCGGATGCCCTTCGAGCAGAAGGACATCCAGTGCGACGGTCACGCGATCGAGGTGCGCATCAACGCCGAGCACCCCTTCACCTTCGTTCCTTCCCCGGGCCACATCACCGGCTACTACCTGCCCGGCGGACCTGGGGTGCGCGTGGACTCGGCCGTGCACGAGATGGCGATGGTGCAGCCCTACTACGATTCGCTCGTCGCGAAGATGTGCTGCTGGGCGCCAACGCGCGAGCAGGCCATCGCCAAGATGAGAGGTGCTCTGCACGAAGCCGTGGTCGAAGGAATCAATACAACGATTCCGCTGCACCGCGAGTTGTTGGCCCACGAGGTGTTTCGGGAGGCCCGTATGAGCACGAAGTTTCTCGATGCCTGGTTGAAGGAACGCGGCACGAAGGCATAGGGCGCGTAGAATTGTCGGCCTATGGACGCCAACCAGATTGAACAACGCGCTCTGCGCGAACTCCAGCGCGGCAACATCGAAAAGGCCGCGGAGTATTACCACCAACTCGTCAAGCTGAATCCACGCGACAAGCGGGTCCGGAGCAAGCTGGCTGACCTCTTCATCAAGGTCGGACGGAAGAAGGACGCTGATCGCCAGTTCCGGCAGCTGGTCAAGGCCTACCGCCACGAGGGCAACCACCGCGCGGCGATCTCCGTGTTGCAGCGGCTGGAGCAGCTGAACCCGAAGGATGGGGAGATCATCAGCGTCCTGGCGAGGACCTACTTTGCGGCGGGTTTCCGCAAGGAGGCGATCCCCTACTTCGAAAAGTCCTACGTCATGAACATCCAGAACGACGTGGAGAAGGCCATCGAGGCCGGGGAGATGATCATCCGTCTTCGTCCGGACGACATGGACTTCCGGCTCAAGCTGGCCGAGGCGCTCATCAAGCAGAAGATGGTGGGCAAGGGACTCAGCTACTACCGCCAGGCCATCGACGAGTACCGGCACAAGGGCCGCATGGAGGAGATGGGACGCCTGGCTCGCCGCGCCCTGGAGCTGCGACCGGAGCAGACCGACCTCCTGCGGGCCGCGGCGGAGGCCTGCCTGGCTGTGAACGACGTCCAGACAGCGCTGAAGCATCTGCAGATCGCCTACGAGAACGAGCGTGACAACCCCGAGGTGGTGGACCTGTTGGCCAAGGCCTTTGAGCAGGGGACTGAACCCAAGAAGGCCCTGCCCTTCCTCCAGGAACTGGCTCGGGTCTGTGAAAAGCAGCACAAGGCCGACCTGTGGCTGGATGGTCTCCTCAGAGCGCAGGCCCTGGGTGCACCCGATCTCGACGAGGAGATCGAGCGCGCCGGAAACGCCGTTCAGGAGGCACGCTTCCGTTTCTACGACATCCCCCAGGCGCAGCCCACGGACGAGAAGGTCCTGCGCATCTGCGTGCGCGCCGAGGTGATGGCGCGCTACGGCTTCAACGATGAGGCGGCGGAGGAGCTGGACAAGGCGCTACGCACCCTGCACTCGACGCCACTGATCGCCTGGCGCGCGGAGCTGGCCGTTCTTCTCCAGGACGAGGGGCGCGCCGTGGAGTTGGCTCGGCTTCTGATGGAGGAGGTCACCGAAGACGAGTGGCGCGAAGCCATCCGCAAGCGCATTCTGCGTCTGGGCGGTGAGGAGGACTCGGAAGACAAGCCCGCCGAGGCAGCGTCCGACGAAACCGATGAGTTGATCGACGACGAGGACGATCTGATCGACGACGAGGAAGAGGACGAAGGCGCGACGGCTCCCCTGGCGTCGACCGAGGAAGAGGAGCAGGACGCTTTCGACCAGGCCTTCAGCCAGGGTGGAACCTTCGCCGAAGTGGACCCGGACGACGCGAAGATGATCGACGACGAGTTCAGCTTCGTCGACGAGGAGACGGATGACCCCTTCTCAGAGACCGGGGATCCCTTTGCGGACACGGAGTACCAGGATCACCGGGTGCTGGAGGCCAGGGCCCTGATGGACATGGGCCTCATCGAGGATGCGTTGGAGCTGTTGGAGGACGCCGACAGCCTGGAGATGCTCACGCTGAAGGCCCGCTGCCAGATGTCGGACGATCCCAAGGGTGCTTGGAAAGAGCTCAAGGACGCGTCGGGGAGCTTCAAGCCGGGCGATCGAGGCTACGAGGACGCTCGCCTGGCCATGGCGGATCTCATCGCCAGCGCCGGCAAGTACAAGAACGCGGTCAAGGAGCTGGAAAAGCTGAGGGCGCGTGACGCCTCCTTCAAGCCTGACGAGGTCGCTGCCAGGCTTCGTATTCTGGACCGCCTGTCCAGCAGGTGAGCTTGCAGAGCCGCTGGGTGCGGCTGGTCGGGGTGCTCCTGCTGGCTCTCTTGGTCCGGCTGGTCGCGATGGGCACCACGGACCTGCGGGATCTTCCGGGACCTGCGGGTCACCAGATCCTCGCCGCGACCTACGCGGACCGGCATCCGATCCTGGTGCCCGGTGAGGGCGCCCTTCGACTGCTGATGGGGGCTCTGGGAGAGGAGAGCGCGCCCATTCCCGAGCGCCACTTCCTGCTGGAGCGCCTCCTGGTGAACCTGGGCGGGGACCACGCGGTGGTTCTACAGGGCCTGATTCTGCTGGGAGGATTGGCCGCGGTGGCGGGCGTGATGCTGGCGGCGGAGGCCCTCTCTGGACCCGTCGCGGGTCTCGCGGGGGGCGTACTGACCGCTCTCTGGGCTCCTGCCGTGATGGGCTCCTTGCTGGTGGGAGACGAGCAGCTGGCCGCAGGGTTGGTGTGGGGGGGCCTCGGCATGTGCTTCGCCGGGGCGGTCGGAAGCTGGCGTCGGCTGGGTCTCTGTCTTGCGGGAGGGCTGCTGGTGGCTCTCGGAGCCCAGCTGCGGGAGAGCGTGGCGCCGCTGGTCCCACTGCTCCTGCTTGTCCCTCTCGTGCCGGTCTCGGGTCGGCGCAGCCTCTCGCGGAGGCGCAGTCTCGGTACTCTGGGGGTGGTCGTCTCGGCGCTTGCCCTGACGGTGCTCCTGTACGACCTGGGCGGCTTCCGCTACGCCACCGAGACCTCCAGTATCGGCCCGGGTTCCGTCTTCGAAGGCCTGGGAATCCTCCTGGAGCTGGCCGGCGGGCTTGGTGGAGATGCCCTCTTTGTCCTGCTTGGACTGGCGGTGGCCTCGGCGCTCGTTCCGGGCCCTTCCCGACTCGCTCGAGGGCTTCTGGGTCTGGTGCTGCTGCCCATGTTCGGCCTGGCCATCGCCGCGGGAGGTGAGCTGCTGCGGATGCGTCACGTCTACCAGCTCGCCATGCCCGCCCTGGTGCTGGTTGGCTGTGGCGTGGGCATTGCCTGGCAGGCAGCGTCCGGCCGCTGGCTTCGCGCTCTCCAGGTCACCCTTGGGCTCGGCGCCCTCAGCCTGGTCTTCGATGGGCTCGACCTGAGTCGCGCCTGGAGCGATGCCCGGGTCAGCCACCACCATGCCTGGGCCTCGACCCTTCCACCCTCACCTCCGGGATGGAGCCGCTACCGCTTCGGCTCGCACGAGTTGAACAGCCTGAGCGTGCCCGGAGGGGCCGAGTTGATCGAGCTCGCCGGGGTGGACCAGCTGATCACCGTGTACCTGCACGACGAACGCCAGAGCCTGGCCCTTGTCGCGGCTCTACGCGGTGGTGGAGAAGTGCTCCTGCTGGAGCCGAGGGAATGCTGTTCGGGTGGGCCGGGCGTCCGCTCCAACGACGGGCGACAGGAAGGCCAGGCACAGCGGGGCTGTGCTGAAGAGCTCTTGGGCGGATTGCAGGGAAGACTCCTCCTGCCCACCGAGGAAGGGGTCACCGGTCTCCAGATTCGTGATGTCGACTTCGTCCGCGCCTTGAGGAAGCAGGCGGGTTCACCCACGCTGGTGGGGGTGGATTGGGAGCTCTGGGAGCTCCAGGGCAGCGGCGAAGCCGCGTGTGGTTCGGGTGCCCGATGGGTCCCTGACGGTGGCCCTCCGAACGTTCGACGCATTCATTGACAGAGGAGTATACAGGCTGTATACATACCAATGCCTCATCCTCTGATCGACGCCGGCCGCATCATGGTCGTGCCGGGTGTGTACGACGTCTTGAGTGCCGTCATGGCCAAGCGAGCGGGCTTTCACAGCGCGGTCCTCACGGGCTACGGCGTGGCGGCCTCCTACCTGGGCAAGCCCGACGTCGGGCTCTTCACCCAGACCGAGATCCTGGATGTGGCCCGTCGCATCCGCGCGAACGTGGACATCGGCCTGGTGGTCGATGGGGACACGGGCTTTGGCGGCCCCCGGAACGTGGAACGTCTCGTTCGGGAGCTGGTCGCGCTGGGAGCGCGAGGCGTCATCCTGGAAGACCAGCAGTGGCCCAAGCGCTGCGGCCACATGCCGGGCAAGCAGGTCATCGATGCCGAGGAGCACGCGGCCAAGATCGCGGCCGCCAAGCAGGCGCGAGGCAAGGCACCGCTCTTCATCACCGCCCGCACGGATGCCCTGGAGACCCACGGGCTGGACGAGGCCCTACGGCGGGCCCGCCTCTACAAGGAAGCCGGAGCAGACATCCTCTTCGTGGAGGGCCCCCGCACCCTGGAGGATCTGCGCACCATCGGCCGCGAGCTGCCTCCGCCGCTGGCGGTCAACCTGATCGAGGGTGGGCGCACCCCCATTGCCCCGCTCGAGGAGCTCTCCGAGATGGGCTTCATCAGCGTGGGCTTCGTGCTCTCGGGGCTCTACGCCGCCACCAAGGCCCTGGAGCGGGCCTATGCGGCGATCCGCACTCAGGGATGCACAGAAACCGTGGACATGGTTCAGTTCGACGAGTTCAACGAGATCATCGGGGCCCCGGCCTACTGGTAGAGCTCGGGGTCGTGGGCGTCGTCCGGGTCGGTGGGTGACCATCCGAGACCCTCCTCGCTCAGGTCGGTTTCGCACTGGTCGCTGCACTCCTCGACGCAGACGTAGAACAGGCCGGGTTCGTCGAGGAACTCGTCCAGACAGCAGTTCACGCACTCGCCCAGGGTGTCGCTGTCGAGGCAGTCCGCGATGATGTCCTTGGGGCCGTCCTCCTCTTCCAGTTTCAGCCCAGCGGGCTTCTCGTCCTCCGAGCTACCGGTGTCGCTGGGCGAGATGCGGTGCGGCGGGTTCGGATGCCCCCCTTTGTCGGCGGGGTCGCACTGGATGCTGCACTCCTCCACACAGACGTAGAACAGGCCGGGTTCGTCGAGGAACTCGTCCAGACAGCAGTTCACGCACTCGCCCAGGGTGTCGCTGTCGAGGCACTCCCAGAGGATGGTCATCGGGTCGTCCTCGGCTTCCTCGGCCAGGGCCGGGGAGACCAGGCTCGAGCTCGGCATGAAGGACACAAGGGTGAGGACAAGCGAGGCGATCAGAAGGCTTTGGGCGCGCATGAGGGACTCCGTGGGGTGTTCCCTCTCAGCGTGCGGCAGCCCTTCTCACCCCGCAGTCACGCCGGCGTAACAAGGGCCCTTAGAGGCCCTCGGTCGAGACCAGCCAGGAGAAGCCCTCCCAGCGCACCGTGCCGATGCCCTTGACCACGTGGGCGAAGTCTCCGTCCTGGACCAGCCTCAGGCTCGCGTACTCGCCGGCGGGAACCTCCACGGAGCTCTCTTCCACGACCTCGGCCTCCCAGCTCTTCGTGTCCTCGGCGATCAGCTCGCCGTCCTCGTTCAGGATCTGGCGCTGTCCACCCCCGGTCCAGGTCTGGCCCACCGCCAGCTCGACGGGTCTCAAGACGTAGCCCTCTGGGTACAGGATGACCTGGTGGCTCTCACCGGGGGTTCCGCCCTGCGTGGTGTACAGGCTGGCGGAGCTCTGCAGCCTGGAGACCCAGCCTTCCTCGCAGGCGATGAGTGTGGTGTTCGTCCAGCGGTACTCCTGGTAGCCGGGGGGCTGTGCTTCGCCCTCGGTCTCCAGGGCGTAGACTTCGCGCCCGTCCAGGGTCGTCGTCGACGCGACGGTGGTCCAGGTCGCCGGCCAGCCCTGATCCTCGTCGTAGGCCCAGGTCCAGCTGGCGCCGCTCGCATCGCTGCGGTCGTAGTCGCCGCAGGGGGAGTCCTCGACGATGGCCTCCGTGTCCGGAATGCTGCTGCTGTCGTCTCCGCCATCCCCATCGAGGCAGGCGGTCAACAGCGCAAGAGCGGAGAGGGCCACGTCTCTCAGTATAGGACTCTTCTTCATGCGCACCAGCGGTGGCGGCTGGCCCCAGCACTGGATTTTCGTGGACGACGTGCGCCTGGTGGCGACCGAGGATTGAGCTCGGACCAGTCTTGAGCGACCAGCGCCAGGGTGTCCCTGCTACAAGGACACCCGGCGCCGGGCCTCGAAGGCCCCGCTCGACTCGTAGACGCCACCGTCCCAGGGCAGCTCCACCCGCAGCCTGTCGATCGTCTGGGCATCGCCCAGGCCGAACCACACCTCCAGCGGCCCTGCCGCCCCAAAGCCGCTGGTGGGATGGATCCAGTCCACCTGGACCTTGCCGCCCGCTTCGACCTCCACCCGGCTGCCTGCGGGAGCTTCGATCGCCACCCAGCCGTTGCTGGTGCAGCCCTGGGAGAGGTAGAGGTGCGGCCGACCGACCACCTCGGTGACCAGGAGATCAAGCACGCCGTCCCCGTTGTGGTCCGCGGCGCTCACCCCCCGCCAGGAGCCCGTGGTCGCCAGCCCCAGCGCTGGCCCCATGTCCTCGAAGGTGCCTCCATCCTGGGCGAGCAGGTTGATGGAGGCCTCGAACTTGATCTTGGAGAAGATCTCGTGGCCACGAGGGCATCGTCCCGTGTGGTCATCCGACCAGAGATCGCCCTGCGCGACCAGCAGATCGGGCTGAGCGTTGTTGTCGTAGTCCAGCCAGGCGGCGCCCCAGGTCATCTCGTGGTGCTTGACCACCGGATCCGCGCCTGCGGTGAGGGTGACGTCCACGAAGGAGCCGTCGGCCAGCCCGGAGAGGAGCAGCGGCTTGCCGGTGGCCGACAGGTAGAGGTCGGGCCAGCCGTCGTCGTTGTAGTCCCCCGCGTCCCCGCCCATGCCCATGTGGGCGATTCCACAGGAGCAGTCGTCCGTGGCGTCGCGCAAGACGCCGTCGTCGTTTCGGAGCATCACGTTGGCACCGTGTAGCGGCCCCATGTCGTTGTCGATGTAGATGTCCGGATCGCCATCGACCTCCCAGTCGAAGACCACGGCCAGAAAGGCCTGGCCGTGCAGCCCTTCGGTCTCGGTGGGAAGGGTGGAGCGATCGACCGAGAAGTTCCCTGTCCCGTCGTTCCAGAGCAGGAAGTCGGTTCGGCTCTCCACCTCTTCCGGTGAGGAGGTCGCTGCGTAGAGATCCAGGTCTCCGTCCCCGTCCAGGTCCGCCGGCGCCAGCTGCCGCACCAGGCCGCGATCGACCATCGCCAGGAGAGGTCCTCGTTGGAAGCCGTCGCCCTCATTGAAGTAGACAGCCGGGAGCGGCCCGGCGAGCAGGAGATCTACATCGCCATCGCCATCGGCGTCACCCAGACCCATGAGCCCGCCCAGGTGACCCTCATCGAGCACCCCCCGGACAAAGCCGTCCCCCTCGCGCTGGTAGTAGAGGAGGTCCCCAAACGCGAAGGCGAGCACCAGGTCCAGGTCGCCGTCGCCGTCGAAGTCGTGCACAGCGACCCCGCCCCCGTCCAGGTGGGCTCCGTCCGGTTCGGGCCCGGCCTCGAGCCCCCAGGCCTCGCCCGACTCGACATAGGTGACCGCGCTGGCGGGGGCTTCGCAGGGAATCACCGGCCCCAGGGTGAAGGGCATCACGGTCCCGGTCTCATCGCCCGTCTCGCCGTCCTCTGCGGTACACGAACTGACGAAGAGAGAGGCGACCAGAGGCCAGATGCGGTTCACGGCGGCAGTATAGCCGCCGTGAACCCCTTTCAGGGTGCGGCGAGGCCGGCCTCGTCGTCGCCTGCAACACTCTGAACACGCCGGCTGCGGATTGCTGTGAAGCAAGGCCTGGTGCGGATTCATGCGCTGTCTGGAAGCGAGTACTCGAGGCCGTGGTGGGGACCGTGCACGAGGAGGGTGCCCGATCCATCAGCGTGGGCGATGTGGGTGACGGTGGCGCTGTCTCGAAACACCGCAACTGCGGTGATCTGGCGTAGGAGCGTGGCCTGAGGCTACTCTTGTGGTCATGGGAGGTGGTGATGCTGCTCTTCTGGCTGGCCTGCAATGGACGTGCGTCCGACGGTCCGAACAAGGATGACGTGATCGGAGAGACCGCGAACCCGGACGACACCGCGATCGTGGTGGACGACACCGGCGAGATCCCCGACGGCGACTGGTCGCTTTCGCTGCAGGCGCCGAGCACCGCCCGCCTGACCGATGGGAGCGCAGCCGTCGACGCCACCTGCGTGGCCCTGGACGGGGGGATGCCCACCGCAGCGGCGACGACCATCAGCGGCGACGGCTTTGCCGATGGGGTGCTCACCTTCGACGAGGCCGGAACCGTGGAGCTGACCTGCACCGGCGTCGGCCTGAGCATCACCACCAGCGTCAGCGCCTTCAACACCACCATCGAGGCCGGCTGGATCGAGGCCGGCGAGGCCTACGAGGAGAGCCTGGCCATCATCGCCATCCTGGGCTCCGGCGGTGAACCGACCGAGGCGGAGCTGGACACCCTCCGCGAGCACGCGGAGCTGTTCGCGCGCATGCCGGGCTGGAAGGACCCGTCGGTGCCCATGGTGCCCGGCGGCTACCCCACCCAGGAGGAGATCGAGGCCGCTGGCTACGCGCCCAACCCCGACGACGAGGCCATCTCCGCGGCCCTGGACGAGATCGACACCGCCCTGGATGCCTACACGGCAGCGGTTGCGGAGTACGACTTCACCGTGGGCGACACCTCCGGAATCGAGATCGCCCTCGACCAGGTGGAGCTCGCCGCGGCGAACGCCCAGCCGCTCGCGCCCTCGGTCGGGGGTGCCCTCGCCCAGCGCGACCGGCTCACGGCTCACCTGAACGAGCACCTGCTGCCGGCCATGGCCGCGGGGCCGAACAAGGTCATCGAGGGCATCGACGCTCCGCCCTTCTTCACGTCACTGGTCGACCTGTCGGCGGTGATGGGCATCCGGGGGACTCTCATCGACGCCATGTACGGCCCGGCCCTGGACTGGATCGCCGTGGCGGTGGACACGCTGGCCACCGTCAAGCTCCTCGACGCCGTCTGGGCTCCGGACGCAAACGGTCCCGACATCTGGTCCGTGAACTACGGCGGCTACGTCATCTTCGAGGGCAACGAACTCACCATCTGTGGCAACGGCTTCTCGGAGGAGCCCGAGCTGAACCAGATCATCTTCGTGCACGGCGGCCTCGTCAGCCAGGCCCTTGGCCTGTACAGCGACTGCAAGGACGCCGTGGACGCCACGAACCCCGACAACGCCGACTTCTTCGACATGTACGACAAGATGGACAAGTGCGTGGACGGCGTGGTCGACGCGCTGAACCAGGAGCCGGTGACCTCGACGGGCACCGGCCCGATGACCGACGGCCAGGACCTGGGTGGGGTCTTCGGAGACTACATCTTCAGCATCGGTGTGCCCCCGGTGACCTACGCCGGACCGTGGGTGGACCTGACGGCGATGATCCCGGTCAACCTGAGCAATGGCCTGCGCGGCGACTCCCACAACGTGCTGCTGTACCCGCCACAGTAGGCCGACGGAGGGCTAGCGCAGCGTCACAGCCAGACCCAGGAACTCCCCCTCGCCGGGCGACTCGATGTGAACGGCCGACTCCAGCGGGAGCGATGGCCAGACCAACACGGTCGATTGTCCCGCGTCGACATCCGAGCGCGTGATGATGCCACCGACGGCCTTGCCGGAGCTCAGGAGCACGGGTCCACCGCTGAAGCCTGGTTCCAGGGGGCGGTTCACGATGAAGAAGCCCTCCCTGACCGAGGAGATGGCGACGCGCTCGACCTGAGGGTGGGTGCGGGCAGGGAAACCCCAGGCCTCCACCTCGGCGCCTGCGGTGGCCTCGCCTCCGGCCAGACGGAGGGGCTTGTTCGCGAAAGGCTCCATCGCTGCGAGGACCGCGTTCCGGTCGCCCTCGGCGATGGCCAGGACGGCGACATCCGCCGTCTGGGAAAAGGCGAAGGAGGTCGCGTGCACGCCCAGAGAGCCGATGGCCACCTCCGTACCGAGGCCGTCGACCCGGTCGAAGAAGACCTCGTCGAACTCGCCTTCCTCCTCCGAAGGGAGCGTGAGGACCTCCGTCTTCGCGTTGGGCAGCACCACATGACGCGCGGTCACGGCGTACCAGTCTCCGCCGTGCACCACCAGGCTGGCGGTTCCCTTCGTGACGTAGGAGCCGGAGACCGCCTCGTCGTCGTGGCTTCCACGCACTTCGTGTTCCGCGAGCAGCTTGATCAACCCGTGTGCGCCATCGCGTAGGGTGGGTACAGCCTCGGTGAGGGCCTCGTAGCTCTGCAGGTCGGTCACGAGCAGACCCTCGTCGGCGGAGGTCGGGATCGGCTCCTCGGTCGCGCAGGCGAGCAGCCAGATCACGGCACCGCCAGCTGACGGCCCAGGTCGGGCAGGACCGGGGTGGCCTCGACGGAGGTCCCCACGAGACCGGTGTAGGCGTTGAACATGGGGATCACGACCTCCGCCCGATCGCTCGGGGGAACCAGCTTGACCGTGCGCACGTAGGCGTAGGTCCCCGCGATGATGGCGATGGAGCCCAGGACGACCGCTGCGGTGACCGGATCCATGACCTGGTCACCAGCGGCTTCGGGATCCACCTGGATGAGGTGGTCCTGGGCCACCAGAGCCCCCAAGGGGTCGTCGTTGTAGCGGTAGAGCGAGAAGCGCAGCCAGGCCGCGTCGGGGCTGTCCGGGGCCAGCCGGGTCAGGCTTCCGGCGGTGTCGCAGGCCAGATCGAGGCGCTGTCCGTAAGCCAGTGCAGCGGTCTTGTTGTAGAGAGCGCCGACGACCTCCTCGCGGGTGCTGGCCTCGCGGGCCGCCATCTCGTAGGCTTCGGCCGCCTGGAGGTAGGAGCCCATCCAGAGGTAGGCCGTCCCCAGATCCACGAAGTCCGCGTAGTCGCGGCTGGGGAGCAATTCCAAGCTCCGTGCGATGGCCTCCGGCGACTGGTCGCCGCGGTCCTCCAGCATGTACAGGTCCGGAGCGACCGCGTCGACGGTCTCGATCTCCTCGTCGCTCGCACAGGCGAGCAGGGCCAGCAGCCGCAGCATTGCGAGGACGCTACCACGCTCTTCCCGTGCATCTTGGAGTCAAGCATCCCCGGCGAGTGCGTCGCCGGGCTGTAGGGTTGTCGAGACGCAGGATGCAGTCCGTCGCCTCCAGCCCGCGGGAACCACGTTGAATCGCCAAGCCGAACGGTGACCGACGAGCCGTGTGAGGGAAGGACCGAGGCCATCTAGTCCGGTTGCGCGCTGCAGGCCCGCCGGGTCACTTGGCGAGCTCGGCCTTCAGTTCTTCGATCTGCCGGTCCCGATCCGCGATCTCGGGGTACCAGGTCAGCTTCTGGTTGCGGATGCGGCCAATGTAGTAGGCGGCGAAATCCTTGACCCGGTAGCCGTAGGCGTTGCCCACGGTGGCCTCTTCGCTGCCTTCGTACACCAGGTGCGTGCGCTCGTCATCGAGCAGGGGCACCAGCGCGGAGATCGCCGGGGTGTTGATCATCAAGAAGACGATGCCGACGGGCCCCTCGTCCTCGTGCTCGTAGAGCAGTCCCCAGGAGTTGGCGTGCCCTGTCATGTTCTCCGCCAGGGCCTTGGCGTAGATTCCGGCCACCTTCTCGCGGCCCTGCACCTTCAGAAAGAAGACTTCGGACCCGAAGAGCACCTCGCAGGCGACGAAGCGCGCGAAGTCCGAGGACTCCTCCGAAGCGATGACCGCGTGGAGTTCCTGCTCTCGGGCACCGTCGTCCCAGATGCGCTCAACGGTCTCGTCGTGCGCCGGGTAGATCCAGAGTTCACCGAAGGCCTTCTGGTCGAGCTGTTGGGAAAGGGTCACGGTGATCTCCTGCTGAGGGGCCGGATCGGTGTTGAGCTCTGGTGCGGGCACCGTCCCTGGCCCGGCGCACGACAGGGCCAGGAGTTCGAGAACACCAAGCGATGAAGCCACGCTCTCAGCCCGGAATGGGCAGGTTGGTCGTCGCGCCGCCGTCACCGGCGTCCTTGCAGTCCGCGACCTTGACGCGGACGATCTTTCCGCTGCCGTTCCCGCTGCCGTCCAGGACCTCGGCCTTGAGGGCGCTGGAGCCCTGCCAGCTGATGGTCTTGAGCTGCTTCAACTTCGTGTCCTTCGCCAGGGTTCCGCTACTGCCGTCGGAGTACAGGTAGACGGTGGCAGGATCCGCCGTGACCTGGACTGTGCCCTGGGTGGTCGAGGCGTTCCACAGCGCGGCGGAGTCCGTGAAGCGGGCGGTGGGATCGCCCTTGGACGCCAGCGTGATGTCCTCGGTCGAGACGGTGGGCGCCGCGGTGGTCCCCTTCATCTCGTAGCCCCAGAACACCGAGCCGAAGTACTTGCCCGCGTCCGCGCCCTCGAGCCCGAGCGCGGTGCTCTCGAAGACCTTCTTCCTGCCCTTCTTCTTGGAGCCCTTGGGCGCGTCGTAGAGTCCAGCGGACTTGACCTGCGCCTCGGCCCCCTCCGTGTCGGGGGTGTAGGCGTGGCCCAGTTCGTAGGTAGCGTTGACGCCGACGTTGGTCTCTGCGCTTCGCCGGTTGTTGTCTTGTGCGGTGTCGGCCAGGGTCTCGCCGCTGCCGAGGTCGGCAGCTCCGTAGATGGGGTTGTTGGACCTCGAGACACGGTCGTGGGTGTAGCCCTGGCTCTCGCCTTCGGTGGAGACCATGCGTCCGGCCTTGGCAGGGTCGATGGCGCCGAACTCGCCGTCTTGGCTGGCCGCGACGCTCTGGGCCAGGCCGATCTTGGTGGCGTTGATGTGGCTGCCGTCCGGATGGAACTTGAGCACGATCTTGACCCCGCTGCCTTCCGTCTCCTCGAAGGTGGTGGTCTCGAACTCACCGGTGTCTGTCTGGACCTTGGCGCGCTGGATGACCTTGCGCTGCAGGGAGCCGCCGCCCGCTGGACCAGTCTTGGGCAACTCTTGAGCCGCTGAGGTCACGTTGCCGTTGGCCACCAGCGCGCCCATCCGGTCCGCCTCGGCCTCGAGCCCGGCGTCCTCGTTGATGGTGGCGCCGCCCTTGGCCTGGGTCGTGCCCGGCGCGACCCGCCCCTGCTTCTGCTGGACCACGTGCCAGGCCTCGTGGGGGAGGTGTTGGCTCTGCCCGGGAGCCATGTGGATGTCCGTGCCCTGAGTGAAGGCGTGGGCACCGACCCGGCCCGGCTCCGAGGAGTTGCTGTGCACGCGAACATCGCTCATGTCCATGCCCGAGGCAGCCTCGAGGTTGCTCTGCAGCCCACCGGGGAGGCCCGAGTTGCCGCCTGAGCCACCGCCGGTGCTCGGGCCGGCGACGCGCTGTATAGGCTGTGCTCCCGTGAGATCGGCTCCCGTGAGAGCGTCCGAGAGGGCGCTGCTCTTCAACGGGTCGAGCAGCGCATCCGCATCCGTGCGGTCCGTGGATGCTCCGAGCTCGGGCTCCTTCTTGGTCTGTATGGTCGCGGGCATGCGCTGCTCCTGGCTCGTGACTTCTCTTCACTGTAACCGGTGCCCGCCTCAGCCCGCTGACCCCTCTGCCGAGGTGAAGCTGGATTTCATCGGGCACAGCCTCTTGCTCAGCGGCTCGGCTGGAAGTTCCAGAGTGCTATTCTCGACTGGATATGCGGGATCTTGCATGCCACAAACCAAACAGAGGGAACTCGGTGAAACCACTGAGAGTGGCTCCCTCCAGGGCCCAATAGACCACCTCGAGCAGAGCAACGCGCTCGGCCAGGTCCAGTTCAAGGGTAGACCGGCCACAGATCCCCTCCACGTCGCGGCCGAGGGCGTCAGCGGAAGCGCACACGCCCTGCCTCACTCAGACCGCATCCAGGAGTCCTTCGGCAGCTTCGATATCCGCGGCATCACTGCCTACACCGGTCCACAGGCCCAATAGGCCAACGCAGACATGGGCTCGAGCGCGTTCGCGACTGGGTCGAGCGTGGCCTTTGCCAAGGGCAGCCCGGACCTGCACACCGCGGCCCACGAGGCTGCTCACGTCGTGCAGCAGCAGCAGGGGGTCTCCCTCAAGGAAGGGGTGGGACAGGTGGGAGACCGCTACGAGCAGCACGCCGACGAGGTGGCGGACGCCGTGGTCGTCGGGAAGTCCACCGAGGGTCTGCTGGGTGAGATCGCTCCGGGCGGGGGCGGCACCGCGGTGCAGTTCGACAAGCCGGAGAAGAGCGCGGCGGAGGACACAAAACCGTCCCACAGCGAGACCGCCCCCAAGGCTGACGACGTGGTCGGAGGCGTTGGCGGTCTGCTCGAGTACCAGGGCCTGCTCCGTGAGCTTTACAACAAGGCCGACGCGGCGATCGATGCCGAGATCCTCTACATGCAGTCCAAGGGCGTGCCCGAGGAGCAGATTGCCAAGTGGGCGGTCAAGGCCCGCAACGAGGCCAAGGTCAAGATCCGCAAGTGGGACCCGGCGAAGACCTGGGCGGAGCAGCGCAATCTCGCGAAATACGGGGACAAGGTCGGCCCGAGTCACAGTCAGCTGAAGAATGGCGATCCCAGCCACAAGATCAAGCCCAAGTCGAACAAGCAGATCATCGAAGGCGCGACTCGCACGAACACTGGCCTGAACACGTGGGCCGGCCGTCTCCGGATCGCTGGCCGCATCATGCTGGCGGTCGATCTGGTGATCTCCGGGTACAGGGTCTGGGTGGCGCCTCCCAAGGATCGCCCCAAGGTGTTCATCAAGGAGGCGACCGGCCTGGCAGGAGCCTTGGCCGGCGGCTTGCTCGGCGCCAAGGGCGGGACCATGGTCGGTGGCACTGCCGGGGCCGCGTTCGCGGGGGTCGGGGCCGCTCCCGGGGCCGCGGCCGGTGGAATCCTGGGCGCAATCGGCGGGGCCATCGCTGGCGCCTGGGGCGGGGCCCAGGTCGGCAACTGGCTGGTGGAGGAACTCTATCCGCCCACGGACACCGGCTTTGAGCAGTGACATCTGGCTGGCTGCTTCGCACCGGGAATGGTCTGGGTCAGCTTGTCGACGGGGTGCTGCACCCCTTGGACGGGCTCGAGGATGGAGCTGGAGAGATCGCTCTTGCCCCGGGAGCCCACTGGCTCCTGGCCAGCGAGGCACTTGGGGTCTGGTGCTCCGCGGATGGACTCGCGTGGAGGCCCCTGCCCCCGCCGCCCCGTCCGCTCGCCATGGACGCGCTGGGTCTGCATCCCCACCTGGGTGCGGCGAGTCTCTTCGGAGACGGTCCCACGCTCATTGGCACCGAAGCGGGCTGGACGGAGCTCGGGCTTCCCCATGGGGCGACGTGGCTTGGAGCAGACAAGGATGGGCACTTCTGGGCGGTGGGAAGTCGGCCTGCCACCCGCGTCAAGGGGGTGGAGAGAGAGGCGGCGTACTGGCAACAGGACGGGACCGACTGGGTCGAACAGCCCGTTCGCCTGCCGTGGCTCGACGCCGCGCGGGCGATCGGGGGCGGGGGCCTGGAGAGCTTCTCGGCCATCGATGCACTGGGAGATCCTCTTGTGTTGGGTTCGCAGTGCGCCTGGTTTCTCGACGATCCCAGCTGGTTCCTGTTCGCGCTGAGGAACGACGGCCGGTTTCGAGTGACCCGTCTGAGGGATCGAAGACTGGTCAGGTTGCTGCGGGACGAAGGGGGCCGGCCTGTTGCGGTGACCGATGATGGAGAGAGGCGCACCTGGAACGGCCGGGCGTGGAAGGTCCAGGGACTCGCCCGGCGACTCCGGCAGCAGCTCGACACCATGGGCGTGGCCCCTCGAAGGGCCATCCAGCTCGATGGCACGGGGGACCACCTGCGAGGCACCGTCACCACCTGGGACCCGGAGCTCGTGCAGGGCGTCGCCAGTGACGACGGCGGGAAGAGCTGGTGGAGTCTCGAGCTTCCGGAGGGGACACAGGTCGTGGCCGGCTGGGTCAGGCCCGCCCGGTAGCAGGCAAGAGGCGCACATGAGGGACGCCGTGAGCAGGGTTCCGGCCCTTGGTGAGATGCGGGATTCGACTCGCTTTCAAGCCCGCCGCTGACACGAGATGTGCGCGCTGTGTGCGCGGACGCCGAGAGCGGCTTCCGCGGACGCCAGGGCCAGGTGGATCTGCGGGAAATGAGAGAGCGGGCGACGGGATTCGAACCCGCGACAACGAGCTTGGGAAGCTCGGACTCTACCAGCTGAGCTACGCCCGCTCAGCGCCAAGAGCTTAACGCCGAGCCCTGGAGCGGCAAGGCCCTGGATGGGCTACCGTGAGCCTTGTGTTCGTTCTGCTCCTGTCCTGTAGGCCCGTCGACGTGGGGACGCCGAAGGACTCGCCACCGGTGGACACCGAGACAGCGGACGACAGCACGGGAACACTGGACACCGGACCACCTCCCGTGGCCTCGGCCCAGGCCGACCCGGCAATGGGGGAGCCGCCCTTCACCGTCACGCTGAGCGCGCGAGGCTCGGTGTCCTTCACCGGAGAGATTCACGGCAGCTGGGATCTGGGGAATGGCACCATCCTTCAGGGACTCGAGGTCCTGGCCCCCTACGGCACGGGGGGAACCTACGACGCCACGCTCACCATCTTCGATGGGGAGCGTGAGGCGTCGGACGGTGTGACCATCTACGTTCGCGACGAGAACTGCCCCGTGGGTGCCGAAGCGGTCAGCTGGGGAACCGTCCAGGCCAACCAGCTCTACGAGATCAGCGGCGTCGTGCAGTCCCGCCAGGACCCGCAGGTGCTGTGGGTGCACAACGACCGCGGTGACGACCCGCAGTTCTACGCCCTGCGGGAGGATGGGCGTCTGCTGGGCACCTGGCTCATCGCCGGAGAGCCGAAGGGCGACTGGGAGGACATCGCCATCGGACGCGAGGGGGACACGCACCTCCTCTACCTGGGGGACGTGGGGGACAACCCCGTGACCCGCGAGTTCATCCGCATCTACCGGGTGGTCGAACCCCTCGTGGACACCGACCCGGCCGAGCCGGTGGAGCTGGAGGTCGACGCCGAGACCCTCATCCTCCGCTACCCGGGCGCACAGCTTCCGGATGGGGTCGTGTACAACTCCGAGACCATCATGCTGGACCCCCGGAACCAGGATCTCTACGTCGTCACCAAGGACTACGCGGGCGCTGCCCGGGTCTACCGGAAGGCCGCTCCGCACGCAGAGGGTGACTACACGCTCGAACACGTCCTGGACCTGAACTTCTCGGCCCCGCCGCTCGGTGGGGGCGCGACCACCGGCGGCGACATCAGCCTGGATGGCTCGATGATCGTGGTGCGGACCTACAACCGGGATGTGTGGCTGTGGCAGCGCTCCGAGACCCAGTCCGTGGGTGAGGCCATGGCGACGATTCCATGCCGGATCCAGCTCGCGGTCGAGCCGCAGTCGGAGTCGGTTGGCTTCACGGCGGACAACGCCGGGCTCATCAGCATCAGCGAGCAGCAGGGCTCCAGCATCAACTACACGCTGCTGGAGTAGGCGCTACTCGGGTCTGGGGCCCACCCACTCTGGCAGCTTGTCGGCCCGGGTCTCGATGAACTCGATCATCAGGTCCTGGTAGTAGGTCACCGACGACATGTCGTAGGGGCGGTGTGGGTCGTTCCGGACCAGTTCGTCGATCTGCGCGCGGACCGACGCGAGCAGCCGCTCGGCCTCCGCCGCCGCGTTCTCGAGCGACGCCGTGTACGACGCCGCCACGCCGAGCGCCTCGTCGCGCTCGGATATCACGCCGCGCAGCCTTTCGACGTCGGAGTCGAGTGCGGCCATCACCGAGTCGCAGTGCGCGCGCACCTCGCCCACCGCCTTCTCCCGCTCGGCGGTCGCCGCCTCCGACTGCGCGAGCAGCGCGGACGCGTGCGCCGCCGCCGCCCCCTCGAGCGCCGCGCACCGCTCCTCCGCCGCGGCGCTAGTAGTAGTAGTAGTAGTCGTCGCAGTCGTAGACGTATTCGGAGTAGGAGTTGGAGTCATAGGAATACGCAATAGCATTCG
>PVBE012078638.1_pt1 | contig 32185 bp, 30 predicted proteins | sample 1631181 | NCBI WGS metagenome assembly PVBE01 (sample SAMN08397723, study PRJNA350692) | Marine metagenome, whole genome shotgun sequencing project. | isolation source: water | place: Pacific Ocean | collected 2012-04
CCCTAGACCGTTATCCAGTTTTAAGTGGAATCGCACCGGCCCGCACGCCTATCCGGCCGCCCACGGAATGGGTTGCTTGCGGCCGCCGGGCGGCGGTGCGGGCTGGAGCCGACTAAACGGATAGTGCCCTAGGGTCGGGCACAAAACGGCATTCGCGCTTCGGACCTATCCCGCCTTCGCGATTCGGGAGATGGCGTCAACCGCCTCGCGCGCGATCGAAGTTCAGGATGATATTGATGATGATATTGATAAGGTCGTATTGTTTGTGCGGCGCGTAAACGACAACGACCGATCCTAATCCGGGAAGGGAACGAACATGGCGAACGAGACGGATCGCTATCGCGTCGGCTTGGATATCGGCGGCACCTTCACCGATTTCGTCCTCATCGACCGCAAGACGGGTGCAATGCGCATCCACAAATGCCTGACCACGCCCAACGACCCGTCGGTCGGGGCGCTCGAGGGTCTCGAGGCGCTGTTGTCGGAAGCGGGTCTCACGCTCGCCGATGTCGGCCACCTGGTGCACGGGACGACGCTGGTGGCCAACGCCATCATCGAACGCCGCGGCGCCAAGCTCGCGCTGCTGACGACCCGGGGCTTTCGCGACGCCCTCGAGATGGGACGGCAGCAGCGCTACGACATCCACGATCTGTTCCTCCAGTTTCCCGAGCCGTTGGCGCCGCGCAGCTGGCGCCGCGAGATCGATGAGCGCATCAGCCGCGACGGCGACACCATCGTCCCCATCGACGAGAACCAGGTTCGCCGCGAGGCGGGTAAACTGGTGGCGGCCGGCGTCGAGGCGATCGCCGTTTGCTTCCTGCACGCGTACAAGAACCCGGCCCACGAACGCACCGCACGGGATGTGATCCGCGCGGCGCACCCCGACATCGCGGTTTCGATCTCGAGCGAGGTGCAGCCCGAGCTTCGCGAGTACGACCGGGTTTCTACGACGACCGCCAACGCGTACGTGCAGCCGTTGATGGAGCGCTACGTACGCAACCTCGTCGACGCGTTCGGCGCGCGGGGATTTCGCGGGCGCTTCCACCTGACCCAGTCGTCGGGCGGCCTGGTGGCGCCCGAGGTGGCGATCCGGTTTCCGATCCGGCTTCTGGAATCGGGGCCGGCAGGCGGCGCGCTTGCGAGCGCCCATGTCGGGGGCCGAGTGGGCAAGCCCGACCTGATCTCCTTCGACATGGGCGGCACCACCGCCAAGGCGTGTCTGATCCAGGACGGCACGGTCGACATCGCGCCCAAGATCGAGGCGGGCCGCGTGCACCGGTTCAAGGCCGGAAGCGGGCTTCCGATCAAGGCGCCGGTGGTGGACATGATCGAGGTGGGCGCGGGCGGCGGCAGCGTGGCGCGCATCGACCAGCTTGGTCTTATGAAGGTGGGACCGGGCAGCGCCGGCGCCGATCCGGGTCCGGCGTGCTACGGGCTCGGGGGCACGGAGCCGACGGTGACCGACGCCAACCTGCTGTTGGGCTACTTCGACGCCGACTTCTTCCTCGGCGGGCGCATGACGCTGGACGCCGCGGCCGCCGATAAGGCGATCGCAAGCGTGGCGAAGCCGCTGTCGCTCTCGACCATCGAGGCGGCGTGGGGGATCTACGAGATCGTCTGCGAGAGCATGGCCGCCGCTGCGCGCGGGCACATCGTCGAGAAGGGCCGCGACCCGCGCCGCTACGCCATGGTTGGAATGGGCGGGGCGGGTCCGGCGCACGTGGGCCGGGTGGCGCGGATTCTCGGGGTCGACGAGGTGATCGTCCCGCCTGCGTCGGGGGCGGCGTCGGCGCTGGGGTTCCTGATCGCGCCGATCAGCTTCGAGCGTCTTCGCTCGCAACCCGAGCTTCTGGACGAGCTGGACTATGGGTCCGTCAACGCACTCCTTGCCGAGCTTGAGACCGAAGGGCGGGACTTGATCGCCGCGGCCGGGGTCGCGCCCGCCGACGTCACCGTGACCCGGACGGCGGACATGCGCCTGTTCGGCCAGATGCACGAGATCACGGTGACGGTTCCGAACGAGCCCCTCGACGAGGGCAATCTCGCCGCGATTAGGACCGCGTTTGCCGCCGAGTACACGCGGCGCTACACCCATCTCTACGAGGGCGCCCAGATCCAGGCTATGCACTGGCGTGTGCTGTGCTCGGGGCCGGTGCCGGCGTTGGCCGCCACCCGCGACGCCGCTCACCCTGACGGCGGGACCGAGCAGAAGGGGACGCGCCAAGCGTACTTCCCGGAGGCGGGCGGGTTCACCGAAACGCCGATCTACGACCGCTACGCGCTTGCGGTCGGAAAGCGGATCGAAGGACCCGCCATCGTCGAGGAATGGGAGGCCTCGACCGTGGTCTCGCCGGGGGACGCGGTCACCCTCGACGAGCACGGCAACCTGCGTCTTACGATCGAGCGTCACACGCGGCTCGAGACCGTGGTGCCCGCGGGCATGCCGCTCGCCGAAGCGGTAGCGCGTATCGAGAACGACCCGATCGGTCTCGAGATCATGTGGCGCCGCCTGATCAACATCGCCGAGGAGTGCTGGGATACGGTCATCCGGACCGCGTTCTCGCTGATCATCGGTGAGGCCCAGGACTTCGCCTGCGAGGTCCTCGACGCCACCGGCAAGCAGCTCGCGCACTCCAACCGGGCGATGCCGGTGTTCAACCTGACGCTTCCAATCGCCGTCAACGCGATGATCGAGAAGTACCCGGTCGAGACCCTGAAGCCGGGCGATGTGCTGATCACCAACGATCCGTGGCTGTGCGCCGGCCATCTGTTCGACATCGCGATCGCGACGCCGGTGTTCCGCAAGGACCGCGTCGTCGCCCTGGTGGGCTCCGTCGGCCACGTCACCGACATCGGCGGCACCAAAGACAGCCTGAACGCGCGCGAGATCTACGACGAAGGGTTCCAGATCCCGCCCATGAAGATGTTCCGCGAGGGCCAGGTCAACGAGGATCTGATGATGCTGCTGGCCGAGAACGTGCGCGGCTCCGAGCAGGTGCTCGGCGATCTCCACGCCCTGGTCTCGGCCAACGCGTCGGGCGCCAAACGCATCGTCGCGTTTATGGACGAGTACGGCATGGAGGACCTCGAGGCATTGACCACCGTGGTCCAGGACCGGGCCGAAAAGGCGATGCGCGACGCGATCCGCGAACTGCCGGACGGCGTCTTTAAGGGCGAGATCTGGGGAAGCGCTTTCGGCACGCCCGAGTGCTTTCCGATCAAGATCACCATCGCCGGCGACGAGCTGGAGGTGGACTACGAAGGAACGCCGCCGGAGCGCGAATCAGGCGCCTCGAACTCCACGCTCAGCTTCACCATTGCGTACACTTGCTACACCTTGAAATGCATGCTGACGCCAGACGTGCCCAGCAATGCGGGCTGCTACCGGATGTTCACCATCAAGGCGCCCGAAGGAAGCCGGCTGAACACCCGTAAGCCCTCGGCGGTATACTTGCGCACCCGCACCACCTGGTATTGTCCCTCCAACATCCTTTACGCCATGGCGAAGGCCGCGCCCGACAAGGTGCAGGCGTTCACGGGGTTTCCCACTTCGCACCTCTTCTACGGCCGCGACGCCGAGGGCCGCGTCTTCGACGACCACCTGTTCCAAGGCGGTGGCCAAGGCGCTTCTTCCAAGCAGGACGGGAAATCGGGACTGTTGTGGCCGACCACCGCCGCCGACACCTCGATCGAGCTGTTCGAGAGCCGCGCCCCGATCCTGGCGCTGACACGGCAGTATGTCTCGGATTCCGGCGGCGCCGGGCGCTACCGGGGCGGACTCGGCCAGGTGATCCGGTGCCGCAAGCTCTACGACGACGGCTTGCCGGCTGACGCGCGGCTCTATCCCATCGGGGTCGGCATCGAATCGCCGGGGTTGTTCAAGGGCCAGCCCGGCGGACCGACCCGGGCACGCATACTCGACTCCAAGGGCGACGAGCTCAGCGACCTCGGCATCGGCGGAATGTTCAGCTTCAGGAGCACCGAACACGTAGGCGAGTTGCTGCTCGCGGGCGGCTCGGGCTACGGCGATCCGCTGGAAAGGCCGTATGCGGAGGTACAGCGCGACCTTGACGGCGAGTACGTCACGCCCCAGGGCGCCGAGCGCGACTATGGATGCGTCGTGGGCGCGGACGGAAAAATCGACTCAGCCGCCAGCGACGCGCTGCGCGAGCAGCGGCGCAAAGTGCTGGAGCCGGCCCAGTAGGCGGGCGACTGCTGAGCCGATCGTCCGGCGCGGGCCTTCCCTCCGCGCGGCTTCGGGAGGCGGGCGTGTTCGTCCCCGCGGATCGAATCACGGCATCACGGAAGCTGGCCTTGCGTCCGCCCCAGGCTTTCGCCGAGCCACGCCGAGAACGCGGCCCCCGCCGGTCCCATGACTTCGGGCGAGTACGGCTTCAAGTCGGGCGCCACTCGTAGCGGAAAGTCCATCAACGGCGCGATGTCGCTTTCGGGCTCGATTCCGGGGGCGATCTCCTTCAAGAGCCAGCCATCGTCGGTGAACGCGAACAGGCCGCGCTCGGTGATCATGGTCAGCCGTTGGCCCTTGGCGAGCGCGGACGCGCCGGAGAACGTCAGGTGCCCGACGGCGCCCACCAGCTTCTTTTTGGTCCCCTGGTCGATGACGCGCACACGGCCGTCCGCGACCGCCACCCGCGCGCCGCCGGCGGCGAAGTTGCCGCAGATGAAGAGCCTCGGCGTGCGATGGGTGATGTCTATGAAGCCGCCGACGCCGACGAGCCTTCCTGCGAAGAGGCTGACGTTCAGGTTGCCTTCGGCGTCGGCTTCCGCGAGGCCCAGGAAGGCGGCGTCCAACGCGCCGCCGGTATAGAGATTGAACGTGTCGTTGGGATCAATGATGGATTCGGGGTTCACGTGGGCGCCGAAGGTCGGAAGCCTGGTCGGAAGTCCCCCGATGGCGCCGTGCTCGGTCGAGACCGAGACCCGTTCCTCGCACCCCGCCTCGCGCAGCAGCCGCGGGATGTCGCCCGGCAGCCCGACCCCCAGGTTTACGAACCAGCCGTCACGCAAGAACGCGGCGGCGCGCGCCAGGATCACGCGGCCCGGGCCCTCGGGCATGGACGCGCGGTCGATCTCGGCCGCCACCTCACCCGTCAGGGTCGGGTCGTGCCGCGAGGCTTCGGACTGGGGCGCGTCGGGGGCGAGCACGACGCCGTCGACCAGCTCGCCCGGAACCGCGACCAGGCGCGCATCGAGGCTATGGCGGTCGACGATCCGCTCGACCTGCGCGAATACCCGCCCGCCCGAGGCCTTGGCCGCGGCGGCGAGCGAGAGCACGCCGAGACTGAGCGGCTCCTTTTCCATGGTGAGGTTGCCGTGGGTATCGGCCGTGGTCGCCTTAAGCAACGTTACATCGATCGGCAACGCGCGGTAGAACAGAAGCTCGCGACCATCGAACGTCACGGTCTCGACCAAGTCCTCGGTCGCGGCCTGGTTAAGCTTTCCACCGCCGTTGACGGGATCGACGAAGGTCCCCCGACCGACGTCCGTCAGCACGCCCGGCCGCCCGGCGCCAATCTCGCGCAAAAGGCTGTAGAGCACGCCCATGGGCAGGTTGTAGCCGGCAATCCGGTTCTCGAGGATCATCGGCATGATGCGCGCGCCCTTGAACGGCGGATAGGCCGAGGCGATAACGCGCCGGGTCATGCCCTCGTGGGCGAAGCGGTCGATGCCGGTCCCGGGTGTGATGGCCGCGTTGCACGGCTCGAACGCCGTCAAGTCGCGGGGGTGGCCTTCTTTCAGGAAACGCGCCTCGAGCGCCGCGAGCAGGTGGTCCACCACGAGGATGCTCGCCGTCCCCGGAAAGGCGATGGTGGCGCCGTCGGGGATTAACTGGGCGACCGCTTCGGCCGTCATGATCTTGCTCATGGGCGCAGGATTTCGGAACCGGGCACGGACGTAGCGGACCAATAGACCAAACTCGTCACGCAGGGTAAAGGCGCGATGAGCCCGAAAGCGACTCGCCCTCGTCCAGGGACTATGCTGTCGGCCTTCGCCGACGGACGTCACCGGCAAGGAGTGGCAGCCAGCGATAACTTACGGAGGATCGAATCCCGATGAGCGCCGACGTCGTATCCCCTTACGGCCGGACCGAACCCCGAGTGGGCGATAGCGCCCAGGTCCGAAAGACCATCACCGTCGCGGACCAGGGTCTCTATTCCGGGATTTGTGGGAACATGCATCCGCTTTACGTCAACGAGGTTCATGCGGCGTCCACCGAGGCGGGCGGACGGCTGGCCTTCGAGCTCGTGGTCGCGGCGCTGGCGACCGGCCCGCTCGCCGAACTCGGCGGGGCGAACCGCCGTATCTCGGCCCTGGATCTGCGCTTTCCGGCGATAACCCGGGTGGGCGACACCGTCGCCGCGCGGGCCGAGGTGACCGAGGTCGCGGATGGCGATGCGAGGTGCCGAGTCAGCTGCGTGCGCGACGAAGGCGATACGGTCGTCGCCGAAGGCACGGCCGTGCTGTCCGAGGTGCGTTGACGCGGGAGATCCGGCATGTACGAGATCAAGACTTGGGACGAGATCACCGTCGGCGACAAGGTCAGCATCGCCAAGACCATCACCGAGGCCGATTCGGCCCTCTACGGCGCGGCCACCGGTGACTTCGGCCCCGTCCACGTGGACCAGGGCTACGCGAGCAAAACCATCTTCGGCCAGCGCATCGCGTCCGGCATCATGGTCGGCGGCATCTTCACCTCGATCCTGACGAGCCACTTGGTCGGGATCGTGCCGGTCTCCATCGAGGACCGGTTCTGGTTCACCGGCCCCGTCAAGTTCGGAGACACCCTCACCATCGAGGTGTGGATCGCCGACAAGAACGCGGACGATCGCTCCATCGTCTGGGAGGCGAGTGCTACGAACCAGGACGGCGGTGAGGTGCTGACGGCGCGCGCGACCATGAAGTATCCGCGTCGCCCGCCGCCCCGGATGTAGACGCCGGTGGCACCCGTCGGCTTCGAGGCGCTGCGGTCGCCGGCCCGCACCATCACGGAATCGGACATCGCGCTGTTCGCCGCGATCACCAAGGACTCGAGCCCGGTCCACACCGACGCGGCCTACGCGAACGCAGGCGTCTTCGGCCGCCGGGTCGGACACGGCCTCTTGGGCCTGTGCCTGGCCGAGGGACTGCTGAGCCGCGCGCGCCCCAAGGGCGCGATCGCGCTGGCCTGGGAGTGGGAGTTCACCGAGCCCTTCTTCATCGGCGACACGTTGTGGGCCGAATCCGAGCCCGAGACCGCGCGATCGCACGACTTCGGTACCGTCGTCGACGAACGGATCGTCGTATTCAAGAACGACGGCGTGCCCATCCAAAAGGGCCGGCACCGCCTCGCCCTCGGCGATGGCGACGGATCGCTGGGCGCGCTCGAAGGCGCGTCGCACAGCGCGATCGAGCCTTTCGCGGACCTCGCCGTGACCTCCGACGGCGCGGTTCCGCGATCGAGCGCCACGCAGGGCGGTATGGAGACGGGGGTCTTCTTCGAGGACTTGGTCGTCGGCGCACGTTTCAAAACGCCCGCCTACACGGTGGGCGAGTTCGAGGCCCAGGCGTTTCTCGGGCTGACAGCCGAGGCCGGCGATCCGTTTCACCTCACCCCCGTGGTCGCGCCGCTCTTCGGCCTCGGCCTCGTCGAGGGGTTGAAACACGCGCTTGCCCCCTATCGCGGCGTAGGGACGCCGCTCGCCTCGCTTTCGTGGCGCTGGCGGCAGCTCGCGCCGATCGCGTTGGGCGATACCCTTTCCGTCGAGGTCGAGATCCAGGGGAAGCGCGCGAGCCGGTCGAAGACGGACCGCGGCATCGTCGCCCAGACCATCTCGCTCCTCGCCCACGGCCGCGGGATCCTTCAGCAGGGCCAGCACGTTCAAATGCTGAGGCGACGGTCGCCGGAAGAGCATCCCTAGGCACGCAAGCAGCGCCTTTCGCGCCCCACGATCTTGAACAGGGACCAGCCGGCAGCTAGCATCCGCCCCCGGCGCGGCGCCATCTCTTCGGTTTCGCGCGCAAGGAGATCCCGATGCTCGCCCAAATGCGCGTCGTCAGCTTCTGCCATTACCTCCAGGGGCCGGCGTGCACCCAGTACCTGGCCGACATCGGCGCCGACGTGATCAAGGTGGAGCCACCCGAGGGCGCGTTCGAGCGCCGCTGGTCGGGGGCCAACACCTTCGTCGACGGCGTCAGCGCGTTCCTCATGTCCGCCAACCGCAACAAGCGGAGCCTCGCGATCGACCTCAAGCGGCCCGAGGCGCGCGCCATCATGGACCGCCTGATCGCGGGCGCCGACGTGATCGTCGAGAATTTCCGGCCCGGTGTCATGGATCGGCTGGGCCTAAGCTACGAGGCGGTCTCGAAGCGCAAGCCCGAGATCATCTACGCGTCTGGCACCGCTTTCGGCGAGACGGGACCGGCGAGGGACCGGCCGGGACAGGATCTCTTGATGCAGGCGCGCTCGGGACTGATGTCGGTCACGGGCAATCAAGAAAGCGGCCCTGTCGCCGTCGGCGCCGCCACCGTGGACCAGCACGGCGGCGCGCTCATGGCCATGGGTATCCTGGCCGCCTACGTAAAGCGCCTGACCACGGGCAAGGGCACGCGGATCGAGACGAGCCTGTTCGCTTCCGGCATCGATCTGCAGTCCGAGGCGCTGACCAAGTACTTCGTCTCGGGACGCGACCGCTCGGTACTGGAGCGCGACAAGCACGTGGGGAGCTGGTACCACGAGGCTCCGTACGGCGTTTACAAGCTCGCCGACTGTTACGTGGCGCTTTCGATGAACGAGGCCGCCAAGGTGGCCGATGCGCTCTCGTCACCCCGCCTCGCGGCCCTCAACCAGATCGACCGCTTTCAAGAGCGTGATGCTTACGCGCGCACGCTCGCCGACGAGCTCGAGGGACGCAGCTTCGCCGACGTCGCGAAGGCCTTCGACGCCGCCGGCGTCTGGTACGAGCGTGTCCAGTTCTACGACGAGCTTCGAGGTGATGCGCAGGCCGTCCACAACCAGGCGTTCCGCGAGGTGCCGGTCGGCGGCGGAGACCGGACGGCGACCCTGGTCAATCACCCCGTGCGCTACGACGGCGCCCTTCCTCCCTACAAGGGTATCCCGTGGGAGGCGGGCCAGCATACCCGCGAGATCCTCGCCGAACTCGGGTACGGCGCCGCCGAGATCGAGGGTTTTGTCGCAGACGAGGTCGTGGTCGCGCCGCCGAGGCGCGCCAAGGTAAAGACGAAGATCGCATAAGGGCCGCGCTACGGAGAATCACGGAGATGCCGCCATGCCGCTCGTCTACGTTTACGGTTTCAAGCGCCCGATCGCCAAGCGCCGCCAGCTCGTGCGCGAGATCACCGACGCCACCTGTCGGGCCTACGACGTGCCGCCCGAGATCGTGACCGTCTATCTGATGGATCTCGCGCGCGACAGCGCCGCGCATGCCGGCGAGCTGGCTTCGGACGCGCTGCGGCGCATCGAAAAGGCCAAGAAGAAACCGAAGACCGCCGGCAAGGCCCGCCCGCGCCGGCCCAAGCGATAGGAATCCGCCCATGCCGCAGGTTTTCTTTTACGGATTCGAGCGCAACGAACCCACGCGCCGCCAGCTCACGAGCGAGCTTACGGAAATCGTCTGCCGGGTCTACGAGGTCCCCCCCGAAACCGTCTCGGTCAATATCATCGACGTGCCCAAGGACCGCGTCGCCCACGGCGGCCGTCTCGCCTCCGACGGGGGGCTCAAGACCAAGCCCAAGGACGAGCGTCTGATTCACGAGTATTGAGCGAGGCGGGCCGATGGACGTGCGCATCGAGCACCTAAGCGCGGCGGCCTTCGCCCCCTTCGGAGAGGTGATCGCGACGCCGGACGCAGGTGGCGTGCCGGCCAATGACGGCACCGCGCGCCGCTTCGACGACGTGGCCCGGCTCGAGCTTGACCGCGACGGCGGCCGGCCGTGCGTGAGCCTTTTTTGCGTCCAGCCAGCGGAACTGCCGATCGAATGCACGCGGCTTGAGCGTCATCCGCTATCGACCCAGGCATTTGTTCCGCTGGGGGCTGCGCGGTTTCTCGTGGTCGTGGCTCCCCCCGTGGGCGACGCGCCGGATGCGGCCCGTACCCGTGCCTTCCTCGCCGCCGACGGCCAGGGCGTGAACTATCATGCCGGGGTCTGGCACCACCCGGTGCTGGCCCTCGACCGCGAGACCGATTTCGTGGTCATCGGGCGCGCCGGCGGCACGGATTGCGACATCGCGCCCTTTGCCGGCGACGAGGTCGTTCGCGTTGCCGTCCTTCCGGGTTGAGGCCGCGCCTCGTCCAAGGTTTGACAGCGGCGCGGTCGCGGGAATACCGTCGCGCCTTGGAATGACGGCGCCGAGCCGCGCACGCGTTTGGACCCCGGCAAGGGTCGCCGGCGCTGGGCTTCGGCACGAAACGGGAGGAAACCAAAGATGCCCGATTACATGATCCAAGGCCTCGTGCCGGCCGTGGTGACACCGTTCTCGGAGAAGGGCGACATCATGTTCGACGCCTTCGACGAAATCATCCAGTGGCACCTGAGCTGGGGCGCCACCGGCTTCCTGGTGGCAGGCGACAACGGCGAGCAGTGGGCGCTGAACGAAGGCGAGCTGACCCAGGTCGCCGCCGCCGCCATGAAGGCGACGAAGGGCCAGGTCCCGATTTTCGTCGGCTGCGGCGCCGTGACCATGGCCGAAACCGTCCGGCGCGCCCGCGCGGTCGCAGAAGGGGGCGCCACCGGCGCCGCGGTGACCCAGCCGTTCGTGGTCATGAACGCCACCGAAGGTGAACTGGTCGCGCGGTTCGAGGCGGTAGCCAAGGCCGTCGAGCTTCCCATCATGCTGTTCAACACGATCCAGCGGAGCGGCTTTACCGTCACCCACGACGTGCTCGAATCCCTGCTCGACGTCGCGCCCATCGTCGCCGTCAAGCAATCGAACCCGAGCCTCGCGTTCGTGACCGAATGCCTGCATCGATTCCGCGACCGGCTCGCCATCTTCGTCGGCAACGGCACCAACATGCTGGCCGGCCGCATGCTGGGCTCGGCGGGTTTCATCTCCACCGGCCCCGACCTGCTCGGCGAGGACATTCAGCGCATCCTCAACGTCGAGACGCTCTCGATTCCGGAACGGCTCGATCTCCAATACCGGGTCCACAAGATCTTCAACGTCATGCTCGCCAACGTGCCCGGCGTTCAATCGGGCATACCCGGCCCGTCTACCGACCCGGCGCCCTACAAGGCGGCGCTGAACTTGCTCGGGCTTCCGGCCGGCGTGCCCCGCGATCCGGTGCAGCCGGCGACCAAGGAAGTGGAGGACCGGGTCCGCGGCGTTCTCGAAGAGCTCGGGATCATCGAGCGCGAAACGGCGCGGCGCCAGGCGGCGCAGTAAGAGCCGAGGGGAATGCGGGGCGCGGTGGCGGAAGAGGTGGGAGTCGAACCCACCAGGGACGCTGTTCGCGCCCCTCACCGGATTTGAAGTCCGGGCGCCCCACCGGGGTGCGTCTCTCTTCCGCTAATGATATTAGCGGCTTAGCCGGTATTGGTCGAATCAATCCGGGGCGGGTGTGACCATTTTTGTGCGCCCGAGCGCAGGTCTTCAGTGCGCAGACAGAGCGGATGGGCGTGCCCGATTCGAACCGCATCGCGGATTCAATCAACCGCGATCCGCTGTACGGTCGGGCTGCCCCGCCCCCACCATCGCCTGAAGCGACGCTTGCACGGGGCCCGGGCTGCCGTCGCCGACGGAGCGGCCGTCGACGGCGACGATTGCGCGGATATTTCCCGAGTTGGTGATGAACGCCTCCGAGGCGCGTACCAGCGCGTCGGGGGCGAGCGAGCGCTCCGCCGCACGGCCAGATTCCAAAAGCTCGGCGCGGACGACGCCCGGAAGTGCGCCGTCTTCGACGGGCGGAGTCAGGGTTTCGCCCGCGATCACGACGAACAGGTTCGCAACCGTGGTCTCCGCAAGCCGGCCAACGGTGTTGACGAGGATGGCTTCGTCCGCGCCCCTTGCAGCCGCCTCGCGCCGGGCGATGACGTTGTCGAGATAGTTGAGCGTCTTCAGGCGCGAGAGCGGCGAGTGCTCGTTGCGCCGGGTGGTGGTCGCAATGACGGCGCGCGCAGGAGGGGACGAGGCGCGGTCGCGGGGGCTCGCGGTGATCAGCAGCGTCGGTCGCGCACCCGATGCGGGCAGCAGGCCGCGCGGCGCCGGACCGCGAGTGAGCGTCAGGCGCAGGAGACCGTCCTCGATTCCGTTGGCGTCCCGGGTCTCGTCGATGGCCCGGGCCAGCCCCTCATCATCGGTGGGCACGGCAAGACCGATCACGCGGGCGCCGTCGCGAAGGCGCGCGAAGTGGCGGTCCAAGCGCCACGGCTCGCCGCCGAAGACAGCGATGGTCTCGAACAACCCGTCGCCCAGCAGGAGGCCACGGTCGGTGGGATCGATCCGCGCCGTTTCGGCGCGGACGATGCGGTCGTTCAAATAGACGTTCATGGCACCATGTTAGAAACCGTGTTGGAAGCCGCGTCAGAAACCCTCGAATCCGGGATCGAGGCTTTGCAGCAGCGCGCCCGCCTTGTCCATGGATTCCGCGTATTCGTCGGCCGGCTCGGAATCGGCGACGATGCCGCCACCGGCCTGGGCGACGATGTCGTCGCCCCTCATCACCATGGTGCGGATCACGATGCTCGCTTCCATGGCGCCGTCGAAGCCGAGCCAGGCGATGGCGCCGCAATAGGGTCCGCGCCGCGCCGGCTCGAGCTCGTTGATGATCTCGATCGCGCGAATCTTGGGCGCGCCGGTGACCGAGCCGCCCGGGAACGCCGCCCGCAACAGATCGACGGCCCCGGTGCCGACATCCAGCCGGCCCCGCACCTCCGAGACCAGGTGATGGACGTTGGCGAAGCTCTCGAGCGCGCACAGCTCACGCATCGTGACGCTGCCGATGCGGCAGACGCGGGACAGATCGTTGCGCAACAGATCGACGATCATCAGGTTCTCCGCCCTATCCTTCTCGCTGGCGAGAAGTGCGGCGGCGAGACCCCGGTCTTGGCGGCGGCCACGGCCGCGCGGCCGGGTCCCCTTGATCGGACGGGTGTCGACGTCGCCCTCGGCGCCGAGCCTGAGGAAGCGTTCGGGCGAGGCCGACAGGATCGAGGCGCGGCCTGTATTGACGAACGCCGCGAACGGCGCCGGCGACAGCGACCGAAGGCGGCGGTAAAGCGTGAAGGGATCGAGGCCCGCGGGGCGTCGCCCGATGATCCGCTGGGTGACGTTGGCCTGGAAGATATCGCCGGCGCGGATGTATTCGACCGCGCGGCGAACCATCGCCTGGTAGCGCGCGCGGCTCACCTCAGGCCGCCACGCGCCACGGACGCGCCAATCCGGCTCCGGAAGGACCGCCGCCGCCCCATTGAGGCGGGTCAACATGGTTTGGATGCGGGCCTCGGGCGGCGGGCGATTCGGGGGCTCGGCGCCGGCCCCGTCGGCGGCGACGATCCACGCCCGCCCGGCATGGGTGTCGAAGGCGATAACGGTGTCGAACAGCCCGACGACCATGTCCTTGACATCGAGGCCGGTTCGCGCCGGCGCGGGAAGTCGCTCGAGGTGGCGGGCGAGCTCGTAGCCGAGGAAACCGGCGGCGCCCCCTTGAAACGGCGGCAGATCCGGCGCCGTGATCGCGCCTCGACCGGCAAGCTCGCGTTCGAGCACCGTGAACGGATCGCCGGCGCACTCGACGCCGTCGAGCGCGACGCGTTCACCGGCGGTGATGACGCGGTAGGGATCGGTGGCGATGTAGCTGTAGCGGCCGCGTCCGCCGGCGGGCGCCGCGCTGTCGAGGAACACGACCATCGGATCTTCGGCGAAGGCGGCGGCCGCGCAAAGTGGGTCGCAATACGGGATCTCGCGGCCCACGGGTGGCAAAGCGATCGCGCGCCTCCGCATCGCCGGACCGGCCAGGGCGTCTTCGGGCCGCGCCGTCACGGCTCAGCGCCCGCAACCGCCCGGGCCAGCGTTTCCCCGATCTCGCGGTTCAAGACCTGATCGGCGATGGCGTCGAGATCGGTGGATTCCCGATTGACGATTACCAGTCGCGCGCCGCCCCTCTTCGCGATCACCGGAAGCCCCGCGGCCGGAAAGACGACGAGCGAGGAGCCCACGCACAGGAACAGATCGCACGCTTGCGATTCGTCTTGCGCCCGGCCCATGGCTTCGACCGGCATTGTTTGGCCAAACGAGATGGTGGCCGTCTTGACGATACCGCCACAGGCGCGGCAAACGGGCAGAGCGCCACCGGCGAGAAAGGCCTCGCGGATGGGCTCGAGCGCGTGGTGGGCGCCGCACGTGAGGCACGCGGCATAGGTGGTGTTTCCGTGAAGCTCGATCACGTGCTCGTCGGGAACGCCCGCCTTCTGGTGCAGCCCGTCGATGTTCTGGGTAATGACCACGCGCGCCGTGCCGCGCCGTACCAGCTCCGCCACCGCCTCGTGACCGCGGTTGGGCTGGGCCGCGGTAATGGCCTCGTGGCCTTCGAACTTCCGCGACCAGTATTCGCGCCGGGCGTCTTCCGATTCCACGAACTCGTGGAAGTCGATGGGGCGGGTACGCTCCCAGATTCCGCCGGGGCTTCGGAAATCGGGGATTCCCGATTCGGTGCTGATGCCGGCGCCCGTGAAGACGACGGCCCGGCGCGCCGTGGCGAGGGCTTGGCGCAACTCCTCGAGCGACGGATCGGTGCTTTCGTTTTGCATGATCGAGGTGCGTTTTGGCAGCGCGGCTTGGCCGCCCGGCCGCGCAGTCTATCAGACAGGCGTGGGCCTCGCGATCGGCCGCGATCCCGGCTCACGGCTCGGTCGACGGAAACGCCTCCGTGGCATCCACCAGGATCCGGCGGCTGTCGCCCCGACGGTGCGTGAAGCCGACGCGGTCGAAGAATTCGAGCACCTCGATCGAGAGGTTGCGCCCGATGCCCGAGGCGTCGCGAAAGCTGGCCGCCGTGAATATGCCGTCGTCGGCATCACCAGCGAGTGTCTCGGCAAGGCCCGCGAGCTCGGCGAGCGTGTGCGGCGGAAAGTAGCGGTTCTTGGCGACCCGCACCACGTAGCCCAACGACTGGGCACGCCCGAGGAACGCCTCGAGCGGGCGCAATTCGATCGCAAGCGCGTCTGTGAGCTCGCGCAGTCTGGGCGGCCGCAATCCCCCCGCCTCGATCAGCGCGCCCGCGCGCGCCCAAAGCGCCGCATCGGCGGGACCGAACCGCGGCCGGTGCGCGGGCAGGTGAACGCACGCGCCCGAGCGCGCCACGACGCCTTCGCGGGCGAGTGCGCGGATCAGCGCGGCGAACGTCTCGGGCGGAATACGCGCGGACAACGATTTGTTGAGTGCGTCCTCGCCGGGCCCAAGCGTCTCGGGCGCATCGTCGTGCCAGCGACCAAGCCGGGCCACCACCGCTTCTTGCAGCTCCTTCCAGCGGGCGGGCGAGAAAGCGATCGGACCCGCCGGGCATTGCAGCGACACCATGGCGATGCGCGCCGACAGCGCCTGGGCCTCGGTCTCGTTTAGGTTTCGAGCGACGGCGAAGCGTCCGAGTTCTACGCCGCCCGGGCTCGCGTCCATCAGCCGCGCGAGCGCGGCCGCCGGATCGTCATCGGAAAGCACCGCGAGGACCGCGCGCCGCACCTCGGTCGCCCTTCCACGGGCCGGCGCGAAGGGATCGATGACGGTCCCGCCGGCGATAGTGCGCCGGCCCGAACGGTCGCGAAGGATGAAGCGGTCGCCCTTGAGCGCCCCGATCTCGGCGTCGAGGACCAGTTGCACCAACCCTTGCGTGCCGGGCGCGATGCTTCGCCCGTCGAGCACGGCGAGTCGCCCGGTGGCGTCGGCGGCACCCAGGTGCACATGCACCGAGGCCTGATGGCGGAGCGCGCGTTCCTCGCCCGCGAGAACATACACGCGGGAATCGAAGCGCGCCGTCGGTGCGTGCGCGCGCGTCTCCACCAGCCAGTCGCCGCGGTGCACCGCTTCGGTGTGCAGCTTCTCGCCCGCGAGGTTGATCGCGCAGCGTTCGCCGGCCCGACCGTCGCGCGATCTGCGGTTCTGGGCGTGGATGCCCCGCACGCGCACTTCGACGCCAGCGGGCGACAGCACGAGACGGTCGCCTTCGCGGACGATTCCCGAAAACACTGATCCCGTGACCACCAAGCCGACGCCGGCGAGGGTGAAGCAACGGTCGACCGCGAGGCGGAAGTTGCCTCCCGATTGGCGCTGGCCGAGGCTTCGCGCCGCCGCTTCGAGATGCGCCCCGAGCGCCTCGATGCCGGCGCCCGTCGCCCCGGAGACCGGGAACACCGGCGCCGCGTGAAGCGCAGTTTCGGCGAGAAGGCCCCGGGTCTGCGATTCCACCTCGGCCACGCGGTCCGCAGGCACGCGGTCGATCTTGGTGAGCGCCACGGCGCCCGCGGAAACGCCGAGCAGATCGAGGATCGCCAGGTGCTCGGCGGTCTGCGGCATGGGCCCGTCGTCGGCAGCCACCACCAGCAAAGCGAAGTCGATGCCGGCGACACCGGCGAGCATGTTGCGCACGAAGCGCTCGTGGCCGGGCACGTCGACGAAACCGAGCACCTTGCCGTCGGCGAGCGGCCGATAGGCGAAGCCGGGCTCGATCGTCATGCCGCGGCGTTTCTCCTCAGGGAGACGATCGGTGTCGACGCCGCTCAGCGCCTTCACCAGCACCGTCTTGCCGTGGTCGATGTGGCCGGCGGTGGCGACGATCATATTTCCCCGCCTCAACCGGCGGACAGTTGATCGAGCTGGGCCGCGAACGCGTCCTCGTCGTCGAGGCAACGCGCGTCCAGCCAAAGTGCTGCGTCATGGACGCGGCCGATCACCGGGACGGGCAGTGCGCGAAACGCGCTCTCGATCCGGGCCAGCGCCGCGCCGGCGCCGCGCCTTCGGACCCGCGCTCGGATGACGACGGCGGTGCTCGGAAGCCGGCTTGACGGCAACGCGCCGCTGCCGACCTGGCTTTCGGCCGGCGCGCAGTCGACCTGGACCGATTGCCCAAGCGCCGCGGCGATCCTAAGCGCCAGGCGGCCCGCCAAGGCCGCGATCTCTTCGGGTGGCCGAGCCATGTGGCGGAGCGTCGGCAACGCGCGGACCAGGCGCTCGGGATCCAGATACAGGCGAAGCGTGGCCTCAAGCCCGGCGATCGCGATTTTGTCGAGGCGCATCGCCCGGCGCATGGGGTTGCGCTTGATCCTGGCGATCAGGGCGCGGCGCCCGGCGATCACGCCCGCTTGCGGTCCGCCGAGGAGCTTGTCGGCGCTGAAGCACACCAGATCAGCGCCCGCGTCCAGCACCTCGGCCGCGGTCGGTTCGTGCGCGAGGCCGAAGCGCCGAAGATCGACCAGGCTGCCGCTGCCAAGATCGACGGCGAACGGAAGCCCGTGGTCGTGGGCAAGCGCACCAAGCGCCTTTTCCGGCACGCAGGCGGTGAAGCCCTCAATCACGTAGTTGCTGGTGTGCACTTTCATGATCAGCGCCGTCCGCGGCCCCAGGGCGGCGGCGTAGTCCTCGAGATGGGTGCGGTTGGTGGTCCCCACCTCGATGAGCCGCGCGCCGGCGCGGGCCATGATGTCGGGCATGCGAAACGCGCCGCCGATCTCGATCAGCTCACCGCGCGAGACCGGCACGTCGCGGCGCAGCGCCAGCGTGTTGAGGATCAGCATGACGGCGGCGGCGTTGTTGTTGACGACGGTCGCGGCCTCCGCCCCGCACAAGCGGCAAAGAAGCGCATCGAGATGGGAATCGCGATCGCCGCGCCGGCCCCGACGAACGTCGTATTCGAGGCTCACCGGCGCGCGCGCAGCCCGCACCATCGCCTCGATCGCGGCCTCGGGGATAATCGCCCGGCCGAGGTTGGTGTGCAGCACCGTGCCCGTTAAGTTGAAGACGGGTCTGAGCGTCGATTGCGCGGCCGCCGCCAGCCGCGACGCGGTTCGATCCGATACGGTCTCGATTGCCGCACCCGCATCGGCCGACGCGCCGTCGCGCGCAATCTCGGCGCGCAGCTCGGCCAGCGTCTCGCGCACCGCGTCCCGGGTCGACACGCGCCCGTGGACGGCTGCGAGCGCCACGACGGCGGGCGCGCGCAAGACCCGGTCGACGGACGGAACGGCGGCCTGGGCCGAGGTTGGCTTGCGCGGCATTGGGAATCACCAGCGTGCGCCCACGGCGCGGACAGGTGTCGGCATCTTCCGCACGCGCCCGCCCCGCTGTCAAGCGAGAGCACACTCCGGCCAGACCGAGAATTTGCAGAAACAACGCCCGGGACGTTGGCCCTTCAGCGGATCATGCCTGTTGTGCGCCCAACAGCAGACTCGGACGCACGGTCCTCGGTACAGTCGCACCTGACCCATAGCCGACATCCAACTGTCTCTGATCTACTGGACCCCCCGCGGGTCTGACATCAGCGCCTATGGGAAAGATTGAGGTAATTGCGTAACGGAGGATTTCTGTCTCATCTTCGTTCCCTTCGCGGCGGCGTGATCCGCTGTTAACGGATTGGGCCTTCCGAGGGTTCCGGGCTTCCGGTGAATTTGGCGATCAAGGCCAGGAAACGCTGGGCGAAGTCCCTAAGTTTGGCCTCGCCCACACCGAAGACATGGCTGAACTCGGCCTCGTTTGCCGGCTTGTCGCGAGCCATGACCACCAGAGAGCGGTCGTTAAAGATGACATAGGCGGGCACGCCCCGTTCCCGCGCCAAATCTAGCCGCAGATCCTTGAGAGCCGCGAACAAATCCTCGTTGACCCCGGATCGGTCGGCGCCCACCGATGCCGGTGCCGCCCGGCTGGTCGGGCTTCCCGAACGGGTGGTGTCGCGGCGGAAGCGAAACACGCCGCCGTCATCCGCGAGGGACCTGCCGTCCTTTTTCAAGCTGAGGCCGCCATAGCCGGTGATGTCCAGCCGCAGATAGCCGGCGGCCACCAGTTGGCGAAGCATTGAGCGCCATGTGTCCTTGTTTTCCTCGCGGCCAATGCCGTAGGCGGGGAGGAGGTGGTGCCGCAGGCTTCGGATTTTTCCCGTATCGGCCCCGCACAGCACATCTATGACATGGGCGGCGCCGAACCTTTGACCCGTCTGTTCAATGGCGCTCAGGGCGCTTCGGGCATGAGCTGTGCCGTCCTCCATAATTGGCGGGTCCAGGCAGATGTCGCAGTTGCCGCAAGGCTTCGCGTCCTCGCCGAAATAGGACAGCAGCGCCCGCCGGCGGCACTGGGGTGCCTCGCAATAGGCGATCAGGGCATCTAGCCACGTATGTTCGCGCCGCTTGTGGTCGTCGTCCCCCTCGTCGTCGTGGATAAAGATGCGGCGCTGGCGAATATCGTCCAGGCCATACAGCATGAAGGCGTCGGCGGGCTCGCCATCGCGTCCGGAACGGCCCAGTTCCTGGTAATATTCCTCCATGTTGCCCGGCAGGTTGGCGTGAAATACGTAGCGTACGTCGGGTTTGTCGATGCCCATGCCGAAGGCGATGGTGGCCGCCATGACCACGCCCGGCTCGGTCATGAAGATGTCCTGGTTCGCGGCCCGCACGGCGCTGTCGAGTCCCGCGTGGTAGGGCAGCGCGTGGCGACCGTCATTTGCCAGCAGGTTTGCCGCCGCTTCCGTTTTCCTGCGCGACAGGCAGTAAACGATGCGGCTCTCGCCGGGCCGTCTCCGGACGAAGTCCAGAAGCTGACGCTTCCAGTCGCGCCGCGTTTCCAAGGCCAGGTGGATATTGGGCCGGTCGAAGCCGGTGACGAAGGCGCGCCCCTGGCCGTGGAAGAGTTTCGTCGAGATGTCCACGCGCGTCGCCTCGTCGGCGGTGGCCGTGAACGCCGATAGCGGAACGCCCGGAAACAGCTCCGTCAGCCGGGTCAAGGCCTCGTACTCGGGCCGGAAGGAGTGCCCCCAGCGAGAAATGCAATGGGCCTCGTCGATAGCAATCTGCACCACCGGCAGGCGCTGGAGCGCCGCAAGCATACGCTCCGTCATCAGCCGTTCCGGCGAAACGTAGAGCAGGCGGACCGCGCCCGCTGCGACGCGCCGCCAGCTCGCCACGTTGGTACCGCGCTCACGAGACGAGTTGATGGTCTCGGCGGCGACGCCGTCGAGCTTGAGGGCCGCCACCTGATCCTCCATCAAGGCCACGAGCGGCGAGACGACGAGAGTCAGGCCGTTGTCGCGGACCAGGGCCGGAATTTGATAGCACAGGGACTTGCCCGAGCCCGTGGGCATGACCACAAGCACGTTGGTCCCGTCCAAGATATTGGCAATCACCTCTTCCTGCCCTGGTCGAAACGAGGAATAGCCGAACACCTCGCTGAGGATACGGCGGGCCTGGGAATCGGCAGGTTGGGTTGACATGGGGTGGTCCGCAATAGCGTCGCTGGGGGCTAACCTAGGCTCAGGACCTATTTATCATGTTGCTCAGGTGATGAAGGATTGATTCAATGGCGGCATCAAGAGGTGCTTCCATGAGTGATATGATTTGGCTCTCGGCGGCGCAGATGTGCCGAATTGAGCCCTATTTTCCGCTGTCGCATGGTGTTCCCCGGGTTGATGATCGGCGGGTTATCAGCGGGATCATCTTCGTGATCAAGAATGGGCTACGCTGGCGCGATGCGCCGAAGGAGTATGGCCCGCACAAGACGATCTACAACCGTTTCATCCGTTGGAGCCGTTTGGGGGTGTTCAATCAAATCTTCGCCGCGCTGGCGGCCAAGTGCGGCAAGTCCGACCGTCTCATGATCGACGCCACCCACCTCAAGGCCCACTGCACCGTCGCCAGCCTGCAAAAAAAGGGCTGTTCCCCGCCGCATCGGACGCACCAAAGGCGGAATGAAATCGAGCGGTTGCGCGTTCACGCCTCGCGGTGGAGTTGCGAGTGGGGCACGATGGAGCCGGTCGCCAAGTTGCGGATGAGCTCGTCCTCGCTTTTCAAGAGCTGGGCCTTGAGATCGAGCAACAGGCGCCCGGCGCGGGTCTCGCCCCAGAACCAGTCCACGAACGCGTCGCCTCCCGGCGCGCCGGGCCGCACGGTCCCGGCCTCGACATAGAACGCCTTCAGATCCTCGTAGGCGAACTTGATCGCCATACCGACGGGATGCCCCGCCACGGGGCTTTCGGACGGCACCGCTTCTAAGCACCCGGCCAGGAAGGCTCCCGCGTCTTCGATCGCAAGCCCGCTCAGCCCCACCGTCGTCCGCCCCCGCGCCTCGCGGGCGAGGTCGTGCCAGGGAACGAGGAGAGAGATTTCCTCGGCCAGCGCGGCCACCCGGTCGAGCGTCCCGGCGGCCGGCAAATCGGGCGGCGGAAGCGTCACCGGACAAATCCAGCCCTCGATTACCCCGTCCGCATCCGCGCGTTGCGGGAGCTCTTCTGCGTGATCGACCAGCACCGGGCCCGAGTCGGCTTCGAGAAGCGCGAGCGCGGCCTTGAGGACCCGTGTCTGGAAGGCGGGATCGCCGGGAACGCCGAGCGGGCGGCCCAATTCGAACGGTACCCACAGCGCCCGCGGCGGCGTCATCGCCACCGTGTGCTCGCGCACCAGGCTGATCTGGGTGGTGGCGACGCCCCTTGATTCGATGTAATGCGCGAGCGCGCCCACGGCGCGCGTACACGCGGGTCAGACGGGAACCAGGACGCAGGCGTCGACCGCATCTCCTAGAAACAGCTCGGCGATGGCGGCGCCGGTCGCTTCCAGCGGCAACGGCTCAACCGAGCCCATGACCGAGTAGTGATACTCCGCCACCGAGCCGATCGTGCCGTCGGCCGCGAGCTCTTCCAGCCGGTCGAGGGGGAAGATGACGTTCAAGTCCTCGACGAACCCCGTCCGGTCGAAGTTCGTCGATGAGTGGCTCATGAGTAAGTCCCGGCCCGCATTGCGGGGAATGACCCGGTAGTCGCTCTCGCGGTACGTGAACGGCCGGTCGCCGGGGCGTTGCAGGGCGGCGCTGGTGATCAGCGCGACCCTTCGTTCCGAGACCGGCGGTCCACTCACCCAGGGCCGGGTCTCGAAGCTCGGACAGGGCATTCGCTCCAGGACCACGCGCAAGCCGGCGGATACGTCGGATAGGCGGACCATGGGCAACCTCCTCGATACCGTTTTTGATTTGCCAGGCAGATATCCTTGTACACCGGAACGCGCGCCCGGTCGCGGCCCGTCGTTGACGCCGCGAAACCCTGATCGGGACCGGGCCGTTCACGCGCGATCCTTCCGCGCGTGGTCCCCGTGTCGAGCATCGTCCACTTCTGTGGTATCGCACCAGCCCGCGCCCGGCCCGGCCACTCGGGCCGCGAGCGGAAATTCGCCGGTCGGACCAACGCATGCGTTCCCTGACGGGCGGGGGCGCGAAGCGTATCGCGAGGCCGCCTCCCGGATCGGAACGGTGGCCGAGCGCCAGCGTTGGGCGTGGTTGGCTTCGCGCACTGTCGGTGCGCGAAGCCGCACTGAAGGCGTTCAACGCGCGACGGTCTCCTTGCCCTCGCCGCCGAAGCGGGTCACGAAATAGCCGATGACGAAGCCGACAACCGCGCCCTCGGCGGTGAACCAGAAGGGCGAGGCGAGCGGCCCGTCCGCGCCGAACGTGGCGACCATCATCGCCTTCATCGCATCGTACGCAAAGAACGTGAGGACGAAGTTCATCCACGCGCCCACAAAGGGTGCGCGCAACCACCAGGGCATGGGAAGCTTGAGCACCGGGTGCCAGGTAAAGACACCGAACACCCCGATGATCGCGCCCACGGTGGTGTACCAGAGCACGATACCCCAGCGGATCAGCCAACCGGCCTCGGGCAGAAAGAACGGCAGAAGAATGAATCCGGCGAGCCCGAATACGAAGCCGACCGCCTTGCCGACCGCGATGCGGGTAATCAACGAAGGTTTGGCGAACATCTCGAACATCTGCGACCTCCCCCACCCGCGCCCGGGTGGCATCCATCGGTCGTCGCGCGAACGCCCGTTTCAAGATCGTGTGATGGCCAAGCTAGCGCGGCGACGGGCGCGGCGCATTGACGCCGGTCAAGGAAGGGCGGGTTTCGGATCGCGGCGAGGGTCCGGGGTGAACCGGGACGCGTTTCACCCGACGACGACTAGCGCCGTCTAACGACCCCTTCCCTTCCCTGCCCCGTCGCCATCGCCAGTGCGCGTTCGCGCACGTCGGCGAGGATTGCGAGCGCGCGCCTCGCGGCGGCCTCGCCCGTCGGGGCGTCGCCGCGCACGTGCGGCGGGCGGATCGTCTCGATTTCCGCGAGCGCGTCAAGGAGCTCCGGCCCCGCCGCGAGGGCCCAATGCTGGCGCTCGAACGCGGTCGTGAAATAGGCGTGCATCACGTTCTCGTCGTCCGCGGTCAAACCCATGGAATGGAAGGCGTAGTTGATCCAGTGGCTCACGGCCAGCATCACGCCGTCGATCACCATTTCCCAGTCGTCAGGCGAAAGCTTTTCGAGCGAGCGCCCCATCCGCTCGGCCTTGGCCCGGTGGCCCTCGGCTTTCATGGCCCCGCGACCCCGCTGGCCTTGGCGATCACGTCCCGGGCGTTGGTGAGGCAGACGCCATAGGCGGCCTCGATCTTGCTTGCCAGCTCCGCCGTGATTCCCAAGTCACCCCGAAGGCCTGCGTCCCGCACGTCCTCCAGCTCGAGAAGGGCTGCGCGGGCGGGCGCCAGCGCATCCGGGATGATGGCGATGATGTCCGCGCCTTCAACGTGCTCGAGATCGCCGAAGGGGCGGATCACCGCCTCCCAGGTTCCCCGCTCCGCGCCGGCGCGAACGTAGACCGGCACGTTGTGGGCGAAGCAGTCCTCGGCCACGGTGGCGCCGAGCGCGTGCAGCGCCGCGTTGATCGCGTGCATCCCGTTCATCAGGCTCGCGAAGTACCAGAGCTCGTAGTCGGCCACGGGATCGAGTTTCGCCCGCTGGCGCTCGATGCGCTCGATCTTCTGCAAATGCCCGTCGACAAACATCGCTTGGCCCTTTCGGCTCCGCCTCAAGCCGCGCTGGCGCGCCCGGCGCTGCGCGCGGCGCGCGCACGGGCCGCGTCGCCGAAGGCCGCCAGCAGCGCCTTGGAGAGCGCGTGGTCCGCAAAACCGTACTCGGCGTGCCACTGGACGCCGACCGTGAACGCCTTGGCGCCCTCGAGCCGCACCCCTTCGATCAGGCCGTCGGGCGCGCGCGCCTCGACCACGAGGCCGTCGGCCAGGTGATCGATCCCCTGGCCGTGAAGGGAATTCACGGGAACCTCGGCGGCGCCCGCAAGGTCTTCGAACAGCCCGCCCGGCGTCAGCGCGATCGCGTGGCGAAGGCCGAACTTCTCCTCGGTCGTGCCTTCGGGCGGCATTCGGTGATCCATCATGCCCGGCACTTGGTGGACGCGGTAATGCAACGATCCCCCCAGCGCCACGTTCATCTCCTGGATCCCGCGGCAGACGCCGAGCACGGGGATCCCGTCTTCGACGCAGGCGCGAACCAGCGGCAACACGGTCGCGTCGCGGGCGGGGTCGCGGATCTCGTCGTCCGGAAACGGCGGCCCGCCGTAGTGATGGGGCTCGACGTTGGCGCGCCCGCCGGTCAGGAGAAGCCCGTCGATGTGCGAGACGATCGCTTCGAAATCGGCGTCGGCGCCCAAGGCCGGGATCAGCACAGGCGCCGCGCCGGTGCCGTCCGTAACCGCGCGGATGTAGGTCTCGCTGGCGCCGTGGAGGCGCATGGGACCCTCGGGTACCACGCGCACGCTCACCGGCACCCCGACGATCGCATGGATGGCACGTGTCATGACGCCAAGCTGACTATCACGGGCGCGAATGCGCGGCAAGGACTGCGCCCACCGGCGCGCTCAACGGCTTCTGGCGGACATTCGGCCGCCCTGGTCGCCGTGCCGCGGCTGAGCCATCATGCTGCATGTTGTACCTTCGCGATCTGCTCGTTTTGTTCCTGGTCACCCTTCCCCCGTGGGCGGCGTGCGGAGCGACGATGGTGATCGGCATGGCAAGGACGACACTCAATCGCACGTTGGCCATCCACGCGGTCGTGGCCGCCGTCGGCTTCGCGACCGCGTCGTTCCTTTACTTCCATTGGACGGCGAGCGCCGTGACGCCGTTGCAGGCAGCCTCGGCCTTGACCGCCGTCGTCGTCGTCGTCGACCTCTTCGTGGTGGCAATGTTCTTTCAGCGGAGTTTCGGGATGTTTCGCAGCTTCGCGGGAACCTGGCTGCCGTTTGCGCTGATCTTCACCGCCAGTTGGGCTGCCGGCACGATGGCGCGCTGACGGCGTCGATCGCGTCGACACTTCCGGGCGACGCCTTGAGCCCCGACGCCCGATCCCCTAGATTAACCGCCCCGCGTCCGGGGACACACCCGTGGCACATGAAAAGTTGATCGAAGAGATCGCGCGCCGGCGCGCCAAGGCCCTGGAGATGGGCGGGCCCGAGAAACTCGCGCGCATCAAGGCGCGTGGGCACATGAACGCGCGCCAGCGCATCGACTACCTGCTCGATGCCGAAAGCTTTCTCGAGACCGGGATGCACGCCTTTTCGATCCGCGAAGAGACCCGCCACAAGTCGCCCGGCGACGGCAAGCTCGCCGGCTTCGGGCAGATCGCGGGCCGCGACGTGGCGCTGGTCTCCAACGATTTCACGGTTCTCGGCGCGTCTTCCAGCCAGATCAACATGAAGAAGATGCGCCACATGAAGCGGGTCGCGTGCGAACGCGGGATGCCGTTGGTGCTGTTGGGCGAATCGTCGGGCGGGCGGATTCCCGACCGCATGGGCTCGTTGGGCCGTACCACCATCGGCCAGGACCCGGTGGAATACCGGCGGCTCCGCGAATCGCCGTGGGCCTCGGCGCTGCTGGGCGAATGCTACGGCTCATCCACCTGGTACGCCTGCATGGCGGACTACGTGGTCATGCGCAAGGGCGCCATCATGGCGGTCTCGAGCCCGCGCGTGACCTCGCTCGCCATCAACCAGCCGATCGCGCCCGAGGACCTGGGCGGCTGGCGGCTGCACACGGAAGTGACGGGGCTCGTCGACCAGGCATTCGACACGGATGCCGAGGTGCTCGACGCCATCAAGACCTTCCTCTCGTACCTGCCCGCCAACAAGGCCGAGCCGCCGCCGGTGGCCGACGTGCCCGAGGGCTCGGACGAGGGCGCCGAGGCCATCCTCGACATCGTTCCCGAGGAGCGATCCCGGGTCTACGACATCCGCAAGGTGGCGGCCCTCATCGTGGACCGCGATTCACTCTTCGAACTCAAGCCTCGGTTCGGGCGCGCCGTCGTCACCGCGTTCGCGCGCATGGACGGGCGCACCGTCGGCATCATCGCCAACAACCCGCTGGTCAAGGGGGGCGCGCTGGACGCCGACGCCTGCGACAAGGTGGTCGCGTTCATCGTTCTTTGCGATTCCTTCAACGCACCCCTGGTGATGCTGGTGGACGTGCCGGGCTTCCTGATCGGGATCGAGGGCGAGCGCAAGCGCGCGCCCGGCAAGATCATCAACTGGATGAACGCGCTGTCACTGGCGAGCGTCCCCAAGATCTCGGTGATCATTCGCAAGAGCTACGGCCAGGCCTATCTCAACATGGGCGGCGGGCGGAACTCGGACGAGGTGGTCGCCTGGCCCACCGCCGATTTGGGCTTCATGGACGCCCGGCTTTCGGTCAACGTGGTTTACGGCGTCACCGAGGACGAAGACCCCGAGCGCTTCAAGGAACTGCTCGCTGAGGTAGAGCACGACACCTCGGCGTGGGACCTGGCCGGATTTTACGACGCGCAAGCCGTGATCGACCCGCGCGAGACCCGTCGCTGGCTCATGCGCGCGCTGGAGATACACCGCGACCGGCTGAACGGCGGCATCGGCTCCCATCTTCTCTCATCATGGCCCACCAGCTATTAATTGCGCGGCTAGATCGGATCGTGGTCGCTCGGTTTCGCCCACAGCGATCCGCCGACCACGTGAATCTGGTCTATTTTATTGAGATCGAGCGGATGGGCGCGTTCGATTGCAACCGCATCGCGGTTCCGATAGAACGCGATCCGCTCTAAGACGCGCGCCAACAACCCAGCGGAGCAAATCGGATGGACCTGGAACTCGAAGGAAAGATCGCCCTGGTGACGGGGGGAAATCGCGGCATCGGCCGGGCGATCGCCGGCAAGCTCGCGGCCGAGGGCTGCGACGTCGCGCTGGTGGCCCGCACCGAAGCCGACCTCGAGACAGCCGCGAAAGAGATCGCGCGCGACACGAACCGCCGGGTCGAGGTCTGTGCGGCGGATCTGCGGACACCCGAAAGCCAGGACGCGGTCTTATCCCTTGTCGGCTCCGCCTTCGGCGGCCTCGACATCCTGGTCAACAACGCCGGCGCCGTCCGCGGCGGGCCGTTCCTGGACGTCGAGGACGATCAGTGGGAGGACGGCTTTGCGCTCAAGTTCTTCGGCTGCGTGCGCATGTGCCGGACCTTGTGGCCGATGCTGAAGGAGAGCCACGGCGCGGTCGTGAACATGAGCGGCACCTTCGCCCAGGTTCCCCACCACAACTTCATGATCGGGGGCGCGGTCAACGCCGCCGTGATGAACTTCTCCAAGGCGCTCGCCAACCTAGGGCTCGTCGACGACGTCAACGTAAACTGCATCTTCCCAGGCGGCGTCGCCGGCACCGACGTGCTGACACGCAACACCGCCAAGCAGGCGGAGATCGATGGCATCACCGTCGAAGACGCCACGGCCCGGAACTTGGCCGCCCAGGGAATCCGCCGCTTCGCCACGCCCGAAGACGTCGCGAACTACGTCTCCTTCCTGGTTTCGCCGGTGGCGCGGCACGTCCAGGGCACCAACGCCGTCATCGACGGCGGCGCCATGAAGGGCCTCTGAGGTTTGACCCAGGCCGAGGCGGACGAGACGGCGGGCGCGCTCGAAGGCATCCGCGTTCTCGAGCTGGGCTCGACCATCGCCGGGCCGTTCTGCGCGCGGCTCTTGGCCGACTTCGGCGCCGACGTGATCAAGATCGAGCCCCCGGCCGGCGACGCCGTTCGCACCATGGGCAACCACAAGGACGGGGTCTCGCTCTATGCCGCCAGCATCCTTCGGGGCAAGCGCCTGATTTCGGCCGACCTCAAGACCGAGGCCGGCCTCGCGCTCACCCGTGCGCTGGTGGAGAAGTCCGACATCGTGGTCGAGAACTTCCGGCCCGGGACGCTGGAGCGGCTGGGGCTCGGATATGACGCGCTGTCCGCGCTCAACCCCGGCGTCGTCCTGGTCCGCATCAGCGGCTTCGGCCAGACCGGCCCCTATGCGGAACGCGCGGGTTACGGCGTCGTGGCCGAGGCGGTTGGCGGCATCCGTCACCTGATCGGCGATCCCGACCGCCCGCCAGCCCGGGTCGCGGTCGCGCTGACCGACATGATCGCGGCGCTCTACGGCGCCTATGGAGCCATGATGGCGGTGCACGCGAGGGGGCGGACCGGGCGCGGCCAGTGCATCGATCTGTCGCTATTCGAATCCGCGTTCAGCTTCATGGAGCCCTACGTGCCTGCGTTCGACCAGCTCGGGCTGGTGCCGGCGCGCATGGGCTCGGGCCTACCCAACAGCGCGCCCAATAACCTCTATCCCACGCGCGAAGGCGGCTACGTGCACATCGCCGCCTTCGGCGAGGCGGTCTTCCGGCGCTTCGCCGAGGCCATCGGGCGACCGGAGCTTTGCGCCGACGAGCGGTTCGCAAAGCTCGTGGACCGCGCGCGCAACAAGGACGAGTTGAACAAGATCGTCGGCGAATGGACCGCCCAGCGCGAGACCGATGAAGTGGAGCGCGTTCTGCTTGGCGCCGGGGTCCCGATCTCACGCGTCTTCACGATCGCCGACATCTTCGCCGATGCCCATTACGCGGCGCGCGAGATGCTGCCGGCGGTGCCCCATCCCGCGCTCGGAGACGTGCGCCTCACCGGCGTGGTGCCGAAGCTCTCGGCGACGCCCGGCGCCATCCGCTGGCCCGGGGCCGCCATTGGGGCACACACCCGCGAGGTGCTGACGGAACTGCTCGGTTATTCCGACGCGCGCATCGACGCCCTCGCGCGTGACGGCGCCATCCGCTGCGAGAGCTAAAGCGCGAGCCGCGCGGCTCGCGAATCCGTGCCCCTACGCCTGGGCCGCGGTGGCGGCGAGGATGTGGGGCGGAACGCGGAAGCGGCCGACGATGTCGCGAAGGCGCTCGCGTTCGGTGGTAACGAAGGCGTCCGCGCCGCTCACGAGGACCGTCGCCGGGCGCAGCTGGCCATTGCTGTTGGCGGCCTTCACCTCGGTATAGCCGCCGGTATCCAACAACGCGACGAAGTCGCCGCGCTCAAGCGCCGGCAGATCCCGGTGCTCGCCGAGTTCGTCCGAGCTGCAGAGCGGACCAACGATGTCGACGGTTTCGCTCGCCGGCTGGTCCGCCTTTCCGACGGCGACGATGTGGTGGTACCAGGGCGGCGGGATGTGGTTGCCCGAAAGATCGACGTTGATCCACTTCTTGAAGCCCGGCCACTCCTTGACCGCGCCGACCCGGCCCAACGCGACCCCCGACGAGCCCGAGATCGACCAGCCGGGCTCGATCTTGAGACCCGGCAGCGCGAGCCCGCGGGCCTCGCATTCCTCGATAACGGCCTCGCAAACGGCTTTCGCGTAGTCCTCGAACGCGGGCGCGTCGGCATCGTCCTCGCCGAAGGGCCCGGTCTTTTCCGGCCGCCCGAAGGCCCAGCCGCCGCCGATGTCGAGATACGGCGGCTCCCAGCCGGTCGCATCGCGGATGTCGGCCGACCACTGGACCATTTCCCGGGCCATGACCGCGAAATCGTCGGGAACGTTGCTCATCCGGCTCAGGTGGTAGTGAAGCTCGATCGCCTCCAGCCCGTCGGTCTTTTGGATACGTTTCACCAGATCCACCGTCTGCGGAAGCGTCATGCCCCACTTGTGGTTGCGGGCCTGTTCGGCGAGGCTGCCGGGACCGTGCATGACGACGCCGAAGCGGTTCTCCAGGGGCTTGAGCTCCAGCTTGGCGCGAATTCCGACGCGGGCGGGGCGCCCCTGGCGCTGGACCTCGGTCGCGATCCGCTCGACCTCGTCCATGGCATCGATGTTGATGCAGACCCCGTTGGCAACCGCCGTCTCGATCTCTTCCGCCTCCTTGTTGGAGCCGTTGAGGACCAGGGTCGCGGGATCGGTGCCCGCCATCAACGCCACGTACAGCTCGTTGATGCCGAAGCAATCGCCGCCCGCGCCCTCTTGGTTCATGATGTGGCGATACGCGAGCCCCCGGTTACTCTTGTTGGCGAACAGGATCTGCACGTTCGGATAGTGTGCGGCGAAGGCGTCGCGGAAGCGCCGGTAGTTCAGGCGGAACTGGTTCTCGCTGATGACGTACAGCGGCGTGCCGTAAGTCCGGGCAAGCTCGGCGCAGTCGCAGCCGTCCACCCACAAGTGCCCGTCGCCGGCAATCCCGATGAACTCGGAAAAATGGGTCTTGAATTTCGGGAACGCGAAATCGCTCGCGCTCGCGCGCGTCATCTCGTTCATGGCGCCACCTCGCTTTCGACGGTTTGCAACGCCCCGATCCTAGACCAGATTACGGTCGGATGGAATCACGAGCGATGATTCACCGACCGTGTGAATCCGGTCGCCACCATAGGAAGCGAGCGGGTCGGCGCGCTTGAATGGAACCGCGATGTGATTCCCATCAAACGCGATTCGCTCTGTGGCCCCAGGGGCGACGGTATGAACGCCGCGGCCAGGCGGTCAAGGCCGGACAAGGCCTTTCGCACGGCGGCTTTCTCGATCGGTCTCGGCGGCGGTCGTGGGAACGGACGATGGTTGTGGCGTCTCTCGATCAACGCCGAGCGGGGACGGGGAAGATTTTGCGTACGATTGTTTGGGCCGAGATGCCGGGCTTTTTCCTCGGCAACCTCACGGGCCGGGGGCTCCGCACCGTGGCCGGCGACGGACGGACCCCACCCTGATTCCCCACCCGCGGGCCGGTTTGTCGCCAAGCCCGAACGCACGTGTTAGAGGGTGGGCACCATGATCATCGCGCAAATCTCGGACTTCCACCTGACGCCGGACGGCGTTCGCTGCCACGAGGTGGCGGACTCGGGCACAAGTTTTGCCACGGCGATCGCGCGCATCGCCCGCATCGCACCGCCGGTCGATGTGGTCGTCGCCACCGGCGACCTGGTCGATTTCGGGGGCGCCGACGTCTATCGCCAGCTTCGGCGCATCCTCGATCCCCTTCCGATGCCCGTCTATCTGATTCCGGGCAACCGCGACGACCGTGAGAGCTTGCGCCGGACCTTCACTGAAGCCGGGTACTTCCCGGCCCAAGGGGCCTTTCTTCATTACGTCATCGAGGCGTACCCGCTTCGCCTGATCGGACTCGACACCGTGATCGGGGGTCGTGATTCGGGCGCGATGTGCGCCGCCCGCCTGGCCTGGTTGGACGCGCGCCTCGCCGAGGCGCCGGATCGGCCCACCATCGTTTTCATGCACCATCCACCGTTCACCACCGGCCTCGAATATATGGACCGCGCGAGCTTCGCAGGCGCCTCTGCGCTGGAGGCGATCATCCGCGCGAACCCGCAGATCGAGCGGGTGCTGTGCGGGCACTTGCACCGGCCGATCCAGCGCCGCTGGGCCGGAACCGTCGCCGCCGTCGCGCCGAGCACGGCGTTTCAGATGCCCTTGGCGCTTGCCGGCGACGCGCCCGGCATCGTCCTGGAGCCGGCGGCAGGCTATCTGCACCTGTGGCGCCCGGAGATCGGCCTGGTGACGCATCTTTTGCCTCTCGCCGACCATCCCGGTCCATTCCCGTTCGACAAGCGGGCGCGGACCGCGGCGGCACAGGCTAGCGCCGACGCCTGAGACTTCTCGGCGATCCGTCACGAAGGGCCGTCGGCCCGGCCGAGCGGATCAGGCCCGAGAGGCGCTTCTCTACCGCGGCGGTTCGGTATCGAGCGCCTCCATCTCCCTTCCTTCGCTGCAGAACCTTGGCGCCGGCCGCCGTATGATCCCAGGCGGCGAGGACCGGCCTGCGCTTCGTTCGCGTGGATCCTTGGTCTGATTGCGGGCGAGCAGGTTGCGGGCTTGCGCGGGCCACCGCCAAGACCGGCATCGAC
>PVBE012759081.1_pt1 | contig 32185 bp, 25 predicted proteins | sample 1631181 | NCBI WGS metagenome assembly PVBE01 (sample SAMN08397723, study PRJNA350692) | Marine metagenome, whole genome shotgun sequencing project. | isolation source: water | place: Pacific Ocean | collected 2012-04
AACACCACCGCCGCCATCGGCAAGGGCTTCGCCATCGGCTCCGCCGCCCTGACCGCCCTGGCCATGACCGCCGCCTACATCACCAAGATGGAGGCCGGAAATTTCAACCTCAACCTCAACGCCGCCAACCCCTACGTTCTGGTCGGCCTGCTCATCGGCTGCGCCCTGCCCTTCCGCTTCTCCGCCATGGCCATGGTGGCCGTGGGCCAGGCGGCCCAGGACATGATCCAGGAGGTCCGCCGGCAGTTCCGCGAGATCCCCGCGCTGCGCCCGGCGCTGCAGGCGGCCCAGAAGGCCGAGTCCGAGGAGCGCGAGCCCAACGAGAAGGAGAAGGAGATCATCGCCAAGGCCGACGGCAAGGCCGAGTACGCGCACTGCGTGTCCATCTCCACCGCCGCGGCGGTGAAGAAGATGGTCGTCCCTGGCATGATCGCAGTGTGCGTGCCCCTGTTGATCGGGCTCATCAGCCCGGACATGCTCGGCGGCCTGCTCATCGGCTGCACCATCTCCGGCGTGTGCATGGCCATCTTCCAGTCCAACGCTGGCGGCGCCTGGGACAACTCCAAGAAGCAGGTCAAGGACAGCGGTCACGACAAGTTCGGTGACGACTACCAGGAGATGCACAGCGCGACGGTCACAGGCGACACCGTGGGCGACCCGCTCAAGGACACCTCGGGCCCCAGCCTCAACATCCTGATCAAGCTGGTCAGCGTGGTGGCGATGATCATCGCGCCGCTGCTGGCCGCGATCCACGCCAAGCCCGATGCCGCCAAGAACGCGGTGACCTTCCTCTCCGGCCTGTTCTAGCCGTTCGCTCCCTCTCGCTGGCCTCTGCGCGAGGCCAGCGCGCTCCCCCCCCTTCCCCGGTCCGAAGGTCTTGCGATCCATTTGCGGTCGTGATTACCTGAGTTGAAGTTGACTATTCGAGGCAAACGGGTCACCTCCGACCTCTCCGCGCAGCTGGAGCTCGAGCGGCACAAGGGCCGCTCCATGAAGCAGATCGCCCTGGCGGTCGGCTCCACCCTGGATCTGGACCGGCTGCTGGAGCTCATCGTCAGCAAGATCACCGAGTTGATGGAGGCGGACCGCTCCACCCTCTACCTCACCGACGAGACCGGCACCGCCCTGTGGACCAAGGTGCTGCAGGCCGACGAGCTGCGCGAGATCCGGCTGGAGATGGGCCAGGGCATCGCGGGCTGGGTGGCCCAGACCGGCAAGACGGTCAACATCGAGGACGCCTACGAGGACGAGCGGTTCAACCAGGACGTGGACCTGGAGTCGGGCTACCGCACACGCTCCATGCTCTGCATGCCGATCCGCAACTACCAGGGGCGCATCTCAGGCGTGGTCCAGGTGCTGAACAAGATCGGCGGCGTCTTCACCGAGGAGGACGAGGAGCTGCTTGAGGCCATGGGCAGCCAGGCCAGCATCAGCATCGAGAACAGCAAGATGTACCAGTCCCTGGTGCGTCAGAACATCTCGCTGCGCGACACCCAGGGCAAGCTGGAGCGCCGGGCCCGGGAGCTGGATCTGCTGCTCGAGGTGGAGAAGCAGATCAGCGAGTCGGACTCGGCGGACCAGCTGCTGGATCGCCTTTTGGAGCGCACCACCGAGATTATCGGCGCCGAGGCCTCCAGCATCCTGCTGCGCGACGACGCGTCCCAGCGGCTCTACTTCCGCAGCGCCGTCGGCGACAAGGACGAGGTGATCAAGCAGTCCTCCCTGTCGTCCGGCGAGGGGATCTGTGGCTGGGTGATCAAGAACGCCGCGCCGCTGCTGATCAACGACCCTGCCTCTGACCCGCGGCACCTCAAGGAGCTGGCCCGGGAGCTGGACTTCATCCCGCGCAATATCCTCTGCGTGCCGCTGCTGGGCCGCGACGGGGCTCTGGGTTCCATCGAGCTTTTGAACAAGATCAGCGGCGACTCCTTCGAGGAGCAGGACCAGACCTTGCTGACCCTGGTGGCGGGCCGCATCTCCTACGCCCTGGAGTTGGCTCGCACCAAGGAGGAGCAGGCCAAGCAGGGGCGGCTGGCGGCCATCGGCCAGATGCTCTCCGGCGTGGTGCACGACCTCAAGACGCCGATGACCATCGTCTCCGGCTACGCCCAGCTCATGGCCCGGGCCGACGAGGTGGATATCCGGGAGTCCTACGCTGAACAGATCATCAAGCAGTTCGCCGTCATGTCGGCGATGTTCAAGGAGGTGCTCGCCTTCGCCAAGGGCGAGTCCAACGTGCTGATCCGCAAGGTCTACATGCACAAGTTCATCAAGGACGTGCAGGAGCACCTCGCCGCGCTGCTGGACGGCAAGGAGATCAACCTCAAGGTGGAGCTGAAGTACTCCGGGGTGGCCTACATGGACGAGCCGAAGTTCCGCCGCGTGTTCCACAACATCGCACGCAACGCGGCGGACGCCATGCCCGACGGCGGCACCTTCGGCATCACGGTGGACACCGCGGGGGACCGACTGCAGTTCACCTTCAAGGACACGGGCATCGGTATCCCGGAGGAGCTGGAGGGCAAGCTGTTCCAGCCCTTCGCCACGGCGGGCAAGGAGGACGGCACCGGCCTCGGCCTGGCCATCGTTGACCGCATCGTCAAGCAGCACGAGGGCAACATCTCCTACCACTCCAGCCCGGCCTACGGCACAACCTTCGTCATCGACCTGCCGCTCAAGCGGACCTACAACACCGCCAGCGAGTGGCCCGCGGTCGGGACCGGCTGATGCTCCCCCGGCTGTTGTTCCTTTTGGCGGCGCTGGCCCTTGGCGGCTGCCCGCAAAAGCAGAAGACCCCGGGCAAGGCCAGGGCGGCGGCCAAAAAGAAGGTCCCCACCGCGCCGAGCACCGGGCCGCTGGCTCAGAAGATCCTCTACGAGCAGGGCAAGAGCCTGCTGCGGGCGGGGCGCGCGGTGCAGGCGGAGAAGGCGTTCCGCCGGGCCATCGCCGCACACCACAAGGGCCCCCACCTGGCCAACAGCTGGCTCGGCCTCGGCTCCGTGCTCGGCGAGCAGGGCCGGCACCGTGAGGCGGTGAAGGCCTTCGCGAAGGTGGTGGAGCTGCAGCCCACCGAGCCCGAGGCGTACCGCGCCCTGGCCATCGGCCACGAGGACGCCGGCGACCTGAAGAAGGCGCGCCAGGCCCTGGAGCAGGCCCTGGCCCTCAACGGAGACCAGCTGTCGGCCTACCAGGACCTGGCCACCCTCTGCCTGAAGCAGAAGGACATCGAGGCTGCCAAGAAGGTCTACCTGCGCTACGAGCTGCGCCGCACCGCCCTGATCAAGGTCCTCGGCCTGGTCAAGGACGTGGACCGCCGGGTCAACGCAGCCCACTTCCTCGGCGACGCCAGGGACGAGGCCACGGTCAAGGCCCTGGGGCTGGCGCTCACCGACTCCAGCCGCTCCGTGCGCCTGGCCGTTGTCCGCGCCCTGGGGCGCCAGGGGCTCACCGCCGGCGCCGGGCCGCTCAAGGCCCTGCTGGCCAAGACCGCCGACGCCAAGGTCAAGCGGGAGATCCAGGTCAGCCTCAAGGCCATCGCCGCTGCGGAGCAGCCCAAGCCTCAGCCGGCGCCGGCGCCGGTGCCGAAGCCGGTGCCGAAGAAGGAGGGGGCCGCGGAGAAGTGAGGGGGTGAGGGGGTGAGGGCTGAGGAGAAGTGAGGGGGTGAGGGGTGATTACTTTTGGGGTTGATCACTCGTTTCGCTGTCCGCCGCGAGGCGCCCGGTGTCCAGAAACTGCAGCACCAGCTCCAGGGTATGTGGGTGATTCAGGATCCAGGTGTGGCTGGCGTCCACCGTGGCGAAGTCGGCCATGCCGTCCAGCCGCGTCTCATCCACCGCCACGGTGCCGTCGCTGGCGACGTCCGGAGGAAACACCCGCAGCCCGCGCGTCATCCAGCTGGTGGGGTTTCCCAGGGCCAGACCGCGCGTCCCCGCGATGACGGCGTAGGGCGCGGGCGGCGGGGGCCAGCTTCGTGGGTCGCTCAGCTGCTGGCCCGCCTGGCCGTAGAACCAGCGAAAAAGGCTGCGCTTACGCATCATCGCCGCCACGCGGCTGCCCCTGTTGGGCGGCGCGATCATCACCAGCCCGCGCCAGGGGAGCAGCTCGCTCATGTGGCGGGCCAGGATCCCGCCCATGGAGTGGGTCACGCCCACCACATCGGAACGGCCCAGGTCATCCTCGATCCAGCCCGAGACCGTCTCGGCCAGCCCCTCCAGGGGCAACCGCCGAGAGGGGTAGGACCGGGCCCAGGTGGGATAGCCGGCCTGCTCGATGTATCGCTGCAGCCGCCCCATGGAGCGCCGGGAGCGGGCCATGCCGTGTAGCAGGACCACCGTCGGCTTGCCGCTCATTCCTCGCCCCCCTCGCGAGGGTACAGCGGGATCATCTCCTCGGGCTTGAAGCGGTCCACCGCCTGCACCACGCCCGCCTCCAGCTCCCGGCGCACCTGGCGCAGCTCACGCACCTCGCGGCGCCAGCGGAAGGTGCGCGCGGCCCCCATGATCAGCCGCCTCACCGTGGAGGCGCGCTCCATGACCTTGAGCGTGGCGTGTCCGGTCAGAGGCAGCAGCAGCAGCATCGACAGGCCAAGGGCCCACCCCCAGTACCAGCTGGTCGCCAGGACCAGGCCGGCATAGAGCAGGATCACCAGCAGCAGCCCGGCCAGCAGCTTGGCGGTGGCGGTGACGTCCTTACGTGGGGTGAAGCGGTGGCCGCCCCAGCCTGCCAGGATGCCGATGGGGGCGTGGACGATGACCCCGGGCGCGGCGAGGGGGAGCCAGAAAAACGTCCAGACCAGCTGGTTGAGAAACTTGAGCAGCAGGTCGCGGGTGCGCAGGGGCCGCCGCAGCTGGTGGTCGGTCATGCCGATGTCGCCGAGCCGCTCGATGTAGTCCTGGACCCGGCCGAACAGGTGCTGCACCTCGGGCTCCTCTCTGACCTGCTCGTAGACCAGCGAGAACCGGCGGGCGAGCTCCACCCGGTGGGCCAGCGGGATCTTCGGAGGCTGGTACAGGCGGCGGACCCCGTCGAGCACCCGCAGGGTGTCCCAGTCTGAGACGTTGATCGTCAGACCGCGGATGCCCTCGTCGATCTGGTCGGTGAGCTGGCTGGCCGCCAGGCGTGGGTCCTCGGCGTGAGCCTGCATGTGCGACGGTTCGATGATGATCGGCTCGCCGTACTGCACCAACACCCTGCCGCGGAAGCGCTTGCGCCGGATGAAGGTCAGCCCGCAGGGGATGATGCGCAGGGGCAGGTCCGGGTTCCGCTCCTTGACGCCGAGGGCGATGCGCGCCGCGCCAGTCTTCAGGCGCGCCAGCTGGGACTGATCGTGGCTGATCCCCTCGGGGAAAATGCCCATGGCCCTTCCCTCTGCCAGGACCTCGAACAACGCGTCGAAGGCGGACGAGTTGTCCACGTTGCTGCCGCCGTGATCGGACCGCCGCCGGATGGGCACCGAGCCCAGCGCGGTGAACAGCGCCCGGGTCACGGGGTTGGCGAACAGTACGTCCTTGGCCGCGAAGTGCACCACGCGCCTCGAGGTGGTGAAGATCATCACCGGGTCCAGCAGGGAGTTGGGGTGGTTGCCGGCAAAGATCACCGGACCCTCGCCCTCCGCGGGGATGTTCCCGCGGCCCACTACCTCGACCTGCCTGAAGAAGACCTGAACCACCGCCCGCAGGAAGTAGACCAGCATCTGATAGAGCCACATGACCAGTCATCATAGCAGCGCCAGGCCCCGGCCGCATGGCCCACCCTTGACAAGGCCGATCCGAGCATTACCCTGATCCCATGAATGAAGCCGTGAATCCCGAGGTATCCCCCGAGCTGACCGATTTTCTGGGCAAGGTCCGGGCAGGGCCGCCGGTGCCGCTACCGTCGGTGTCGGTGGTGCCGCTGCTGTTGGACGAGCCCGGCGCCGACGCCGAGCTATTGGAGGAGGGGCTGTCGGCCGGGTACACCCAGGTCAGCGAGGTGAGCGAGGGCGGCGACGTCAACACGGTGAACGTGCTGCACAACGGGCAGAAGCTGCTGCTGTTGGTGGACGGCGAGGAGATCACCGGCGCCAAGCAGAACCGGGTGGTCAACGCCAGCTTCCTGGTCCAGCCGGGGCAGACGGTGAACATCCCGGTCAGCTGCGTGGAGCGCGGGCGCTGGGCCTACAAGTCCAGGGATTTCGCCTCGTCGGGACGCACCCTCTCAGCGTCTGCGCGCAGCAAGAAGCTGAGCCGCGTGACCAACTCGGTGACCCACACCGGACGTTACGACGCGGACCAGGGCGCCGTGTGGGCCGACGTCGACGCCTACCTCGACCGCACCCAGACCGCCTCGGCCACTTCGGCCTACACCGACGGCGCCGAGCGCAGGGAGGCCGCCGCCGAGAAGTGGATGGACAGCGTGGCCCCCCAAGCGGGGCAGATCGGCCTGGCCGTGGTGCAGGGCAGCAAGCTGGTGGCCATGGACGTCTTCGGCTCGCCGGAGCTGTACCGGCGCGCGTGGAAGAAGATCGCCCGCGGCGTGCTGGTGGAGGTCTACGAAAAAAAGCCCGCCAACGGGGATCCGAGGACCGTGGTGACCGACGCCCTGGCTCGGGTGAGCAAGGCCAGCGTGCGCCGCAACGAGGCCCCGGGATGCGGCGAGACGCTGCACGGTACGGTGGGGGACTACGTCGTTGGCGCCGTGGCCCACGAGGGCAAGGTCTATCACGCCATGGTCGGCGCGGCGGAGTAGGGCAGGCCCTAGTTGGTGCGGATGTAGCCGCGGCGGTCGATGGCCGGCGCCAGCTTCTGCAGCACCTGGTAGGCCACCCGGTCGGCGTCCTTCTCCATGGCCTGGTCGGCGTGGATCGACTGCTGCTCCAGGGACATCTGCCGCACCATGGCCTGGCTCATGTCGTGCATCCACCTGAGGGCGTAGGTGTCGCGCCCGCCCCAGAGCTGGCACTGCTCCACGTGGCGCAGCTCGTGCAGCAGCCAGTCCATGTTGGTCTTCTCCGGGTCCGGCCGGCCGTTGGTGGAGCCGATGAAGAGGGTCCCCTGCACCGCCTGGCGAACCATGACGGCGTCGTTGAAGTAGATGTTTTTGCAGTCGGTGGTTGCGTTGTTGTGGGGCTGACGGTCGGAGAATCCGATGTTGACCTGGGTCAGGTCCACCCCGGGAAAGTGGGGCGCCAACACGTTCAGGTAGTGGTCTGGCAGGCGGTGCATGCTCACGCCCCAGGCCATGTTGCTGATGTAGAGCCGGTAAAGCCCCAGTCGGATCTTGCACTCCGTGCGAGCGACGGTACAGGAGGTGAGGCTGGGGATCCGGGTCACGCTGCGGAACAGACAACCGAGGTCCAGGGGCCTGCAGCTGGTGGGCTCACAGCGCTTGTCGCAGTTGTTGGGGCTCAGCGCCACCTCCCCCGGCTGGGCCGCGAGACAGAGCAGCCCGGCCACCATGGAGACCAGCAGGCGCACGTATCGTGCTGCCTTGCGGTATCTGTGGTGTTTTCTGGCGCTTGGCATACTCGCTCCCTTTGATGGGGTGCGGTAGGCCCTCCGGGTGTGCCATGTGGCGGGCGGGGACGCATCCGCACCACCTGTATCGAATGCGCTCCTCTACTATTAATTCTAATCATGGAAGCCGCCGAGGCCACCCAATGTGTGCGCTGGATCACAAAAAAAGTTGCACTAATTGCGAGGCCCGGGGGACGGGCCAGGGCGGGCGGAGGAGCTACTCTTCGGTATCGGCCGGCATCTCCTTGTCTTCATTATCCTTCTCGGAGTCCTCTGCCGTGGGCTCCTTCTCTTCCTCGACCTCCTCCTCGCTCTGGTTTCGCTTCACCGCGACCTTGTTTTTGATCCGTGGCTTGAGCTTGGTGTTGGTGTCGTTGGGGATAAACCGGATCTCGGTCTTGATCTCGAAGGACACAGTGGTCAACACGCGCTGCATCTCCTCGGTGAGGTTGAGGCCCTCGAGGAACCCGCGCATCTCCTGGGCCACGATGCGGAAGAGCTCCTTTTTGGTGCCCTGGGCCGAGGAGATGAGGTAGGTCGCCACGTCCTTGGGCATGGAGACCTCGCTGGCCAGCTTGCGGATGCCCTCCTCGGTGGTGAACACGGCCCCCACTCCCGCATAGAACGTGCGGCGGAGGACCTCCGGCACCAGCCGATCGATGCGCCTGCGCAGGCCCTCGTCGTCTCGCTGGTCGTCGTCGTGCTCTTCGAACTCCTGTGGTTCCTTGCTCATCGCGGCTCCTGTCGCACTGCGTCATGAATGAGCTTACGGGTCACCCCGGTGCTGTCAAGGAAAACGATTGTCCCCAAGCACGCGGATCGGGCTATATTGATGCCCCATGAGCCCACCTTCACAGGAGAACAGGCCGGTGGTCGGCGGCGCGGCGCCGGCCAGCCTGCGCTGGCGCGTCGTCCGCGCGTACCACGTCGCCTTCCTGGTGCTCGCTTCGTATTTGTGGTTCCGCTTCATGACCAACTTCCGCTCGGCGATGTCGATCAAGCTGGCCCTCGAGGAGGCCAACCGGCGCAACGCGCGGCGCATCTACAGGGCGATCCTCGAGCTGCAGGGGCTCTACATCAAGGTGGGACAGCTGATCAGCATCATGACCAACTTCCTGCCCGGCGCTTTCCGCGAGGAGCTCGAGGGCCTGCAGGACCGGGTGCCGGCGCGCCCCTACACCGACATCGAGCAGCGCATCCGCGAGGAGTTCGACGGACGGACCCCCAAGGACCTGTTCGAGGAGTTTGATGAGACCCCCATCGCCAGCGCCAGCATCGGGCAGGTGCACGTGGCGCGTATCAGCGGGGGCAAAAAGGTGGCGGTCAAGGTGCAGTACCCGAACATCGGCCGGGTGGTGCGCACCGATCTGAAGACCCTGCGCCGCATCATGGCCATCGTGCAGCGCTTCATCCCCTACCAGGGCCTGGACAACGTCTACCGCGAGATCCGCGCCATCGTGCTCCAGGAGCTGGACTTCAACGGCGAGGCCGAGAACCTGGAGAACATCTCGGGCCAGTTCGTCGACCAGCCCAACGTGCACTTCCCCGAGGTGGTGCACCAGTTCACCACCCGGCGCGTGCTCACCACCCACTTCATGGAGGGGGTCAAGATCAACGCCCGCGAGGACCTCGAACGCATGAAGATCGACCGCACCAAGCTGGCGCGGCTGGTCATCGAGGCCTACTGCCAGCAGATCTTCCACCACGGCCGCTACCACGCCGATCCTCACCCTGGTAACATCCTCGTTGAAGAGGGGCCGGTGATCACCTTCCTCGACTTCGGCGCCGTGGCCGAGGTGTCGGAGAAGATGCGCCACGGCATGCTCAACTTCCTCCAGGGCGCCATCAACCGCGACACGAGCAAGATCACCGCGGCCTTGCGAGAGATGGGCTTCATCGCCCACAAGAGCGATCCGAAGGTCTACGACCGGGTGGTGGAGTACTTCCACACGCGCTTTCACGAGGAGGTGAAGCTCGAGAGCTTCAACCTCAAGGACATCAAGCTGGACCCCTCCAAGGGCATCGAGAACCTGACGGACCTGCGCCAGATGGACATCTCCTTGCGGGACATGACCGCCAACTTCCACGTCCCCAAGGAGTGGATCATGTTGGAGCGGACAATCCTGCTGCTCATGGGGCTCTGCACCGATCTCGATCCGAACCTCAACCCCATGGACGTACTGCGACCGCACATCGAGGAGTTCGTCCTCGGCAAGGACGGCGACTGGTCCAAGTTCGTGCTGGACACCGCCCGGGACGTGGGCATGTCGGCGCTCTCGCTGCCCCAGGACGTGCGCAAGTTCACCACCCGCTCCCTGCAGGGCGACCTTGAGTTCTCGGTCAAGGGCATCAGCAAGTCCAGCGAGCTGCAGTACGAGCTGGGCCACCAGCTCATCTTCACCGCCCTGACCATCTCCTGTTTCTACTTCGCCCTGGAGATGGACAGCCGCCAGATGGAGCACGGGACGCTGGGGTTCCTCGGCCTGTCGGGGATCTTCGGGCTGCTGCTGGCGCGCTCCTTTTGGAACACGCGGCGCAAAAAGAGGAAGCGCTACAAGTAAGGTTGGGCCAGGTCTGGCCCGGTGGCTCTACGGACAGCGCGCTATCGGGATAGGCGCTTGACCACGCGCTGGACCCAGGCGCGGCCTCTGGCCTGGCGCACGTCCGAGGCGGTCTTGGCCAGGTAGAGCTTGTAGTAGTAGAGGGCCTGCTTCTTGTTCTTGAGGTAGCGGTGGGCGTCGCCCATGAGCTTGATCGCGTCGACCAGGCCAGGGTTGAGGGCCAGGGCGCGGCCGCCGTCGTTGAGGGCCCCACGGGCCTTGCGCTGCTGCAGCCGGGCCACCGCCCTCAGGTGGTAGAGCCTGGCCGTGGCGGCCGTCTGCAGGGCCTTGCTGGCCTGGCGCTCAGCCGCGGCGTAGCGGCGCTTGCGCAGGGTGGCGCGCACGACCTTCTCCTGCTCACCGGATGCCTTGGACTTGCCGGCAGCGGCGTAGGTCAGCTTGAGGTTGATCTGGGCCGCCTTGTTCTTCGGGTCCAGCTTGAGCACCATGCCGAAGAGCCGCGACGCCCGGCGCATCTGGCCCAGAGACATGGCCGCCACGCCGGCCTTGTACAGGGCCTCGGTGTTGGTCGGGTCGAGCTTGCTTGCCTGATGGTACAGCCCCAGGGCCACCGCGTAGTGGCGCTTGGAGAAGGCCTGGTCCCCCATCTTGGTCAGGTTGCGCGCGGCAGCCTGGGCGCCCTTGACCACGTCGCCGGGGCTGTCCGGAGAGGCCACCCGAGGCGGAGCCGTGGTCATGTCGCCGGTGACCGCCTTGGCCAGTCCCTCGGCGTCGGAGGCGGGCTTGGCGGGCTTGGCCGCCACCCTGGTCGGGACCACCACCGGCGCGGGCCCCTTGACCGGGGTCGCCTTGACCGGGGGCGCCGCCGCGGCGGCAGCAGCGGCCTCGGCCGCGGCCTTCTTCTCTGCTTCCTTGCGCTTGAGGTAGACCGCGACGGTCATGGGCCGCCTGTCCCCCTTGAGCCAGATGCGGGTGGCCGGCGGCTTGCCGCCCAGTGCCGAGAGTTCCATGTGGGCCGCCATGATCCCGGGCGCCGCCTCCTTGCGCCGCTCCTTTTTGAGGTAGTGGGTGTAGGCGGCCATGGACGCGCCCTTCATCTTGGCCTGCTTCAGGGTGCGAGCCAGCTCCAGGTGGACATCGAGATCCCCTGGTTTTTTGCGCAGGTAGCGCCGGTACGAGCCGGCGGCGTCCACGGGCTTGCCCCAGGAGCGCTCCAGGCGGCCGCGGAAGAGCCAGCCGCGCACGTACCCCGGGTTGTCCCGGGTGGCCATCTTCATCGCCCCCACGCCCTGGCGATAAGCCTTGAGCTTGTAGGCGCAGAAGACGAGGCCGTCGAAGGCCTTGACCTGAAAGGGGTCGGCCTTGACCACCCGCACGTACTTCTTGTAGGCGGCCTTGTACTTGCCATGCAGGACCAGCTTGTCGGCGACGGCCGTCTCGGAGGTGTCCCCCTTGGCCGGGGCCTTCGGTGTCGGCGGACCCGCCACCACGGCGGGCGCCGGTGTGACCACGGGCAGCAGCTTGCCCAGCTTCTTGCGCGGCTTGGCCCGGGCGGGACGACGCGCCTTGCGCCGCCAGGGCAGCACCGATGATGCGGGCTTGGCCTTCTTGGCGTTGCCCGACATGGCCACCAAATCACCCTTGCGGGTGGTGGTCCCGGTGTCCGGCGGGGCGGCCGGAGCAGCAGCAACGGGCGCGGCTGTTGCGCTCTCCAGCCTGGCGATCTCGGTCCGAGCCTTCTGCACCCAGCGAGCCTGACCCGGCCGCTTCTCCTTGGCCACATAGGTCTTGAAGGCCCAGACGGCCATCTTCTTGTTGCTCAGGGCCTGGTAGGCCAGCCCCAGCCCGAAGTAGGGATCCGACTCGGAGGGCCGGGCCTGGATGTAACGGCGGTAGGCCCCGATGGCCTCACCGTAGCGCTTGGACTTGCGCAGGGCGTAGGCCAGATTGTACCAGCCCTGGTAATACTTGGGGTTGTCCCGCAGGGCCAGGCGGAACGGCTTGATGGCGTCGGCGAAGCGACTCAGGCCGAAGAGCGTGGTACCGAGCTCGGAGTAGGCCGGGGTATAGGACTTGTCCGAGGCGATGGCGCCCTTGTACATCGACACGGCCTCGTTGAGCCGCCCGGCCTTGACCAGGGCGTCGCCCCGTGCCTTGAGCCGACGCGCGCGCGCGCGGCCGTTGCCCGCCGGCGCCGCGGGAGGAGCGGCGACGGGCGCGGCGACGGGCGCGGGGGCCGGCGCGGGCGCCGGAGCAGCCTTCTCCTCCAGCGCCTTGGCCTGGGCCAGGGCCTTGGCCACCCAGGCCTTGCGCCCCGCCCGCTTCTCCAGCCGGGCGTAGGTGCGGAAGGCACCCGCGGCGGCCTTCAGATCTCCCTTCTGCTTGTACGCCAGGCCGAGGCCGAAGTAGGCGTCGGCGCTCTGCGGCTTGAGCCGGGCGAAGGCCTTGTACGCCTTGATCGCCCCGTCCAGACGCTTGAGCTTCCGCAGGGCGTAGGCCATGTTGTACCAGGCCGTGGGATACTTGTGATCCTTGCCGATGGCCTTGCGCAGCAGCTTGACCGCCCGCTTGTACTTTTTGGCCTTGAGGTACACCGTGGAGAGCCCGCCGTAGGCGTCCATATAGGTGGGATCGATGGACATCGCCTGCCGGTAGGCGCGCACTGCCGCCCGCAGATTGCCGGTCTTGACGAGGTCGTCACCCTGCTGCTTGAGATTGACGGCGGCCGGGTTCTGGGCCCAGGCCGTTGTGGTGTACAACCCAACCAAAAAAACCAGGAGCAAGCGCTTCATGAGTCACCTCGGTAGCGGAAAAGAGTGCCAGGGATGTTAACATCGATTCCCTCTCTGGATAATTAGCAATTTAGGCCAAAAACATCTGTGAAATTCGGTCCGCGGGTTCATTGAGCACCAAAGCGGGATGAAGCCGAATTTTATTCCAAAAATGTACCGAAAAGCCTTTTGCCCATACACCTTCTTTGATAGAGTCTTTTTGCCTCGAACCTACATTGTGGTAAAATGTAGGCAAATGTAAACAAGGGTGGCAAAATGCTCTTCGTGGTCGGAAATCTCTCACTCCTCCTGGTCACCGTTGGACTCTTCGTGGCGACAATCAGCCTTGGGCGCCCGCAGTCCTGACGCAAGCGTTCGAAAGTAAACCGGTTCCCCGAATCCCCTCCGGGTAAGATCCCAGGTCCCCCCGCCTCCCAGAAATCCTCGTCTCGTGGTGTCCCCGGCCCCTCGTCCGCCCTATTTAATGGTGCTCGGCCCGCTGACCTTGGACGCAATCCAGCGCCAATTATCGATAATCACTGCAGAATCGTAGATTTGGTCCCCCTCATCGTGGACCCAGAATGTCAGGGTCATGGTCTCACCTGGCTTGGCGGGGGCCGTGGTGGTGAGCCAGCCGGATGAGCTGCCATACTTGTCGTAGCCCGTACCCGTGAGCTTCTGCGTGGCGCTGGTTGGATTCTCAAACCACCCATTATTTACAGTAAGTGGCTGCCCCTTGATGTCGAAGCTGATGTTCTGGACCTTGGTCAGGGCCTGAGAGGTCTGTACCGCGTAGAAGGTGTCGTTGAACTGCGTGTGGACCCATTCCGGATACTCCGCCGAGAGGAAGATGAAGTCGAACTTGAATCCCTTGGCGTTTTTGGGGACCTTGATCGTCAGCTTGACCCAGGACGCGTCGTTCTCCATTTTGCTCTCGCAGCAGCCGTTGGGTCCAGGGTGAATCCACTTGCTGGACGAGGGGATGGTGCAGGTCATGCAGCCGGTGGTGGTCACCGGGTTGCCGCCGGGACCCATCTTGGAGCCGATCTGCACGGCCGAGGACCAGGCGTGGCCCGTGGACACCGTGAAGAAGCCGCAGCCCTGTTTCGGCTTGATCAGGCCGTAGCTCCCCTGGCGCACGCCCCGTGACGAGGGGCTGCCGCCGCGGCTGACGGTGACGTTCTTGAGGCACAGATCGGCTGCCTGGGCCTCGTTGAGGCCAGCGGTGCAGTCGCACTTGAGCACGTTGTCCTTCTTGCCGTCGCAGTCGTTGTCCACGCCGTCGCCAGGGATCTCGACGAAGTCCGGGCTGCGCGAGGGGTTGTTGTCGTCGCAGTCGCCGTCGCAGACCGACGTGCCGTCGTTGTCCTTGTCCTGTTTCTCCAGGTTGTCGGCGATCTTGTTGCAGTTGGCGTCGCCGGTGCTGTTGCAGGAGATGGTGGCGCCGGGGTAGATCTTGGCGTCGGCGTCGTTGCAGTCGCCGTTGTCCTTGGTCCAGCCGTCCCCGTCGATGTCCGCGTCCACCAGGTAGTCGCAGTTGTTGTCCTTGCCGTCGCCGGCCAGCTCCACGGCGGCGGGGTTCACCTTGGGGTCGGTGTCGTCGCAGTCCCCCGTGCAGGGCCCGTAGCCGTCCTTGTCCATGTCCGGCTCGGCCTTGTCGATGTAGGTGTTGCAGTTGTTGTCCACGCCGTCGGGCACCTCGGTGGCCGAGGGGTGGATGAACTTGTTGGTGTCGTCGCAGTCGCCGTTGCACGGCCCGAAGCCGTCCTTGTCCTGGTCTGCCTCGAAGAGATCCTTGGAGCCGTTGCAGTTGTTGTCGATGCCGTCGGTGCAGATCTCCTTGGCCTTGGGGTTGACCTCTTTTTTGGTGTCGTCACAGTCGCCCTGAGCCTCGGAGTAGCCGTCCCCGTCGTCGTCGGTATTGTACCCGGCGTTGTTGACGTCCGGGCTCTGCCCCGGGCCGTCGCTGGTGAGGCCAGCGTCGACGGTGGAGCCGTCCACCTGCCCCTCCTCGAAGACCCGGGTTTCACAGGCCGCCAGCGCGGCGGCCAGCGTCAGCATCAATACGCAGTGTTTGGCGATTCTCATGACTACCTTCCTAGTTGGGCACGCAGGCGAAGGTCGCGGTGACCTTGTGCTGCTTGCCGTCCTGGAGCATCTTGCACGCCGCGCCGTGGAGCATGACCTTGGTCAGGGTGGCGTCGGTGTACTCCCAGCCGTTGCTCTTGGCCTTGTCCCGGGGGATCTTCTTGCCGTCGATGTAGACCGACACCCACTGGGGGTAGTCGGGCTTCTTGCCGAGGTCGATCTCGCAGGAGATGAGCTGGCCCGCGATCTTTTTCAGCGCCGCCTGGAGCTGGGTCTTGTTGCCCGCCTTGTAGTAAGAGGTGGCGGCGCCCGTCTGCGGCACGCCGCCGGTCTTGGCCATGGCGTCGAGCAGGACCTTATACTCCGCCGTGCCATCCAGCCCGATGACGAAGGTGGAGATCTTCTGGTTCTTGTGCAGGTCGGCGATGGCGGTGAGCACGCGCTTTTCGTCCAGGCAGGTCTCGCCGCTGTAGCAGGTGCTCGGGGTGCTGGTGCAGCAGTAGGCCGACGTGGCCATGGTGCAGCTGCACTTGGGCGTGGCGCTGAGCAGGTAGTTGCAGTTGGGCCCACCGTCGGTGGCCAGGATGATGAACTTGGGCGAGACCTTGTCGCCCAGCGCCTTCATGGAAGCGGCCGCGTTGTTCAGCGCGGCGAAGGTGGGCGTGCCGCCGGCGGGCTTGGCCTTCTGCAGGTAGTGCAGCACCGCCTTGCGGTTGTAAAGACCCACCGGCACCTGGGGCCCGGGGGTCTTGCACATGTTGTCCGAGGGGTAGATCAGCAGCCCGAAGCGAATGGTCCCCTCGAACTGCTGCAGCACGAAGTCCACCGCCGAGGACAGCTCCTGCCACTTGGTCACCGAGGCCGTCGATCCCTTCTCGATCATGGAGCCGCTGCGGTCCAGCACGAGAAAAACCTCGGCCGGCGGCGACTGCTTGAGCGAGAAGCTCTTCGGGTTGCAGCCTTTGATGCCGTCGACCCCCTTGAAGCCGTCGTGGCTCGCGGCGCCGTCGCCCGAGTCGCTGATCCCGGCGTCGGAGGCCTTGCTGTCGGGCGGGCGGGTGTCCTTGATCACGCCGCTCTCGCCGCCGACGAAGTCCTGTTCTTCGCAGGCGCAGAGCAGCAATCCGCATATAAGCAGTAGCAGGCCAGCTTTCGTGAACATGGTCATCTCTCCGAGATGGGTGATCTTACCACGGGCCGGCGGCGGCGATAATGCCAATGGGTCACTGCATGGAGAAGCCGCAGCACTTGGCCACGTAGCTCTGGTAGCAGGTGGCGGTGAGCTTGCAGGTGCCGCTCTTGACCCCGTCGGTGGTGCAGGTGCAGCTGTAGCCGCCGCTGGTGCCGGCGCAGGTGGCCTTGTATTTGGTGCCGTCGGTGCACGACCAGTCGCAGCTGCAGGACTTGCCCGGCGTGGCCTTGCAGTTGGAGTTGAGGCACAGCGGCGGCGGCTTCCCCGTGTCGGGCACGCCCGCGTCTTTTTTGGACCGGCAGAGCTTTTTCTGATCGCAGTACTGCCCCGTCGGGCAGCTCGTCTGGGTGCAGGGCTGGGTCTTGCAGGGGTCGGCGCCGTTGTCGCACGTAAAAGCGGTGATGCAGCCCTTGGCGTCCTTGACCGCCGCGCCGTTGCACCAGTTGCAGGTGGGCGCCGACGGGCACTTGCCGCTGTCCTGCTTGCCGCTGTCGGTGACCGCGCCGCCCTCCTGCCCGCCGCTGTCGGCTGGCGGGCCCTTGTCCCTGGTGACGCTCCCGCCGCGGTCCTGCTTGGTCTCGTTCATCCCCCCGGGGCAGCCGCAGAGGGCCAGAGTGATCACGTTCACCGTCGCAGCGAAGAGGGCGCGTCTCATGGGCGATGCTCCGTTCGGCAGATGCTCCATCATACCATCACAGCTTCAACCCGATGGACAGGGCCGCGCCCGGCAGGAATGAATACTGCTGCAACCCGACCTCCAGCTTCGCGCCGCTGCGGAGGTGGTAGAGGTAGGACAGCGCCAGGCCGGACCAGGTGGGCACCGGGAAGGTTGCGAAGACTGTCACGTGCAGGCCGACCCTCAGCTCGTGCCGGCCGGCGTCGTCGAGCGCGAAGGGGACGCCGAGCTGGGTCCCGCCGCCGAAGACGCCCGGGAACCCGCCGCCGAGGCGCAGGATCTCCCAGTAGAAGTGGCGCCAGCGCAGGGTGAAGAAGCTGAGCTCCAGGTGGACCATCGGCGCTACGCCGCCGTCGTCGCCGTAGCTCCACCCCGGGATGTAGGCCGTCCCCCCCAGCAGCCGGATGCCGAACCACTCGGTGCTGGTGCGGTCCACGGCGGCCGTGGTGACGCGCGGCCCGTCGGACGGATCGATGACGTCGTCGAAGTCGACGGCGGACGACTGAGCGTTGGCGGGGGAAGACAGCAGCGAGAGGATGAGGATGGCGGTCAGGGTACGCATCGGTCGAGGATACCAGACCTCGCCCTGCCCTGGCCCGTGGACCTGGCGCTGCTCTAGAACAGGGTGGTCGCGGCCACCTCGAAGGGCATGAAGCTCTCCTTGCCCAGCACCTTCAACAGCGGCGCGTTGTCCGCCGTCTCGTTGGAGTCGATGGACCCGAGCAGATCGGCGTTGAACTGCTTGATGAAGTTGGAGGCCACGATGAAGACCTCCTTGGGGATGTAGACCTTCATCACCTTGCGCCCGGCGATGCCGGCGAGGATGTCGTAGATCTCCTCCATCTGGTACGGGCGGTCGCCGCCGATGTCGAAGGCCTCGCCGTCGAAGCGATCGTTGTCGACGAAGAAGTTGATCGCGTGGTTGAAGTCGTCCACGTGCACCGGCTGCCGCGTATACTTGCCGTTGCCGATCATCGGCACGGCCGGCAGCTTGGTGATGTGCTTGACCAGCTCGTGCATCGACTGCCCGCGAGACGGGGCGTGATCCGGCAGCACGGGCCCGAAGGGCGCGGCCGGGCGCAGGATGGTCGTGGGCACGCCGGCGTCCAGCGCCGCCTTCTCGTCGTCGATCTTCGACATGGCGTACTGGTTGAGCTTCTCGAAGTGCACCTGGGACGAGCTGATGAAGACCAGCTTGGCCTCGGCCTGCTTACAGACCTCGATGACGTGCTTCATCATCGTGGCGTTGATCTGCCGGGCGTTGTCCTCGGTGATGGCCGCGGCCATGTGCACCACAACGTCGGGCTTGGTGTCGGTCAGGATCTCCACCGAGCCGGGCTTGGTCAGATCGCAGGTGATGGGGAAGATGTTGGGGCCGGTGAAGCCCAGCGGGGTGGAGCGCACCTGTGCGATGAGCTTCCACTCCGGGAAGTGCTTCTCGGTGTACTTGAGGTAATGGGCCCCGAGGAATCCTGATGCTCCGGTAACGACTACAGTGGCCATCTGTCATCTCCGTTCACGAGGTAGGACACGCCCTCGTCGAAGTCGATGAGCGGCATGTCGAAGGTCTTGATGAACTTCGCCGGATCGGCGATGCGGTCCTCGGCGATGGTGTTCATCTGATCGGCGTCGGCGCCGCGGGTGATGGTGAACAGCGTCTTGAACAGCAGCGCCGGCAGGGGCACGCTGATGTAGTGCTGCACGTCCAGCTCGCGGGCCAGCAGCGCCATCATCTCGTTCCAGGTGTACGGCGTGGGCGAGCCCATCTCGTAGATGTCGTTGGTGTAGCTCTCCTCGGTCAGGATCTTGTGTACCGCGGTGGCCACGTCCCAGACGTAGCACGGCGTCCGCTTGTACTTGCCGTCACCGATGACCGGCACCATGTGCTTTTTGATCGCGTTCATGAAGGTGTCGTACTTTGGCTCGCCGTGACCGTAGATCGTGTCGGGCCGCACGATGACGTACTTCATGCCGGACTTGCGCAGGTCGTGCTCGCTCTGCAGCTTGCCGAAGCGGTAGTTGTTGTAGCACCTCATGGAGGCGTAAAAGGAGCTGAAGAAGAAGAACCGCTCCACGTTCTTTTCGGCGCAGTAGTCCAGCACGTTCTTCATGCCGACGCTGTTGGCGTGCAGCAGGTACGGTGTGGACTGGTCCGCGGCGGTGTGGACCACCACGTCTGGCTCGTAGTCCATGAGCGGACCGAAGGTGCTCCAGTCGGTGAGGTCGACGACGTGGGACTCCAGCTTGGGGTGAAAAACCTTGGGCCCCACGCAGTCCACTCCGATGACCTGGTCCACGTTCTTCTGATGGGCCAGGTAGAGTGCGGTCCGGCTGCCGGAGAAACCGCTGGAACCGGTGATCATGATGCGCACGATGCCTCCTCCTAGTTGGATGTCAGTTGTTTGAAAGCTCCCTTGTATACTGGCGATGATGCGACGTGTCAACGTGGCCAGTTCGCCCGGTAGAAATCCCTCGCCGTGGCCCCTGGCGTTGCCTCTGCCGAGGGAGGGCGGGGGCGAGCGCGGGGGCAGGGGCAAGGGGTTGATTTCGCTCTTTCCCCCGATGGCCAATCGACGGTATCCTCCTACCCATGCTGACGGGACAGAATATCTTGGGATACAACCTGGAGGCGCAGCTGGATCCGCACCCACTGGGCGAGCTGTATCGCGGCGCTCAGCCCCAGGGAGACACGGTGGATGTCAAGGTGCTGGCTCCGGAGCTGGCGGGCGATGCGCAGCTGCGGCAGCGGTTCACCCGGATGGCCGGCCAGCTCATGGCGCTCAACCACGCAGGGCTGGTCAAGGTGCTGGACGCCGAGACCGAAGGCGAGCGGCTGTCGCTGGTCACCGAGTATGTGGGCGGTTTCACGCTCAAGGACATCCTCGAGCGCCGCACCCGGCTCTCCTTCGTGGAGGCGCTGGCGGTAATCCCGCGGGTCATCACGGCCCTGGAGAAAGCCCATGAGGAGGAGATCTACCACTGGGGCCTCTGCCCCGGGTGCATCTGGCTCGAGCCCTCCGGCAACACGCGCATCGCTGATCTGGGTGTGGCGCGCGTTCTGGGCCAGGCCTGGCCCACCCGCGCTGGCGCCAACGCGACGTTCTACATGTCGCCGGAGCAGGCCCAGGGGCGGTCGGACCTGGACCATCGCTCCGACGTCTACTCTCTGGCGGTGGTCTTCTACGAGGCGCTCACCGGGCGCGTTCCGTTCGCCGGGCGAGGCGGCAAGGACGCCGACGACGTGGCAGCCCGGGTGCGTGAGGCCCACAGCAAGCAGGCGCCGCCCGACCCGCGGGACCTGCGGCCGGCCCTGCCCGACGGCATGGCCGACGTGCTGCGGCGGGCCCTGGCCAAGGACCGGTCCAAACGGTTCCAGGATCTCGGGGAGATGCTCGCGGCGATCAAGGCCGCCGAGTGGGGCAGGGTCACGCTGCCCACGGGCGCCACGGCTCCCGCCGGCGGGCGCCGGGAGCGGCCCACGGGCCCTGTCTCGGAGCTACAGTCCGAGCCGGCCGCGGCGGCGCCGGCCAAGGAGGCCGCGGCCAGCGCCAAGGCCCCGCCGGTCTTCCCGGTGGACACCTACCGCCTGGTCTGCCGCAAGTACCGAGAGACCGGCCAGATCGATCGGGCGTGGTGCATCTGCGCCGTGCTGAGCTACCTCAAGCAGGCCGAGCCGGAGGAGCAGGCGTTCTACGACAAGTACCGCCCCACCGGCTACCAGTCTGCGCCGGGGGTGATGAACCAGGACACCTGGCGCAAGCACCTGCTGCACCCCGACGGGGACCGCTTCATCGGCGCCGTCATGGGCACCATCGCCCCCACGGTGAGCACGATGATGGCGCGCCCGCACAAGGCCTTCGGCCTCAAGCCCGATGAGAAACGCGACCTGGCCTCTGATCAGCTGCTCTTCTCCCGCACCTTCCGCCATGTCTCTGGCATGCTCGGGCTGGTGCAGCCCGATCTCTACCTCAAGCCGGACCAGCAGGCGGGGCTGCTCATGGCCCACACCGCCGACGTGCCGAGCTTCGTGGTCGGGGCCGACATGCTGCGCGGGCGCTCCGAGGAGGAGCTCGCCTTCACCATCGGCTGGCAGCTCTCCTACCTGCGGCCGGAGCACTTCCTCTGCAACGTGCTGGGCGAGCCGTCGAAGTTCAAGGCGGTGTTCTACGCCTCGATGAAGATCGCCGAGCCGGAGTTCCCCGTACCCATGGACGACGTGCCTGCCGTGGAGCAGACCATCAAGTCCATGCGGAGCAAGCTCCACTCCTCGGTGGTGGAGCACATCTCCACCCTGGTGCGTAAATACGACGCCATCCGCACCGGCTCCAACCTCAGCCGTTGGTGGTCCATGGTGGAGCTCACCGCCAACCGCACCGGCCTGGTGGCCTGTAACAACCTCGAGGTGGCGGCCAACCGAATCCTCACCAGCGCCCAGACCGTGGGCTCCCTGCCCGCGGCCGATCGGCTGATGGATGTTCTGCTCTTCATGGTCTCGGAGAGCTACTCTGCCATCCGCACTCAGCTTGGGCTTGCCATCGAGCAAGCCTAAGGATATCCCTGACGCTCTTTTCCATTTCCGAGTGGATAATAAGGGTATCCCCCATACCTGGAATGATTTAAGATCATTAAATAAAATTTAAATACCATTTTCTCTATTGATTTTTTACGTAATATGCATTACTGTTTACTTGCATGGAGTAAAGGAGTTCAAGCTAGACAGCGAGAAGAGGTGGGCCTAGTATGGGTAGCGAAGGAAGATCGAGCAGCAGAAGCAGGAGGAAGGTCCAACACAGCAGTTTTATCAACCGCATAAACGAACATCCTCAATTCAAGTGTGGTGGTGAGGCGACGGTATATGGGTGAGGAAGACATTGGGAGCGGCGGCTACCGATGCCCACTGAACGAGACAAGCTAGCGCTGGCCAGCGACGTCTTCCGTTACCTTGCCACAGGCAAGTATGATCCCGGGGAACGCAACTCGGCTGGTTCAACCGACCGATTATCCACAACAGAATACAGCTCACACCTGCGCGAGGCGTTGGCCGCCGAGGTGCGCCGCCTGGAACAGGGGCACCCCGCGACGGTGATACCCGAAGGCCTCAACCCCGAGGCCTTCGTGCGCAACAAGCTCTACACCATGGTCAAGGGGCTGTTCTCCAACCGCGAACGGGAGAACGTCATCGGCATGCTCGTGGACACGTTGGTGTTCATGACCCCGGACAACGCCCACCTGATGATCCAGGAGGCCAACCTGAGCACGGCCTGGAAGGCGGCCGACTTCTACCTGGCCAGCGTCGGGTCTGCGGGCCTCTCGGGCCGCGCGGACCACGCCGTCGTGCAGGACGTCGGTGACTACCGGCTAATCTCCATGGAGTACTTCGACGAGCGGGATCCTTTCGTGGACCACCTGGTGCACGAGGCGGCCCGTCTGGTCTGCGGGGCCCGGCGCGGCGCCGCGGGGTTGCGGCAGACCAAGAACCGCATCTGGCTCATCGACATGGTCCCCACCCGACACAAGATGTTCGCCCACGCCTGCGAGGTCTACGGACGCATCCGGGAGCGCAGCCGCGGCCCGGTGCAGCGGCGCAGGATCCTGCGGGAGTACGCCAGCAAGCCCCAGCCGTCGGGCCGCAAGGTGGAGCGCGTGGAGCTGCTCAGGGTCCTCAACTCGGTGGTGGACGTCCGTGACGGGTGGAAGCGGATCCTGGTGGAGTGCTCGGACCAACGCGGCCGGCGCCGACCGCTGGGCCGGCGACCGCCCCATGGGCGATCGGGGCGCACCGAGGCAGGGGTGGGCTCCCACCAACCCCAGCGCGGCCCCATCGTGGAGCAGAAAATCTCCCGCGGTCGGGTGCCCCACCTGTCCACCACCACCAACCCGCCGGGCAAGGGCGGCACCATGCAGTACAACAAGGCGCCGCTGAGCCTCAGCTGGCGGCCAGCCCAAAACGGCAAGATGCCCGGGAGCGTGGACGAGGACGCCGCCACCATGGAGCGCCAGCGGATCACCGACATCTCCTGCCCGCTGCCAGACAGCATCCCCTTGGAGCAGCAGGTGCAGTTCACCGTGGGCAAGAGGCGCCTGTGGGGCACGGTAAGCGCCATCAGCAGCGACGGGCTCTGCATGCAGTGCAGCGAGCGCCTGACGGGGGGCGAGGTGCTGCGTATCTTCCTCCCGTTGCCGTCGGACTTTCAGACCCAGCACCTGCACCTCGTGCAGGGCAAGGTGGTCTGGCGCAGCGACAGGCGGGTGATGTTGCTCTTCACCGATCTGGAGGAAGACGTGACCAAACAGATCCAGTGGATGGTGCTACACCGCTGCTGATCTGGCGCTCAAAGTAGCGTGGGGCGGGGTGCCCCGCGTGGTGCGACGCTCAGAAGAAGAACTTGAGGGACATCATCTGGCGGACGTAGGTCTCGGAGTCGGCGCCGTGGCGCTGCTCCACCTTGCGGTTGGTGACCACGAAGGTGACCTGCTCGCCGGCGATGCGGGAGAAGAAGACTTGCTGCTCCTTGCCCTCGCTGGTGAGGTTGAGCATGCAGAGGTTTTCGTCCTCATCGCTCGTCAGGCTCTCACCGCACACGGGGCAGTAAAAGCTCCAGCGGTCCCCCTTGGTCAGCTCCTCCTCGGGGGGCAGGTAGATCTCGTAATTGCCCGGCTGTGGGTGAAACCCGATGAGCACCTTGCGGCCGTCTCCGCGGGCGCCGCACAGCATCACGGACCTGTCGGGGCTCAGGGCACCCGCACACTTTGGACAGCTGTAGCTCCAGCTCATGACGTCCTCCTCTCATCGACAGTTTATCAAGGTTTGGGCGTGGAGCTATCAGCAATCGCCGGAAGGCACGATCTACTTCTGCGGCACCGACGTCTGGTAGATCTCCATCTGCTTCACCAGGCCCTTGCCGTCGGCGCCGCCAGCCACCAGCAGGCTCCGCCCCGCGCCGCCGCCGCGGACTCCGAGGAGCTGCAGGGAGTGACCGGCGCGCGGTGTGAGCATCGTGACCTTGCGCAGGCTCTTGAGCGTGCCGGCGTCCAGCAGCTCGGCCTGGGTGGCCAGGCCGGCGTCCACCCGCCCGCCGACGACCACGAGGTGCGTGTCCACGCGAATCACGCGGTGGTCCGCGCGGCCCGCGGACAGGGCCTCCTTGACGTGGGTCACCTGGAGGGTGGAGGGATCCACGATCCAGGCGTCCCGTAGGAGCGCGCCCGCGTGGTCGCGCCCGCCCACCAGGGCCACGCGCCCGTCGGACAGGGTGGCGGCCGCTGCGCCCGAGGCAAGGTCGGCGCCGCCAGCCAGGGTCACCGCGCGTGAGCTCAGCGTGGCCAAAAAGAACACCTCGCAGGAGCCCTCGCCCTTGGCCTGTCCGCCGGCGATGACCACCGCCCCCGTGCCCACGGCCAGCGCCGGCGACTTGCGCGCGGCCCGCGCCCTGGAGGGGAGCGCCTCCAGCGTCGGAGAGGAGGCCACGGTGCCGGGCCGCAGACGCAGGAAGGTGTCCAGCGCGGTGCCGCCGGCTCCCGCCCCACCTGCCACGAGGTAGGTGCCGTCGCCCAGGGAGGCCAGACCCGCGCCGGTGCGGCGGGTGGCCGGATCCAGCCCGTCCTTGTAGGACGCCCAGCTCTTGCCGTCGTAGCGGACCATGGTCGTGGCCAGGCCGGCGCCGTCGCCGCCCAGCGCCACCACGCCGCAGGTCGAGCCGCAGCGGGCCGCCACCGCGCCCGCGCGCGCCGCGGGCAACGCCGGCAGGGGCTCCACCTTGTGGGTGAAGAAGTTGTAGGCCGAGGCCGTCGACACCGCCGCGCCGCCGCCGTCCTTTCCACCGGCCAGCAGCACGCCCAGGGACGGCAGCACCGTGGAGGCCATGCCGATCGCCGTCGAGGCCAGCCGCGGGCGCAGCGTGCTCAGCTCACCGGCCCTGGCCACCATCAGCGAGAGTTGCTGGTCCGCGGGGCGCAGGATCATCGGGGGCGTCTCTCCCCGCGCCAGGAGCTTGCCCTTGGCCAGGGCCTCCAGGGTGATGGTTCCCGCGGCGCTCTCCACCTCGATGTCCAGCTCCAGGGAGACGTCACTGGCATTACTGATCTGGCTGCTTGTGCTGGAGGCCGGGTTGGAGACCCATAGCCGCACGGCGTCCGCGCCGGTGAAGGGATCGGTCCCCTCGGGCGTGACGACGGTGAGGTCCAGCACCGCCGGATCGCCGCAGGCGTGGCAGCAGAGGAGCAACAGCAGGGCGGCGAGGGCCGGGGTTGTGGCGTGAGGGGTGCGCATGGCGTCTCGCATCATAGGTAACCATAGCGGCGCCGCAAAAGCCACTCGGCGCCGAGCAGGGTCAGGGCCAGCAGCAGGTACCACCAGCGGTTCCACAGCTCCTCGTCCCGCCGCCAGTTGACCTGCAGCGCCCCCGGCGGGCGGAAGGCCAGGTCCGGCAGCGTCTTTGGCGAGCCGAGGTACTTGCCGCCGGTGACGCGGGACAGCTCGCGCAGCAGGTTGTCCCGGGCCGCGGGCTCGCGGTCCTCGGGGCCGGAGGGATCGACCAGCACCACGGTCTGCTCGGAGTTGTGGCGGCCGGCGATCTCGGCGGTGGCCCGCACGGCGTAGGCCCCCCGGGCGCCGGGGGACAGCTCCAGCCGCAGCTCGCCGCGGGCGTCGGTCACCGCCGAGGCCTGGCGCGTCTTGCCCCCGGCCAGGCGTCGGATCTCGTAGGTCACCGGCACGCCGGCGGCGGCGCTGTAGTCGGGGTTAAAGGCGCGGATCACGATTTTGAGCGGCGAGCGCAGGCGCACGCGATCCTTCTGCGCGATGACGCGCAGGTACTTCAGCTCCGGATCGCGGATCAGCCAGCGGATGGCGTTGCGCCAGAAGCGGTCGTAGGCCTGGCGCGTGCTCCCCTGCCCCACGGCGCGGAAGGCCCAGTGCCAGGAGGTGTCGGTGGTCAGGGCCAGGGCGCGCCCCTTGCCCGCCTCGCTGGCGGCCAGCACCGGCATGGGCTTGCCGCCATCGTCCTTTAACAGAGGGTGGGTCAGCAACACCGTGGCACCCGCCGCCGGGCCCGCCACCAGGTTCACTCCGGTGAGCGCCGGCAGGTTTCCCAGCACGCGCAGGCTGCGGGCGCGGTCCCGCCCCACCTGGAGGATCGGGTGGTCCCGCCCCTTGTCGGTGACCCGCGGCCGGAAGTCCTCCTCGGAGACCAGGCGCGACGCGGCGCCCGCGGGGGTCAGCAGGCGCACCGGCAGCACCGGCGCCAGCACCGATCCGGCGTAGCCCCCCGAGGAGAAGCTGCGGTCACCGCCGATCATCACCAGCCCCCCGCCGCGCTGCACGTAGCGGGTCAGGTGCGGCAGGTAGGCGCCGATGCCGTAGGGGCCGTAGTTGAAGTTCTGCAGCAGCACCAGGTCGAAGCTGCCCAGCTCCTTGAGGAACAGCTCCTCGGTGGGGAATGGGATCAGGGACAGCTCGTTGGGCGCCACTGTGGTCACGTCGGAGGGGGTGCGCAGGATGAAAAACGAGATGAGGTCCACGTTGGGATCGCGCTTGAGCAGCCGCCGCAAGAACCGCTCGTCCCAGGAGGGCCGACCGCAGAGCTGGAGCACGCGCACGCGGTCCCGGATGACCTTGAGCACGAATGAGCGGCGGTTGTTCTCGGCCACGGCCTCGCCGGGCTGCAGCGGCACCTCCACGGTGTAGACGTACTTGCCCACCTTCTGGGGCACGAACTCCAGCTTGACGCGGTACTGGCTCTTGCCCTTGACCACGTCCACCACCTTGCGCGCCACCAGGTTGGCGCCGCTGCGCAGGGTCACCGGCACCTTGCGCAGCTTCATGCCGCGCACGACCAGATCCACCTCCAGGCGCATGGCGTTGCGCACGAAGCCGAAGTGGTCAGCGTAGATCTCCGCCACCGCCAGATCTCGGATCTCGTCGCTGCCGACCCACACCGTGTGCAGGGGGAACTTCAGCGAGCGGAGGAACTTGCGCGACGCCTCGCTGATCACCGCGCCGTTGCCGAGGCGCCCGTTGTCGATGCCGTCGCTGATCAGCACCGCCGCGGCCAGGTCCTTGCCCCGGTACTGGCGCTCCAACTCGGCGAGGGCCTCCTGGATGCGGGTGGCCGGCTCGGTGGCCTTGAGCGCGCCACGGCTCGGCAGGGGAGACAGGCTGTCGCCGAAGGAGAAGAATGAGACCACCCGCCCGGTGCGCCACTTGCTGATGCGCGCCTCCGAGGCCCGCAGCAGCGCCCGGGTACGGTCCAGGCGGGAGACGCCGCCCTGACGCTCCCGCACGGACATGGAGCGCGACAGGTCCACCAGCACGGCCACGTGGTTCGGCAGGCGCGTGACGTTGCGCAGCTGGACCGCGGGCTGCAGCACCAGCAGCACCACCGCCGTCACGGCGAGCAGCCGCGCCCCGGTGAGCCCCAGCCGCACGCCGAGGCGCTGCTCGCGCCGATAGCTCCAGACGGTGAGCCCCAGGGTCACCACCGCCGCCAGCGCGGCCAGCACCAGCCCGGGGGTCCCCAGGTTGGTCAGCAGGACAAGCTTCCAGTCCTCGAAGGTGGTGGCGAGGTTCGACTCCATCTGGGGCTACAGTATCCTATAAGGGTGTGGGCTATCAGCTATTAGCTGTGGGGGGGCGCAGGCGGCTGAAGACGACGGAGGCCACGATCCCCGCGGCGGCGAAGACGGCCATGAAGGCGAAGAAGTGCTGGTGCCCCAGCACGCCGGGGGAGCGGTCCAGCAGGTAGCCTGCCACGGGCGAGACGAAGATGTCGGGGGTGTAGCCCACCACCGAGACCACGCCGGTGGCAGTGCCGGTGAGGCGCGGAGGTATCGCGGCCTCCTGGAACAGCGCGAAGTACAGGCCCCGCATGCCGAAGACGCCGGCGCAGGTGATGATGACGTCGGCGTAGAGCACCCAGAGTGACTGCGGTTCAGGCGTGTTGAAGGCGAACACCAGATAGCAAACGAACATCAAGCCGAAGCAGATGGTGGAGGCCCGCGACGCGCGGATGCGGTCGCCCAGCAGGCCCGCGCCTATGGCGGCGAAGGGGCGCACCCAGGCCGATAGCGCGCTGACGCGGGCGCCGTCCACCTCGTTCATGCCGTAGCCGTCCACGGCGAACAGCGAGTAGTTGTCCATGCCCTTGTAGCCCACGTAGGCGCAGATGATGATGGCGGCCTGGGTCCAGATGGCCGGCAGCCGGAGCACCCGGCCCACGCCGTCCCAGGTGCTCGCCAGCCGCACCTCATGGGGCTCCTTGGGCTCGGGCACCACGAACCAGACCATCAGGCCGACGAGGATGGTGGCGGCGGAGTAACCGTAGATGATCTTGCGCAGGGCCTCCACACGGTCGGCGTGGGTCGCGGCGGCGGGATCGTCGGGGAAGAAGAGGCCGAAGAGCATCACGGCCACCGAGGCCAGGCCCGCGGCCACCACCCCCCGCCCGCCGTCGAGGATGCCGAACGCCTTGCCCTGCTCGTCGTCCTCGCCCCAGTCTCTGGTGGCACGGATCAGGGCGGCCCAGAAGAGCAGGATGGTGCTCACGCCCCAGTAGGCCCAGAGGACGTGCAGGCCGGCCATCTGCGGCATGGTGGAAAAGTAGACGCCGCCGATGGCGGTGGTCACCATGGACGCTGCCAGCAGCTTGCGCGCGGGGTACTTGTCAGCCAGGGGGCCACCGAAGAGGTAGGAGATCATGGCCAGCACGCCGTAGGCCGCTTGCACGCTGCCGAGCTGGATGTTGCTCAGCTTGAAGGCGCGGAGCACCGTCGGGCGAAAGAAACGCGTGACGTGGAAAGGCAGGCTGAAGATGGCCTCGCCGCAGAGGATGAGGCTGGCCATCATCAGCACCCGCTGGATCGGCGTCTGCTTGGGCTGGGGCATGAAGAGCCCCATGATAGCTCATGGGGCAGCCGCGCACCACCGGGGGGGGAGGTGCTCTAGGAGGAGGGGAACAGCGCCGCGGCCCAGGACCACTCGGGGCGCGTGCGGGGCGAGGTGCTCATCAGGCTCCAGGCCACGTCGTTACCGAGGCCCGGCCCGTGCATGCGATCCACGGCGCTGTAGAGCATGCGCTCCTCGCGCTGCGCGTGGCGCCGCATGGCCAGGGACAGGTCGCCCATGACGCTGGTGAGCTCCTTGCGCGCAGCCCGGGTGGGCGCCCAGCGCTCGGTGGCCGCCATGGACACGTCCAGCATGCGCTGCACCATCACGGCCATCTGCCAGTGCTCGGAGTCGAGCAGCTCCAGGTTCCCTTCCATGTACTTCGAGATGCGCGGGAACAGCACCTCGTCCTCGGTGCAGACGTGGCGGTCCAGCATTGTGTCGAGGAACACCGCCACGCGGCCAGCGTCCTCCCACTGCTGGTCCCGCGCCAGCTCGGCGGCCTGGGCCACCAGCTGGTTGAGCCGGAAGTGGTCGGCGACCATGATCTGCGCCACCTCCGTTGGCGTGCCGGCCCAAACGCTGACGCGCCGGGAGACCTGGACGCGCCAGTATCGGCCTGGACGTCTGGGAGCACGCCTACTACCTCAAGTACCAGAACCTGCGCGGCGCCTACGCCGAGGCGTGGTGGAACGTGGTGGACTGGGAGGTGGCCAACGAGAATTATCGGGGCGCGCGGGGTTAGAGCGCTTTGCGCTATTCGCCGGCGCCGAATCCCAGGCGACCGCGCTGCAGGTCCACGGCCAGGCTGATGTTGCTCCACAGCTGAAGGGCGTTGGACTCGGTGGCGTGCCCTGCGCCGGGCCTGAAGGGGCCCGGTCGCAGGCGTCCGTCCACGACCCGCACTCCCCACAGAAGCCGCGCTCCGGCTCCGCGGTGGCGGCAAGGAAGGCGTCCAGGCGGCGCTTGACCTCCGCGGCGTCCAGACGCACGGCGAAGTGGGCGTGGGCCCCGGACCATTTACGCGTCATGGTCCGCAGGCGGCCCCCGAGATCGGGCGCGAGAAGGTGCCTCAGCTTGGCCCGGCGGCCCACCGCCAGCAGGTCCTCGCGCTGAAGCCTTCGGCTGTCCACAACCCGCGCGGCGGCCTCCAGCGCGGCCGGCATGAGGTAGGCGTTGACGCTGGCCGGGTAGCGCCCGCCGCCCAGACCCTCGCCCGAATCCCGCCAGTCACCGGCGTCCGCCCCGGGCCGCAGGCGCACCAGATCGGTGGCCTTGCCCGAGGCGGCGTAGGGCGCGGCGCGGCCGAGGACGAAGTCCAGGTTGCGCGCCAGGGCCAGCAGGTTGGCGGCGCCGCCGCGGGCCTTGCGTGAGAGGAACGCGGCGGCGCGCTCCTTGCTCACCGCGGGATCGCGCAGGTAGGCGTCCATCACCAACAGCAGCATCAGGTCGTCGTCCACCATGGTGTAGGCGAAGACCGGCTCCTGCAGTCGCTTTAGCTCGGCCAAGGCCAGGGCCCGCTTGCCCTGCCCTGCCAACCTGGCGAAGCGGTCCAGCCGCTCCAGGGCCGCCTGGTCTCCGAGGCTCTCCTCGTGGGCCACCATGCCCTCGGGCGACAGGTTGTCGAGCACCGACTGCAGGCCCGCCTCCAGGGCCGCGGGCGACAGCACCGGTCGCAGCAGCCAGAGCGACATCAGCGTGTCCCGGCCGAAGTAGGTCAAAAACCTCCAGGACCCGGCCATCATCTTGCGCCGGGTGGTGAGAAAGCGCAGGCTGCGCAGGGCCGCCTGTTGTTGCTTGCCCATGAGCTGGCGCCGCGCGGCCGGGCGCAGCAGATCTTTCAGCGGCAGCCCCGGCAGGTGCGGGTGGGTGGTGGCCGCCTCCACCTCCAGCACCAGCGGCGCAGCGCCGGTGAGGATCGTGCGGATCTCCCGGCGCTCCAGCTTGCCCGCGGCGCACCGCACCGACAGCATCACACGGTGGGCGCCGGACAGGTCGGTGCTCTCCACGATGAAGTGGGCCGGGCTGCTGGACACCATCCGTACCTTCACCTCGGCGCGCCGGCTGAGGGAACGGGCGGTGATGCCACTGGCCGCCAGGGCCTGTTGCTGTCCTGCGTCCAGGGCCTTCAGGGCCGCCACGCCGCGGCGCACGATGCCGCGATAGTGATCCCTGTCGAGGTGGTGGTTGTAATCGCGCAGCGTGCGCACGCTGCCGGTGACGAGCCCGGAGATGTCCAGGCCGGTGGTGCTCTTGACGCCGAACCGCACCCCGGCCAGGCGCCCGCGCCGAAATGTCTGCAGCGGCCCCTCCACGGTAACCTCTGCGCGCCGGGCGCCCACCGGACGGGCCCAGATGCCAGCGCCAGAGTTGCCCGCGGGGAACGCGATGACCAGGCGCGGCGCCGCGCCGCTGGTGGCCAGCACGTGGGCCGCCACCTGGCTGTCGCGCACCATGCAGTTGTGCCCCTCGCCCTCGGTGACGCAGAACTGAAGCCGCTCCTCGGTGATGGAAACGGAGCGTGGCCCCGCGGGCGCCGGCGCCTTGCAGCCGGCCAGCGCACAGAGAGTCAACGCCATCACCCTGTTCACCGCTGTGGTCTGCCGTGCCATGTGCGGATAGTATGAGGGAAGATGCACCGCTTCAAGACGCTGTCCCTGCTGACCCCTGCTGGTTCGCAGCGCCGATCTGGCAGACTGTACGCTGGCGCCGCCGTCGCCCTGATCTGCCTGGCCCTCGGCGGCGACGCCGGGGGCAAGCCGGCGGACCGCTGCCAGCGCTGGTCCGGCTGGGCCAGGGGCAACGACTCCGGCATCCGCCTGCGCTTGCGCCTTTGCCGCACGCGCAGAGGCGTGACCGGCACCATGCGCTGGGACAGCAAGCGCAGCGGCTGGAACGTGCGCCGGGTGGTGGGGCGCTTCAGCAACGGCGGCAAGCGCCTGCGGCTACGGGACCTGCGCATCACGAAACAGCAGCCCAAGAAGGGGTGGCGCTTCTGCCTCGTCGACAGCTACGACCTGCGTCAAATCAAGGGAACGCTGCGAGGCACCTACTACTCGGCCGCCTGCCAGGACCGGGCGAAGCTGGCGCTGAAGAAGGTGAAGACGGCCAAGGAGTAGGCAGGGCTTGGGCGCAATGTCAGTTGGATAAGGCTCCCCGTTGGGATTAGCCGCTTCTGGAGGTGCTGGTGCCAGGGTGCATCCATGGCCACCAAGAGGGCTTATTAAGAGGGAAGCGTGGCACTGGCTTCTGGCCGGGCAGTGGTCCAGGTCTGGCCGGCCGGCTTCCGGTCGCGCCGAGGTCCGGGCGGGCCACACGGTTGTGTAGCATCCTTGGGCCAGACTGGAGGTCTAACGCCAGGTAGCGACAGGTTGGGGGACCTCTCGGCGACCTGGCCAGGCCGGCATAGGCCCTATGCCAGTCGGTTAACGTTGAGGGGGCCTTCTCCAGGCCGCGAAGCGGCGCCGTGTCGTCATGGAAACTAGGAACTAGGAACAAGGAACAAGGAACAGAGAATGAGCGG
>PVBE011524267.1_pt1 | contig 32177 bp, 26 predicted proteins | sample 1631181 | NCBI WGS metagenome assembly PVBE01 (sample SAMN08397723, study PRJNA350692) | Marine metagenome, whole genome shotgun sequencing project. | isolation source: water | place: Pacific Ocean | collected 2012-04
GGCGTCAGGACGATCCGGGCACCATACCGGCTGGCGATGTCTACGGTGCCGGCTCACCGACTGGAATTGTCTTCTATGAAAACGGTGCAACATTTCCTGCGATTGACAAGCACTAATCCTGCGGTGAGCCCCGCCAAGACTGGGACGAACAGATGAGGTTGGAAACGCTCGCACTCTCGACGCTTCGTAGCTGGGTTCCAGCCGAGCTTGTCGGCTTTGATTTCTCCAGCGTTCATCATGGTAAGGCCAACCGTGTTGTACACAAACTTCTTCTCGCGTTTGGAGGCATTAGGAGCAATGCAGAACACTTCCAGTTTACCTTCAGCGAAAACGTTTGTGCTGTACGGCAACTTGCATTTTGATTGATGGGCCTTCAGCGTGTTGTCGCACCACTTCAAGCCAAGGTGTAAGTTGTTTGAGTAGTCTCGCAAACACGTCCGGCAAATGAAACTTGGCTCGGTAACTGCGTTCATAAACTGTACCTTTCTTCGCTTACTTCGCTTTTTTCGCAATGCGTGACCAAACTGTCGTCGGCCGGCCGCGTGTTTTGCGCTTGTTGCATTTGATCCGACTTAGCGCTTCCAACTTATCCAGAGCGAGCTTCAATTGCGCGGAACTAATGTGCCGGCCGAAATGATGTGAAATCTCAGTCTCTGTCTTTGGGCCTTGCCCAAGTAATTGATAGATGAGATCGGCGGACGGGTCGCCAGTCGAGTCTCCGAAAATGATTTTTGCGGATGCTTCGCAAAAATCCCAAAGAGCCAAGCCGGCTTCCAGGTGAACTTTCTTGATCGTCTTTGACCGGTCAAGCAGCGCGTACACGATGCTGAGACGCAGCACTTGAGCTTCGGCGCGAGACAAGACCACGCCGAGCATTCCCGGCTTCCCTTCGCTGAGCAATTCGTATCTTGAATACCACAATTCCTTGGCCTCACCGTCGCGTTTCAGCGTGCGTGCCTTTCGAGCGAATTGCAGGGCCTTCTTCAATTCTTTGGCAAGTCGATCCATTTGTTTATCCGGTGGCACCGCGCCATCAGGCAACACCTTCGAGCGACAGACCAAGAAGTACAGAAACCGATTGCCGAATCCGTTTGCCTTTTGTGTTTCCGTCAGACATCGATTCAATTCTTCTTGGGTGATGTGCCCGATGATGCCGATATGCGCGTCTGACGCTGAGAGGGGCTGATTCCGCGTCAGGACAGACATGTTTCCATCATCCCAGGCTTGACGGATCACACTAGACAGTGTGTTGCCTTCTCGATTGATCACAGTGAGCGTGTTCGCGAATTCGGGCTCAATGACGAGAATTCTCTTGCGGAACGCAGCGATGCCGCTGTTGTTGTCCCCAACTCGGTTGATGAGGCCCTCGCCGCTTGATAACCCTGAAACAAGATGGCGGCCGGTCCACCCCTTTTCACTTCGGTCGAGCAAGTCACGAATGCTTCCCCAACTCATCCCCTTTCTTCCCTTGGAAGTCTGGCCGACTAGCAACGCATTGAGTCTTGCCGGGTGGCGATCGTGTTGAACCATGAAATGGGGACTTCTTCCGACGGCCACAGGAAAGGCAACGAGCAGATGGGCCAGGACGGCGCCTCGCGAGGATTCGGTGAACGGATCAATCGTCTCGATGATATCGCCGGCCAGGCCATGAAACACCGGAGGGGCCAATTGTGGTATGTCTTGCGAATTAAGCGAAGTAAGCGAAAAAAGCCCCGAATCGCCCGGTGGCATCTGAGCAATGCTTCGGGCAATGGACCGTACTTCAGATTCCACAAGTGGCGGCCTGCATCGTTCATTGTTCACCGCAAGCAACGATGGCAACATTTCGGCTTCGTTTAATCCGCGCCGTCGCATGGTGCCCGCAATACTTGTCAATGTCTCGTTGCGCTTACCGCTTGCGATCACGGCTCCGTTGCTTTGGCTGGCTTGTAATTTGGGTGCTGCGCCATGCTCTCGCAATCGCTTCGCGATCGGACCCGGAAGAGTTGCCGGCTTGATTTCAAGAATGCTCTTACCGCGCTCCCACTTGTACTCCATTCCGCTTTCGTGAATCGACGGTGGAATGTGACTTAGCGCGCCCTTGCCACCAGTGCCAATCCGAAACTCAACGCCTTCGATCGTTATCACGGCCTTCTCTGGCAAGTTGCGCGGACGTCGGAACAACCGGTGCTTGCCTCGCGCGCTGCGATATGTCGGCGTCTCGGGCAATCGTCCGAAGCCGGCTTCCTTGAACCATCGGCGCAAGATTTTCTCTGCCTCGTCTGAATCGCATTCGACATCAATGAACGGGCACTTGTTCAAGACGAAAGCGATATTGGCGTCCGGTTGTTTTTCTAAGAACGCCGTGATGTCCTTTTTGATAAGGCGTTGCTTTTGCCACATTGAGTGGACGGCCGCCTTGCCTTGGCAAATCGCAATCCAATAGCCCTTGTCATGAAGACCCAGCGCTGCTTCGAGTTTCGATTGCCTTCGCTTGCGTGACGATGTAGACTTACTCATAAGTTGATCGTTTCTCTTGGGCCGGTGTGCAGCCGGCTCTTTTTGTTTCCCTACTGCTCGCGCCACCACACCCAAAGTGCCGGTTGCTCCACGACGACCCGGCAATCCTCTACCCCTGCATCATCGCCTGACACGACCTTGAGCCGGCCCGCTGCGATGTGCGTCTCGATCGCCAATGCGGCTGCGGCCCGACAGTGACCGCGACGTTGCACATCATCTACGAGACATGCCACCAGGATCGGTTCCTTATCGAGCGGTGGAGGTAGTTTGCGATCGGACATGACCGCTGCAACTGCTATCGCAGCGCGTTGGATTAGGCGGTCAGGGGGGCGAATTGTCATGGGTTTGTCTTTCAAAGGATGAGTGGAACACTAGATGCCCGCCTTGTTCAATTCCGCTTCCGCGGCGCGGATTGCCCGCCGGCGTTGACGTGCCGTGCGCGTCGGTGGCGTTTCGCCTTCGGACGCAGCCGTAACGGCGACACAAAATCTTTCGATTGCTTCGCGGCTCGTTCGGCGGGCTCCCCCGCGCATGACCGTTGAAAGCTTGACGCCGCGCACGCCACGCAACCGCCAACGGTGAATTGTGGACACGTGAACTGAACCACCGGGCAGACTGCGGGCGGCTTCGGCGAGAGAAATGATTTGCTCGTTTTGAAGATCAATCATCTTGCTACCTTTCGCAATAGTAGGCATTTGGGTGTGCCATTGAGCGAATGGTAGCGTCCGCGCCTTGGCGGAAGTATGGACTTGTTATGTCATAGCGTTGTGAGCGCTTCAGCCTTTAAACGGTAGCCGTCTGTCGACGACTCGATCAAGGCGCTTACCTCTGTCGGCAGCTTATTCTTAAGCCGGTCAAGCCGACTCCCGTCCAATTCTGGACAAGCCTTCCCAATCTCTGTCGAGTTCACTCGGCCCCCGCACTTCTTCACGATTTCATTGAGGAACAAAGCCACCAATCGACTACGCAAGGGAATGGTGTTCTTACAATCCAGGACAGCAACTTCTTGTTCGACTTTCACGACGATACGGCTCTGTACTACCTGACGTGACTGAAGCCAAGAGAAAAACGATTGCTGAGCGTGGAAGGTTTTGACAGGCGAAAGGTTCCCGTAGGAAACTAGTTCGAGTCGTCCCCGCTGACAGTGTTCGGTTAGGGCTGCGTCAATTTCAGCGTCCTCGAATCCTTGGTCTTTTAATGCGTCTATCGCCGTAGAAACGGCGCAAAGCTGCGCACTTCCCAATAGCGGCACGAGTTGACTCCAGTTGTCTGCCTCGCCCTCTGGTTCGCGTATGATTGATCGCGGCATCCAACACGAGGCGAGGGCTAACCCTTCCATCGCCGCCTCAACTCGGTCGGGATCGGGATCTCTCATTATGCACCTACTTTCAAAGCCGGGCCGGCCGGCCGATGCCTTGGCGTAGGTGCGGGCCAAAGCAACGGCCAGTCGATGCGGGAGCTACCCGCGAACCCGATCGTTGTGATTCTAGCCGACTTCTCGCATGATCTCGACAGCTTTGGCAAGATCCCGTTCGGCATAAACCTGCGTCACGTCTGCCGATGCGTGACCGAGAACAACTTGTGCGGCTTCTAAACCGAATCGCTTGCGGATCTCAGTACCGGCCGAATGTCTCAATCGATTGGGTGACCAGCGGGCCAAGCTCGCCTTGTCACACGCCCGGTGAATCGCTCGGCGGTAGCTCGGCGTTGTGTACTGATCGCCGGCGGTCCGCTTCGGTTTCCGCTTTCGATTCGTGCCGGGACGATTCCCGTATTGCAAGGGCGTCTGGCGTTGTTCGTGTTGTGCTTGCCGTCGTTGTTTCTCCGCTTCCGCTGGCACGAAACAAAATGTTTCCTTGGCTCGCAACAGGTAGGGCCGCAGGATCTGTTGCGCCTTGGGGCCGATGGGAATGAATCGTTCGCGTCCGTGGTGTTGCATTTTGTGGGATGCCGGCCGATAGATCCACACATCGCCCGAAGTATCAACGTCGATGGGACGCAGGTTGCAGACATCTTCCGGCCGGCACCCGGTCAGACGTTGCGAGCGGATCATATCGGCCACGACGAGCGACAAGTGCGGTAGGGTGGTCTGTACGCTCGCATCGTCGATTGGCAACACGGGACCGGGTTCTCGTGCGTCTGATCGGCCTTTCCGCAGGCCGGCAACCGCCATAAGTCCGTGGTGCATGTCCGGCCGGACCAGTTCATTTTCAACTGCCCACTTGAAGCACCGACGGATGCGGCCAATTGACTTGTTGATGTACCCGCGACTCCAACCGCGATCGATCATTTTTTGACGAACGACCTTGAGGGCGAGCGGCCCGAATTCGTTGGCATTAGTCCGGCCGTACAACTCTTTGACGAGTTTCAGGGCCTCTTTGATGCAGCCGAATTCGCGGGTGACTTCGCCGTTCTTTCGATAGTAGCTTTCGGCGAACTTTCGATACCCGTTGATGATCTCGACAACGGTGGTGTCCGCGATGGTGGACCGTAGCTGCCGGCCGTTGGCGATCCATTCGGCAATCAGCCGATCGTATTCGACTTTGCTGGCTTTGGTGTTCCAAGTCCCAAGGTAGAAATCACGACCGTCGATGGTGACAACGGCTTGACCGGTGGGCTTGTGGCGTCGATAGGACGGGACGCGAGAAGAGAGCTTTTTGACCATGACAGGCAACCTCCAGCTCCCGAATCCGGTAGTCTACCGGATTTTCAGGAAACATCGGGCCGCTCTGCCGACCGCCGGCAGGTAACATTGAAGCTTGTTTCGGCGGTATTTCTAAAAGTTGCGGGGACAGGATTCGAACCTGCGACCTCGAGGTTATGAGCCTCGCGAGCTACCGGGCTGCTCCACCCCGCGACAAATGACCTCGCGTCCTTCCAAACGCGAGTGGACTATTCTACCGATTCGATCCAGGCCGTCGAGGCCCCGGCAGTTGATTCTCTATAGGATCGTTTGTTTCGGTCACCGACGTGAGACTTTCTTGCCCTGTTTCGATCGTCGTAAGTGTCTGTGCGCCACGAAGTTCTTGCTTGGCGCTGCAAACAACCGCGGATAGACTCGAACCAGGAACCCACCGCGCTGGGATCTTAGCGACGTTGTGGGGATTCCGGCCCTTGTCTCCAACTGTCTCATCGAATTGGCTGGCACAGACTCGCTGGGGTGCCGCGGAAATCAGCGATGTCGAACCAAACTCCCGATCAGCGGCCAGAAGATCAACAGTCACTCGGTGGAGACAACTTATCTGAATTGCCCCCTTTTGAAGGTAGACCAATCAAACCGGCCAGCTTTCCCGCCCACCGCAGGACAATCGCCTCCATTGGCAACCCCGGCCCCAACTCCGCGGCTCGTTCGGCGCGCCGCGGAGCAGGGGTCGTCGAGGCACGCTCCGCCGAAAGCCGATTCTCCGTCAGCTGCGGCCAAAGCCAACGTACCGGAATCACCGGCACCAGCCCTGGAAGTCTTTTACCGACACCTGCCCATCTACCAGCATCTCTGGGAGACCGCAGCGGCACGTTGGCCGCAACCAAAGAAGCAGGCATACGGAGTGTGCCTACGACCACCAAGCGCGCGTGGACGGCGCGGAGAAGTGACCAAAGTCGTCCTGTTCCCGCCGTTGACGACGACCGGTCTGACGTGCTAGAAACACCCGATGAACTGAAGTTCTCAATCGACAGAACCGCATAAGGAGCCTAACGCGTGTCAGGAAGTGAACGACGCCGTGAGATCAGTCGCCGCCGCATTCGGAAGAGGAAGTGCCAGATTTTGAAGCGAAAAGCTGAAAAAGCGAGCATTTCGGACAAGGCTGGGATTGCGACGAAGCTCCGCCAATTGACCCCGGGTGCCGAAGAACTGGTCAAGCGCTGGTCATTGGAAGATCGATAGCGACGGTACCCTGCGGCTCTTCGCGCGGCCAACCCTGTCGCCCAATTGGCTGGCTTGGGTACTGGTCATTACGATGTGACTTCGGCCCCAATTTCCGACGCTTCATCCGATTGTTGCGGTTCGGCGCCTTCTGTGAACGAAAACTCGCCATCGGCGAAGTCGATCACCAGGCGCGTACCGCTCTGAATGTTGCGTTTGAGAATTTCGGTGGCCAAAGGGTTTTGAACCTGTTGCTGAATCACACGCTTCAACGGTCGCGCGCCATAAGTTGGCTCGTAGCCTAGTGTGGCGATCTCGGAAATCGCCGCTTCCGTCACGGTCAAGCCGATCTCTTGCAGGGCGAGCTGTCGACGGAGCTGCTCGATCTGCAGTTGAACGATGCGGCGGATTTGTGGGCGATCCAACGGATGGAAAACGATCGATTCGTCGATCCGGTTGAGGAATTCGGGAAGAAAACGTGCTTCCATTGCCGCTGTCACGGCGGCATGAATCGAATCATCCGACCCACCTTCATGCGAAATCTGTTGGATCAACTCGCTACCTACGTTGCTGGTCATCACAACGAGCGTATTGGTGAAGTCAACAGTCTTGCCATGGTTGTCAGTCAGGCGTCCGTCGTCGAGTACTTGCAGCAAGATGTTGAACACATCGCGATGGGCTTTTTCGATTTCATCGAGCAAGATGACGGAATATGGACGACGGCGAATCGCTTCGGTCAACTTTCCACCTTCCTCATAGCCAACGTAACCAGGCGGCGCGCCGATCAAGCGACTGACATTGTGCTTCTCCATGTATTCGCTCATGTCGATGCGAACCAGCGCGGATTCATCGTCAAACATGACTTCTGCGAGCGCCTTGCAGAGTTCGGTCTTTCCGACGCCGGTCGGCCCTAAAAAGATGAACGACCCGATCGGGCGATTAGGATCTTGCAGACCACTTCGGCTGCGGCGCACGGCATTGGCGATCGACGCAACCGCTTCGTCTTGACCGATGACGCGCTGGTGCAGACGTTCTTCGAGCACCAACAGTTTGGCACGTTCGGTTTCCATCATTCGCGAAACGGGCACGCCGGTCCATACACTGACCACTTCGGCAATTGCGTCTTCACAGACTTCCTGTCGAAGCAGGCGTCGTTCGACGGGGCGCTGTGTCACGGTTTGTTCTTGGTTGTCCGCTTCCTGTTTCTCAATTCGATCGGCGATACTGCGTCGTGACGAATCCAATTCGTAGAGCCTTTGATACTCGTCCTCGCCGACAGGCTGTCCGGTCGATTGTTTTTCCTTGATGGTCGTTTCCAACGTGACAAATTCGTGTTCCACAGCCTCGGCTTGCTGGCGAATCTTCTGGACATCTTCGACATCCAGTTTCTCCGCTTCCCACTGCTCGCGGAGGTCCGCTAGTTCGGCTTTGCCTTGTTTCATTTCCGCCTCGACTTCCGCGAGGCGGACGGTCGCTGTTTCGTCGGTCTCGGCGGCCAGCTGTCGTTGGGCAAGCTCCAGCTGGCGGAGGCGGCGTTGCACTTCGTCGATTTCGGCGGGCACGCTTTCCAGTTCCATGGCCAATCGGCTGGCCGCCTCGTCCACGAGGTCGATCGCTTTGTCTGGGAGAAAACGATCGGTAATGTAGCGCGACGAAAGGCGGGCGGCTGCGATCAGTGCGGCATCTTTGATCTTGACGCCGTGGTGCGATTCGTAACGTGGTTTCAACCCGCGGAGGATTGAAATCGTGTCCTCTTCCGACGGCTCACCGACATACACGGGTTGAAAGCGGCGTTCCAGCGCCTTGTCTTTTTCGACATGCTGGCGGTACTCGTCCAGTGTCGTCGCGCCGATACAACGCAGTTCTCCGCGAGACAATGCGGGTTTGAGTAGGTTGGCCGCGTCCGCCGCACCCTCGGCTGCACCCGCGCCGACGAGCGTGTGCAGTTCGTCAATGAACAGAATAATATCGCCACCGGCAGTCTGGACTTCACGCAGCACGGCTTTCATCCGTTCCTCAAACTCGCCGCGAAACTTCGTTCCGGCAATCAAGGAGCCCAAGTCCAACGCAATGACGCGTTTATTTTTCAAGCTCTGAGGGACGTCGCCTTGCACGATGCGCAGTGCCAGCCCCTCGGCAATCGCCGTCTTGCCTACGCCAGGTTCGCCGATCAACACGGGATTGTTTTTCGTGCGTCGTGAGAGTACCTGGATGACACGTCGGATTTCGGTGTCGCGTCCGACCACGGGATCGAGTTTGCCTTGGTTGGCATGTTCAACCAGATCAATGCCGTATTTCTCCAAGGCTTGGTATTTGTCTTCGGGCGTCTGGTCTGAAACACGCGCCGTGCCGCGCACTTCCTGCATGGCAGCCAGCAGATCATCCGTACGAATCCCGTTCAGCTGCAGGGCCTTTTGGGCCTTGGAATCGATCTTCGTCAGGGCCACAAGTAGATGTTCGGTCGAGACGAAATCGTCTTGCATGGCCGAGGCGTCGCGCTGGCTCGTTTCAAGAACCTGCTGAAGTTCGCGGCTGAGCTGTGGAGGGGCGCCGCCACTGGCCTGCGGGAACCGCTTTAGCTCGGCCTCCAGCATCGTTCCAAGCTGGTCAACATTGACACCAATCTTATTCAGGATTGGGCGGACGATTCCGCTTTCTTCCTTGATCAGGGCCGTCAACAGGTGCAACGGGTCGAACTGAGGGTGCCCCTGATCGGCGGCAAGCTCCTGTCCGTTTGCTACGGATTCTTGGGCTTTGATCGTCAGTTTGTCCATCCGAAATGCCATCACGTGCCTCCCCCTGACGCGCTCGGCGCACAGGCCGAGCGCACCGTTGCTCAGTAGCTCTTAGAGTCCTTTTCGGTCACTTTTGGCGCGCCGTGCGCAGCTGTTCGATAGTAGCAGGCACACTCCGTGTGCCGTCCGTCGCCACGGCACACTCCGTGTGCCTGCGCTACCTTGGCTGCAGCCGTTGGGCCGTTCTTAGGAGTCCTTTACTTCGAACTCGGCATCGATTGCGTCGTCTTCGCCTGCGGCGGCTTCGGTGTCACCTGACGTATCTTCAGCGGGATCTTCTGCACCGGGTGCGGCGCCACCTTTTTCGTAGATCATTTTCCCGAATGCCATGCGAGCCTGCTCCAGCTCGTCGATGGCGGACTTGATCGGTCCATGATCTTCGCCTTTGGCTGCCTCGCGGACCTTTTCGATCGCCTTGTTGAGCGGCTCGCGATCGTCGTCGGTCAGCTTGTCCTCGTGCTCTTTGATTTCCTTCTCGAACTGGAAGGTCAAATGCTCGGCTTCATTCCGTGCGGTCGCCAATTCAAATTCTCGTTTATCTTCGTCGGCGTTTGCTTCGGCGTCTTGCTGCATACGTTCGATTTCCGATTCGTCCAGGGCAGACGACTCTTTGATCGTAACGGACGCTTCTTTGTTCGACTTCAGTTCCTTTGCCGAAACAGCCAGAATGCCGTTTTGATCGATGTCGAACTTGACTTCGATTTGGGGAGTTCCACGCGGTGCGGGAGGAAAGTCCTCCAGGTTGAATTCGCCCAGCAAGCGATTGTGCGCCGCCATTTTGCGCTCGCCCTGAAAGACCCTAACCGTAACCGCAGTTTGGCCATCGGCAGCGGTGCTAAAGGTATTCTTCTTTTCCGCCGGGATCGTGGTGTTGCGATCGACCAATGATGTGAAGATGCCGCCTTCGGTTTCGATTCCCAGCGTCAATGGAGTCACGTCCAACAACAGCACGTCGGTTCGATCACCCGCCAGGACACTCCCTTGGATCGCGGCACCCACCGCCACAACCTCGTCTGGGTTGACACCCTTGTGTGGGTCTTTTCCAAAAATCTCCTTAACCATCGTCGCCACTTTGGGGACACGCGTCGAGCCACCAACCAGCACGATTTCGTCGATATCACTGGGTTTGAGCTTCGCGTCGGCCAAGGCCTGCTGGACCGGCTTGCGGCACCTTTCGACGAGGCCGTCAATCAACTCCTCGAAAGTCGATCGAGTAATGTTCACCTGCAGATGCTTGGGTCCCCCGGCATCAGCAGTGACGAAAGGCAGATTGATATCTGTTTGTGGAACGGAGCTCAATTCCTTCTTGGCTTTTTCGCACGCTTCCTGCAGTCGTTGCAGCGCCATCTCGTCCTGACGGAGGTCGATGCCTTGTTCTTTCTTGAATTCGTCGGCGACATAGTTGATAAGTACCTGGTCGAAGTCGTCGCCGCCAAGGTGGGTATCGCCGCTGGTACTGATCACCTGGAAAACACGGCTCTCTTGACCGTCGTCGCCAGCATCGGCAACTTCCAATACGGACACATCGAACGTACCACCACCCAGGTCGAAGACGACAATCCGCTCGTCTTTCTTTCTCTCCAAACCGTAAGCCATAGCGGCGGCCGTCGGTTCGTTAATGATTCGAGCGACTTCGAGTCCGGCGATTTGGCCGGCATCCTTGGTTGCCTGACGCTGCGCGTCGTTAAAGTAAGCGGGAACCGTGATCACAGCTTTGTTGACCTTTTGGCCCAGATAAGATTCCGCCGCTTCCTTGAGTTTGCGGAGTGTTTTCGCGGAGATCTCCTGCGGCGTGTATTCGTCGTCGCCGATCTTGATCTTGACGTAGTCGTTCGGCCCACCGACGACTCCGTACGGCACCATTGTTTCTTCTGACTTGACTTCGCTATGCCGGCGTCCCATGAATCGCTTAACCGAATAAACGGTGCGACGCGGGTTCGTCACGGCTTGACGGCGTGCAGGTTCACCGACGAGCGTTTCACCCTTCTCTGTGAAGGCCACAACGCTGGGCGTCAGGCGATTGCCTTCCGGGTTGGGGATGACCTTCGCTTCGCTGCCTTCCATGACCGCAACCACGGAGTTCGTGGTGCCGAGATCAATGCCGATAATAACTTCGCCTTGAGCCATGATGTGCTCCTCTGTTTGAATCTGAGTAGTTCGCCGATTGGCGTTGATTGTTCCTTTGTCCATTCAGGTCCGGCATTCGCCGGGGGTGTAGCTAGTAGAAGCAAAGGCCGTGCCAGCCAAGGAGACTGGATTCGATAAACCTCGTAAAGTGTGTATATCATGCTAGTTGCAGTCAAGGTCGAATCGCCTCGAAAGCAGCCTCACATCAGCATTCGCACGTGATCTGCCATTTTGACATGGGCGGGTTTGGTCGTGCTGGATGGAGGGGCAAGCGGTTGCGGCAAATTGACAGTCGCCATGACGCCTTGTACAAGGGACAGCCCACCTAGTACCTCACACCGATTGACTTTGTGGGTTGGCCGATCAAGTCAACGACGACCTTGAAAGGCCATCGTACTGACGGTTTCGACTGAGGTGAGGCACTAGCGACTGGCCCACATGATACGATTCCATTTGGTTTTTCGTTTCCCAGTGCGTGAGAACTCGGACCGTAAGTCTCAGGACTTTTGCTACCCATCGTTGCCGCAGAACGAAGCATCGCACCTATGGCCAAGAAAAAGCCCGCCCCGAAACCAAGTCGCGGCCGCACAAAACCCGCCTCGCCCGCCCAACTCCAGCGTGCCCTTGAACGTCTCGATCGCGAACTGGTCAAGGGACTCAATGACCGCGCGAAACTGGTCCAAAAACTGGCGGCCTTGAACGAACCCGCCTCATCCGTGCCTCAAGGCGTTGACGAAGGCACGTTCGGCCGCGTCGTCGCCACCAACAAAGGGCCATTGACCGACGAGACGTTGCGGGCGATCTTTCGCGAAATCGCTAGTGGCAGCCGTTCGCTCATTCGTCCCGTACGTGTCGCCTATCTGGGGCCGCAGTACAGTTACAGCCATCTTGCAACAACAAGTCGGTTCGGATCAAGTGCCGACCTAGCTGCGGTTGCAACCATCTCCGCCGTGTTCGAAGAGCTGAATCGTGGACACGCTGACTATGGTGTCGTGCCGTTAGAGAATTCGACAGACGGTCGCATTGCCGACACCTTGGGAATGTTCGCTCGCCATCCGCTACGCATCTGCGGTGAAGTGCAGTTGAAAATCCACCACAATCTGCTGTCGCGCAGTACACGTGAGGACATCCAGGAAGTTTACAGCAAACCGCAAGCGTTATCCCAATGTCGCGATTGGTTGGCAAAACATCTGCCGTGGGCTCGCATGGTCGAGATGGCCAGTTCGGCCGCGGCCGCTCAGCTTGCTGCTGGAAAGCCTGGTGCGGCGGCGGTGGCCAGCCACCTGGCGGCTGTCAACTATGGGCTGGATATTGTCTGTGAGAACATCGAAGACAACAAATACAATGTCACGCGTTTTGCCATCATTGGTGGCCGGGCTGCGCCACGAACTGGACATGACAAGACTGCGATTATGTTCGAGATTCCACACAGCGCTGGATCTTTGGCCGACGTCATGGGCATTTTCAAGCGAACACGATTGAACTTGACTTGGATCGAGTCCTTTCCGATGCCCGGCAGCAAGAGCGAGTATCTGTTTTTCGTTGAATCGCAAGGACATGAAAATGACGCGAAGGTCAAGAAGGCACTCACAGCCTTGGAGCGGCGGACGGTTCGACTGAACGTCCTGGGTTCGTACGCAAAGTCAGAGCCGCTTGACTAAGCGGGATTCGCAAATGACTGCACAGTCGACTCACAGCAATATTCTAAGAAATCCCGCAATTCTGAATGGCAAACCGCGCGTTCCTTTCTAAGCATCGCTTAGTCTCGTCCGGCGGCGCAATAACTCGGAGATCACCAACCATGAGTGAGAACGTTGGTACACGTATGAAACTCGGTTGGATCCTGGCTGCGGTGTTCGCACTGGCCATGATCTTGGGGGCCGGGCCCGGAGTCTTGTTGGTCAACCAACCTGCCACGTGGTTTGGTTTGCCGCGTCTGTATGTCTGGGGAATGTTCTGGTGCGCCGTCGAAATCGCCGTGGTGGTGGCAGCCTACCTTCTTGTTTGGACAACCAACGACGAGGCAGCGAACTAACATGGCGGACGGACAACATTTCGAAAGCGTCGCCATCGGCATCGCCTTTGTGTACCTGTTGGTATTGCTAGGGCTGGGCGTGGTTGGGTATCTGCGGAGCACGCCCAGCGAAGAAGACTATTACCTGGCTGGTCGCAACCAAGGGTGGTTCGTCACGTCGTTAACGATCATCGCCACGTTCTTCAGTGCGTTTGCGTTTCTGGGCGCACCGGGTTTGGTCTATCGACACGGCGCTGTCTTCGCGTTGTTCGCACTCAACGTCCCCTTGGCTGGTGCCTCGGTATACCTGTTGGGGGCACGAATTCGTCGGGTTGGTCAAGCCAAGGATTTCGTCACCCCAGCCGACATGATTTCGGACTACTACGACAGCCCCGTTACGTTGCGACTTTTGGTGGCGGCGGCCGGTTATCTTTATGCGATTCCATACGTAATGATTCAGATCAAGGCCGGAGGGGAGATTTCCGCCGTCATGTTCAAGGGCTGGCAGTTAGAGTTGGGAGCACTAGGGAGCTTCGACGCATTTCAAGTGGGCGCGGTGGTGTTGTCCTTGATCACGATGACGTACATCATGATCGGCGGGATGCGGAGCGTGGCCTGGACGGACGCCTTGCAAGGTCTCCTGTTGATCGGCGGTATGCTGCTGGGTGGCGTGGCCGTCATATCGGCATTTGGCGGATTGCGTGGGTTCGGCGAAGCGGTCGCATCGTTGCCCGCGACCGCGTTGACATCGCCTGGCCCGACGGGCGCGTTTCCGTGGTCGAAGATGTTGACGATTGTTATGTTCGCGTCCGTAGGGTCGCTGGTGCAGCCGGCCCAATGGATGCGTTTCTATTCCGCGGCAAGTTCGAAATCACTCAAGCGCAGCGCACTCTTGTTCGCGATCGCGCTGCCGCCTTGCTTCTTGCTTGGCGTCATGCTGGTGGGCCTGGGCGGTCAATCCCTGTTTCCACTGGTGGGTGAAGGTGCCAGTGCGGTCGCCCATCCGCTGGTCGAACAGCCGGATCGCATCTTGATTGTGGTCCTCCGAGGCCAGTTGCCGATCATGATGGGCGTGACAGTCGGAACTGCCCTGGCGTCGTTGGTCATCGTGGCAATCATGGCGGCATCGATGAGTACCGCCGATAGCAATTTGCACGCCCTCAGCGCCCTTACGGTGCGCGACATTTATGATCGGTTCTTTCGACCGCAGTCCACCCAAGTCGAACGTCTCTGGGTGGGGCGTGCAGTGATTGTTGTGACGACACTGTTGGCATTGGTGATGGTACTGCGAAGTTACTCGTCGCAATCCACCAGCTCGAGCTTCGACGTGATGCGGATGATTGCGCTGTTGGGACTGGTCGCCATTGGCTTCAGTTGCCAGCTGCTGCCTCTGACCATTGACATGTTGTTTTTGCGTCGCGGTACGGCCGCGGGCGCTGCGTGCGGACTGGCTGTGGGCCTGGTGGGTGCGTTCTTTTTCGGCGGCATGTTCGATCCCGTCGCCGAGGCGATGCAGGGAACCGCATTTGGGCCCACCGCAGCGTGGATTCAAAGCCTCAAGAGCGGCTTGCCAATGGACTCGACCGCCTGGGGCTTGCTTTGGAACGTGCCAGTGTTTGTCGTTGTGAGTTGGTTCACGCGGCCTGTCGATCCCGCCAAATGTGCCGAGTACGCCAAGCTGGTTCGCGAATAAGGTGGTTAGTGACCAACTTAGCCAACCAAGACGAAGCTGGCGACGGTTACCGCCACGTAGACGAGCAACAGGAAGGCACCCAACTGGCGTGACAGTCTTCCGTCGCGCGCCGCCCAGATGCCGAGGCGAAAGGCGAACAAGACGAACAGCATCGCAGGGAATTGAAGGCGGAAAAACGCCGGGTCGGCGTGCAAACCCGCGGGGGTCACGGCGGCCGCGGCTCCTGCCACAAAGAGAACATTCAAGATGTCCGCACCGATCACGTTTCCCACGGCAATTTCACCGTGGCCCTTGAGTGTTGCCGTGAGCACAATCATAAGTTCAGGCAGCGAAGTACCAAAGGCAACCAGCGTCGCGGCAATAATAGCTGGTGGTATCTGCATCCGCTCGGCCAATTCCGTGGCCGAAGCAATTAAGAACGTTGACGACACCAAGACGATCGCGATCGCAATCAAAAAGTGAAGAATTCCTCGCACCATGCTATGCGACGACAGATTCTCGGGGGCGTCATCCGCCGACTGCGATTTCGCCATGCGAACCGACCACCCGATGTATGCTACGAGCAAACCCAGAAAAACGAATCCAGCGATTTGCGACATCGTACCGCCGACCGCGAGGGCCGTGGCCGGTGCCGACCATGGAAAACAAACCGCGACCAACAACACGCCACAACCAAGCTGAACCCAACCCTGGCGATTGACGATTGCGGGATCAAACTTGATCGGGGAGATCAGACAAGCCAGGCCGAGAATCAGTCCGGTATCGCAGATGATCGAACCGACGGAATTGCCCAAGGCGAGGCCCGGGTTCCCTTGCAATGCGGCCAGCACGGAAACGGCTGCCTCCGGCGCGGTGGTTCCCAGACTGACGACCGTTGCGCCGACAATTGCGCGAGGGACCCCCGAACGAAGTGAGATCGCGACGGCTTCCTCGACCAGCCAATCAGCGCCCTTTCCCAGGGCCAATACGCTCACAATGACGGTCGCCAGTAACGCGGACCAGTGCCAGTTTGCGATCAGCTCGTTTAGTTGTTCGGCCATGGAGTCTATGGAGGAGGGGGTGCGTTGGGGGCGGGAATCGTGTCATTGGGGGCGGGAATCGTGTCATTCTGATCGCCCCACCTTCGTGGTAGAGCGCTCTGGCACGGCGAAGGTCACACTCTAAATCGGCACCTGGGGTCTTGGCAATGGGCGTCAACGGCGGAGAGGTCATCGAGACAATTCGTGTGCAGATCACTGCCATCCCCGAACCGGCTCGTAAATTTTCTTGACCGTTTGCGGCGGATGCCGCACACTGTAACGTTTGCGGGGCGGGTGCAGGCCCGCGTGAACACCCGCGTCCCAAATCGCATGAATCAGGGAGCTTATCGATGACACGGCAGTTTTTGACGCTTTCGGCCTGGACGATTGTCTTGGGAATAGCCGCCTCCGCAGTTCCACGGCTGGGCTGGGCCGGTGACGCATTCCAAGCGCCGCCGATCACCGTTCCTGGCGGTTATACGATCGAGCTGGCCGCGGCGCCACCATTGGTCAAACATCCCATGATGGCCGGATTTGACGATCGTGGTCGACTGTTTGTCGCCGAAGCCGCCGGGGAGAATCTACGCCGCTCGGATCTGGAAGAACAACTGCCCAACTTTGTACGGATGCTGGAGGACACAGACCACGATGGAGTGTTCGACAAGAGCACCATCTTTGCAGACAAGATGACGTTTCCCATGGGCGCGCTGTGGCACGAGGGTGCGCTGTTGGTGGCTTCGTCCGGTGCCATTTGGCGATTCGAAGACACGGACGACGACGGCGTCGCGGATCTGCGGAGCAAGATCGTCTCGGACTTTGGCTATTCTGGCAACGGCGCGGATGTTCATGGCTGTTTTCTTGGACCTTGTGGTCGGATCTACTGGTGTGAAGGCCGCCATGGCCACGAGTTTCGCGACGAACAGGATCAAGTCACCAGCGCTGGAAAGGCGGCGCGAATATTTTCGTGCAAATCCGATGGCAGCGACGTTCAAATCCACTGCGGCGGCGGAATGGATAATCCCGTCGAAATCGACTTTCTACCGACCGGCGAAATGCTCGGCACCGTCAATATCATGTTTCGCCAACGTGGTGATTGCCTGGTGCATTGGATGCACGGTGGCGTTTACCCGCGTCACGATCAGCCCAAGGTCGTTGACGAGTTTCGCCGTACAGGCGACCTGTTGCCACCGGTGCATAATTTTGGGCACGTCGCCGTTTCAGGCATGACCCGTTATCGCGGTACGCAGTTGGGTGAGTCGTTTCATGGCAACCTGTTCGTGACCGAATTCAACACGCATAAAGTGAAACGCGTGCACCTCCAACGTGATGGCTCGACGTTTTACGCCGAAGCCGAAGATTTCTTGACATCCACATTTGGCGACTTTCACCCCACTGACGTTTTGGAAGACGCGGACGGCAGTCTGTTGGTAATTGATACTGGCGGTTGGTTCCGCATCGGCTGTCCCACCTCGCAGATCGCTAAACCGAATGTCTTGGGCGCGATCTACCGGGTTCGGCGGAAAGGCCTTGCAGACAGGAATCCACGCGGCGCCGACATTGTGTGGCGTACGCAGACGATGGCGCAACTTTCGAGCCTGATGCAGGATCGACGTTGGGCGGTGCGCGATCGTGCCTTGAGAGAGTTCGTGCGCCGCGGCGGTGCGAGCGTTGACGTGTTGAGTGCGTCACTGGCGTCCGCCGGCGACCGCAAACTGCATGACGAACTACAGGTGTTACCTGTCTGGGGACTTGGGCGCATTGGCAACGAACGGGCTCGCCTGGTCTTGCGCAAACAACTTGCGCATGACGGATCTTCGATCCGCCTGGCCGCCACGACCGCCTTGGGAATCCTCCGCGATCAAGCGGCAGTGCCGGCGCTGTGCGCGTTGTTGAGAGACGATGATCCCGCCATTCGCCGCGAGGCAGCTACAGCGCTCGGTCGCATCGGTTCAGCCTCTGCCGTCAACCCGTTGCTTGATGCGCTCCGCGGCCAGGTGAACCGTGTCGAAGAGCACGCATTGATTTTTGCCTTGATCGAAATCGGTCGCGCCGACGCGACAGCCAAAGCGCTTGCCAGCGACAACCCGCGTGTTCGGCGCGCGGCGTTGATCGCACTGGATCAGATGGACAGCCAACCGCTGACTCGCGAAATGGTGGCCGGGCTCCTGGAGACAGACGATCTGGAGCTGCGAAACACATCGCTTGAAATCGTTGCTCGCCATCCGACATGGGGAGACGAGATCGTGCAGGTCGCAGGTCGAATGTTGGGAGCGGTCGATCTGTCGCCTGCCGAACAATCCGTGTTGAGCGGCTCGCTGTTGGCATTCGAGGAAAACCCGGCAATTCAGCAGCTTATCTCGAAATCGCTAGCAGACGAAGCGACACCAGCCTCGCGAAAACGGCAAGTCTTGGAAGTCATCGCGCAGACTGGATTGGCCGAATTGCCAACAGCTTGGGGGACGCAAGTCCGCGCGGCCTTGACATTGGGTGACCCGTTGTTGGTCGAACAGGCGGTGAAGACCATCGCCGCGACGGGGTTGGTAGGTGTCGAACAGCAACTTCAACGGATTGCCGCCGATGGTACGCGACCGATCGATTTGCGGATCGCCGCGCTCGATGTTCTTTCGCACCGTGGCGAACCGTTGGCTGCAGATCATTTTCGGCTGTTGACCGATCAACTGGGTTCGAACGTCCCCCCGCTGCGGCGACTCGCTGCCGCAAGATGTATCGGCGCGGCAAACCTCAGTTCAGCACAAGTCGACGACGTCACACAAATAGTGGGCCGGGCTGGCGCGTTGGAACTGCCGGCGTTGTTGGGCGCGTTCGAGGACAAGAGCAATGACGATCGCGTTGGAAATGCATTGGCGATTGCGCTGCTGAAGTCGCCGGGGCTGGCCAGCGTTTCGGTGGACCGGATCAAAAGTCTGCTAGGATCGTACTCCTACGACGTTCGAACTGCGGCCGAACCGTTATTGGCAAAGTTGAAGGCGACGACGACCGAACAAGCTCAGCGATTGACAGGCCTGCAACGTTCGCTGCGCGGCGGCGATCCAGAGCAGGGTAAGCATGTCTTCTATGGCCGGCACGCGGCCTGCTTCACGTGCCATCAGGTCCAAGGTCAAGGCGGGAAAGTCGGTCCAGACCTGTCGACCATTGGTGGGCGACGCAATGACCGAGATTTGCTTGAGGCGATCGTCTATCCCAGTTCGTCACAGGCGCGAGGCTTCGAGGGTTTCACACTGATTACCACGGCCGGGAAAGTGATATCGGGTTTGATCACGCGTGAAACGGCACGGGCGGTCTTCGTCCGCACGACGGACCAGGCAGAGGTGCAGGTGTTGCGAGATGCGATTGAGGAGATGCGGCCCAATGGCGTTTCGATCATGCCCGCAGGGCTCGACCAGAACATGCAGGCCGACCACCTGCGCGATCTATTGGCCTACTTGCAGTCGCTGAAATAGGGCCGATCGCCGGCGCTGCACCGCTGTGGCCCGGTCTCCCCTGCTGTGGCCCGTTTCCGGACAGGGACGCGACGTCGACTGAAGGTCGGCAGTTCGCAACCTGGTGTTTCATCTCGCGCTCAGAAAGGGAGACCTTCGGTCGCGACGCGTGGCAGGGTCGGGAGACCCTGCCACAACCGATGCCACAACCGGTGGGGCTGGAATCGGGGCATTTGCACGGTCTCGCGTTTGCGAGCAGGGGCCGCCCCGATTGTCGACGATTTCGAACCGGACCGAAACATCCGCCAAGTTACGGTGTTTACTTAGCAATGTTCGATCTTTTATTGTCGTCTTTCGCTCCGCGAAAGCACGTTCCTTTCGCGGAGCGAAAGGCGACTAAGGGACAGTAATTCCTCGAACAATCCTTAGTCGTCGTGCCGATAAAAAATGACGTGCCGCCAATGTCGGTCAGGCAGCACGTCATATCGGTTTCACAGAGGCCGATTCCATAGAACACGCAGGAGTGAAACGAATGAAGATCAGGACATGTATTTCGACATTGGCGATGGTGTTGTTGATCGCCACGGTTTCGATGGCGCAACGACCAGACGGCGAAGGCCAGCGCCGTGGTGAAGGACAGCGCGGTGCCAGCGGCCAGCGCGGCGCCAGCGGCCAGCGCGGCGCCGGTGGACAGCGCGGCGCCGGTGGACAGCGCGGCGCGCCCCCCGTCCACCCGCTCATGGCAATCTTGGATGCCGACAAAAACGGCACTTTGTCGGCCGACGAGATCAAGAACGCCGCCACCGCCTTGATGAAACTTGATCGCAATAAAGACGGTTCCCTTTCCATGGACGAACTGCCGCGACCTCCACGCGGCGGCGAAGGCGGTCGTGGGGGTCCGGGTGGCAGCCGTGGTGGCGGCGCTGAGTTTATCCAGCGCTTGCTGGCCCTGGATAAGAACAAAGACGGCAAGATCACCAAGGACGAGCTTCCTGAGGATCGTCAACGAATGATGGAATTTGCGGATCAAAATAAAGACGGCGCGATCGACAAAGCAGAGCTCGAACAGATGGCTCAACGATTTAGTCGCGGTCAAGGTGGACGTGGAGGCGCAGGTGGCCGCGGTCGGCCCGGTGCGGGTGGTCAAGGCGGCGAAGGTGGCCGCCCCCAACGTCCACAACGCCCTGACAATTCCTGATCCCCTCGAATCACACTGAAAATCGAATCACGCCCCGCCGACATTTCGTTGGTGGGGCGTTTCTCATTCTCAGTATTTCGCGTTGCCTGGGGCACGACCGTTGTAATCGCGCCAGTGTGAGACCATGCGCTCCACGTATGATGCCCGTGGAAGCCGAAGGCAGGCGAATCTGATTCACCTGGGCGATCTATACCGGCAATTCTGTCTGGTTGGCAGTGGAATTGCTACCGCCGCGACCGCCAAGAAGCACCGCTAGCGGGAAAGTTCTCGCCGGAAATGGTGAACGTCGTCACCGAGGTCGATCGATAATCATGAAAGCGCATTAGTCTAGCGAGGCTGTGCCTCAGACCGACGCGAGCTATCGCTAGGGAGTGGCGACTCGCTCCCCGACCAACCTGGGGTCGGTGCCCGTCGCCGAAAACTTGACTCAAAACAACCTGGGGGCAGGTACAAGGATGTACTGGTCGCGGAAAATGCTGGTGTTTGTCGCGTGGTTGGCGGCGACGACGATCGCTTCGGCTGACGTGGCAGACGATGACTTTCGCGTCGCGTCGCGTCAGTTTTCTCGCAAGCGATGGGCACCGGCAGCGACCGAACTGGCTGCGTTCCTCAACGATCACCCCGACGATCCTCGTTCCGCGGATGCACGTTACCTATTGGGCGAATCACTCGTTCAGTTGCGACGTTATCCCGAAGCACGCAAACATCTCAACCAATTCTTGCGTCAGACCGACGATCATCACTATACACGTCAGGCAGAGTTCCGTGCTGCCGAATCTGCTTTCCATGCTGCGGACCATGTGGCCGCTCGGAATGAACTCGAAGCATTCCGCCAACGCTATCCAGACGATCCTTTAAGCCCATACGTGATGGCGTACCTGGGTGAGATAGCGCTGATTGACCGCGACGGACAAACGGCAGTAGTCATGTTTTCGGAAGCGCTGCAGCGCGAAACAGTTAGTCGGTTGGACTCACAGTGTCGCTTTGGCTTGGCGCAGGCCCACGAGCTGCTTGACAATGCCGAGGAAGCGATGCGTCTCTATGGCCAGGCAGTTGAACCTGCCAGTCGATATTCGCAACAAGCGCAGTTTCGGATCGCCATGCTGCAGTACCGGCAAGCGGGATACGACAAGGCGGAACTGATGCTTGAACATCTTGCCGCGACGCTCGACGGCGATTTGCTTTTCGAGACCCAATACTGGCTGGGAATGTCTCGCCTCCGCCAGCAAAACTGGCTGGCCGCAGCACAAGTGTTGCAGGAAGGTCTGGAGGATTTACCGGCGCATCGGCTGGCACCTGGGAGGAGGTTCGCGTTGGCCGAAGCGCTCCGCAAGAGCGGTCGCAGGGACGAGGCGAAAGAACACTATACGACCGTCTTCAAACTTGATCCGCCGGCCGACTGGTCCGACGACGCCGGGCAGATTCTCGTGCTTTTGGCTTGGGAAGGTGGCAACCTGCCTGGGGTGCACGAAATGGTCCAACGGTTCTTTGATCGATTTCCGTTGAGCAGCCTTGCCGATGACGTTCGACAGCACCAAGGACGAGCGTTGTTGAAAGAGCGGGATTTCGCGACGGCGGCAAGATTGTTCGAGCGGCTGCTAGAGATGGACGTTGCGTCAGGCAAAGCACCACACAGCGCGGAACACAAGAACGCCTCGCATCAATCCACCAACCGTTACTATCTGGCGATTGCCTATTTGGGTGCCGGGCGACCGGCAGACGTTCTGCGCGTGCTGCCCGCTATGGAAGTCGACGGTCACGATGTGGCTGCATTGAACGATGGCCTCCGTGTCGCGAGAGCTTCCGCACTGATGGCGCTGGGACGTTATGAACAGGCCATTGACCCGCTGCGAGCCTATGTCGCCACGCACCCTCGAGGCGCGGACAGTGTGGACTTTCATGCGAAGCTAATCGTGGCCTTGGGCGAGACCGGCCAGTGGTGCGCCGCGGCCGAATCATTCGATTGGTTTCGAAATCGTCATCCCGAGTCTGTCGCTTTGCAGACGACGGCCATGTTCCTCGCGGATCTTGCCCTTGCCCAGGGGATGCACGATGTTGCCGAGCCACTTTACAGATTCCTTGCCGACGACGTAACGGCTGCCCGCGACGAGGCAGCTGATAGTGGAACAGCTGCCGATGAGGTGTCTGACGGCCTCGAACCTCAATCTGCCAAGGCGTTCTCACAGAGGCGGATCTTCAAGGCCTTGACCGGGCTTGCTCGGTCACAATTCGATCGTGGTCGGTTTCTCGAGGCCGCCCAAACAAGCTCGCGATTGTTGGCGCTCTCTCCGTCCCCACATGTGGCAACCAACGCACTGCTTCTACAAGGGCGCGCGTTTGAGGCCGACGAACAGCCGAATGCTGCGCTGGCGAGCTACCAGCAGATCTACGAATACGACCCAATGTGCGAACCAGCGTCCTCGGCTCTGTTTGCCGCCGCGCGCATCCTGGCAGATCAAGGAAATCGCCAGCAAGCTTGTGAGCGGCTGGAGCAGCTTGTCCAGCAGCACGCTGTGTTCGAGCACCGAGACGGCGCGCTCTATCAACTCGCGTGGCTGCTGTTGGAAACCGGCGACCAAACTCAAGCCGATCTTCGGTTCGTGCAGCTCGTCAAAGAACATCAGCGTAGCCCGTTGTGGGTCGACGCGATGTTTCGTCTTGCCCGAAATGCCGCCGACCGAAATGACGTGACACAGGCAAACTATTGGCTCGACGAACTGCTGTTCGGCGTGGAACGCAATTCGACTCGTGACCATCAGAGACCACACGACCCGCAAGGCGATTCCACCACAGCTACGACCGACATCGGCCGGATTGTCTGTCACGCACTTTATTTGCAAGGCAAGCTTGCCGTCGATGCGGGAGAGTGGCTCGCGTCGTTGCGGAGTTACCAGCGCATCGTCGAAGAATACCCACAATCTGATCTGGCGAGTGCCGCATCGTTCTGGTCGGCGGAATCGCAATTCCATCTGGCCCATTACGAGCAAGCTGACGCGATGTTGGCACAACAACAATTCACGGCAACCGATTCACACAAGGAATATCAGGCGATGATTCCCTTGCGTCGCGCGCAGATCGCCGTGCACCGCCGAAAATGGGCGGACGCATTGGAAATGGCGCAAGGAATTCGCGCCCGATTTCCAGATTTCAGTTTGCAGTTCGAGGTGGACTACTTGATCGGACGTTGCCTGCACAGCCAGGCCCATTTTTCCATGGCCAGACAATCATTCCGCCGAGTAATCGACGCGCCCCAGGCGCGGCGTACCGAAACCGCCGCCATGGCGCAGTGGATGATCGGCGAGACGTATTTTCATCAATCAAACTACAACGACGCGATCCGTGCCTATTACCGGGTCGATGCACTCTACGATCTGCCTCGGTGGCAAGCGGCGGCGCTATTGCAGGCTGCCAAGTGCCATGAACTGAATGATCAATGGAAGGAAGCTCAGCAGCTCTATTCGCAATTGCGCAGCGACTATCCAGAATCTCGATTTGCCGCCGAGGCGATGCGGCGTCTGCGAATCGCGACAAAGAACCGCGCAGAGTAGCGATCGAAACCTGTGACGTATTAGAAAGTTGAGGAATCCATGTGGACGCGATCACTGATCCCCGCGAGGGATAAGCCAAAAATGTGCACCCGGCGATGCAGGCACTCGAATCGCCAACGTCGAGGACTATGCACTGTGATGTCAAGAGTATGTCTGGGCATACTGTTCTGCGGTCTGCTGTACGCGCCCTGGGTTTCCGCTCAGGTGCCCGATGCGCCGTCCAACGTCACAACCTCGGCAGCTGCCACCGAGCAACTCGCGGTACCGCTGGCTGCAGAGAATCCCATCCCCACCAAAAGCCTGCTGCAAGTGATTCGAGACGGTGGGCCGTTGATGCTGCCGATCGCGTTCTGTTCGTTCGTTCTGTTGGTCTTTGTATTTGAACGCGCCATTAGCTTGCGACGCGGCCGCGTAATACCGGGGCCGTTTGTCCGCAAATTCATCGAACAGCTACGTACCAAACAGCTTGATCGGGAAATGGCTTTAGAACGGTGTGAAAAGAACCGCAGTCCGGTCTCGGATGTTTTTGCGGCCGCCATCAATAAGTGGGGCCGACCTGCCGTCGAAATCGAACAGGCAATTATCGACGAAGGTGAGCGGATGACGCACGGCCTGAGGAAGTACATTCGTTTGTTCAATGGAATCTCGACCATCTGCCCATTGCTCGGACTGCTGGGCACCGTGCTGGGGATGATTCGCGCCTTTAATTCCATCGCCACCGCGGATGCCATGGGGCGTCCCGAGTTGCTGGCGGCCGGGATCAGCCAGGCCTTGTTGACGACGGCGGCGGGACTCACCGTCGCGATTCCCGCACTGATCGCCTATCTGTTCTTCGTGGGCCGTGTCGACCGGCTGATCATTGACATCGATACACTTGGTCAGAAAGTGGTCGGACTCATTTCTGCCGAGACACGAAACCGAGAAACGGACCCAAAAACCAAATCTCGTACGAAAGCCGCGTAGCATGACCAGGCAGGGGCCGGGACATCAGCCGATGGATTGCCAGCCTTGCCAGGGAAGGATGTGAAAGACGATGCCGATAAAGACAACTCAATCCGACGAACAACCGTCGCTGAATCTAACTCCCATGATCGACGTGGTGTTCTTGCTCATCATTTTTTTCATGGCTGGTACCAAGTTCACAGAACTGGAGCGGAAGATCGCGTTGCAGGTCCCGCAGGTCGCTGACTTGAAAGCGCTCTCGCCAGCACCAGAAAGACACGTCATCAACGTTTACCGAGATGGCAGCATTTCGCTGGATCGGATGGAAGTGACGGTCGAACAGCTGGTCGAGCGGCTGTCGTCCGCCCGGGGCGAATACGCACAGCTGGGCGTGGTGGTGCGCGGTGACGCAACGGGTGAATTTCAGAATGTGGCGTCTGTGTTAGGTGCCTGCCGCCGCGCTGGGATTCAAGACATGGGCATCTCGGTGCGTTTGGCGCAAAGGGAAACACGGTGATTGGGTTAGTGGAGACATTTTGGATCAGAACCTTCCGGACCGAGCAAGCTAGTTTCAGCTCTGCCTTTACAAAATGAGTCAAGTTTTCAGCGACGAGCACCTACCGCAGGTGGGTCGCGGAGCGAGTTGCCACAACCGAGCGATAGCTCGTGTCGGTCTGAGGCACAGCCTGACGAGTCATTGAGCGAGTGTAGCACACTTGCGGCAACATCGAGATAAGAAGCATGGACGCAATCATCCTGGTCGGTAGCCTCGGAGACGCCTGGTTGTCGGCTCGTACCTTGGGGCTGATGTTGTGGGGCGGTCTGGCCGTCCTCACATTGGCACTGTTGATCGTGACTCGGACTCGCTGGGGACACGCGCAGCCGCTTTCAAAATGCGTGGTGCTTTCCGTGTTCGCGCACGTGCTGTTCATGGGGTACGCCTACGGCACCAAACTGATCTTTGATGCGGGAAACCAGACGCGGGAAGAGGTTATGCAATTGGCAGTGATTGCTGCGGACCGCGAAACGCAGTTCACGCAAGCTCCTGCCGACGCACTGCAACCATGGGATCGTCTCGCGAGCGAAGCGGCCAGCCCAGCCGAGATTGAAGCGCCTGAGCGTTTGCTGACCAGTTTTCAAGAACCAACCACGGCGATCACCGTGACGAAGCCGAATTTCGAGTCGTCGCCCGAGCCGCAAGACATCGAAACTTCCGAACCAGAGCGACCACTTCCCGCGGCAGCGCCGGTTGAAATGTCCCCGCTGATGCCCGCTGAAATTTCGAAGGTGGAGATTGATTCGACCAGCGACGAACCGTCCGTAGTTGCGACGCCCAATACTCGGCCGGAACCGACTGGGCCAGAATTGCCACGAGCGGTGGTCGATCAAAGTCCAACGTCCAACGATTCCACCGATTCGCCACGACACGACGAAGTCGGTCCCGATGGCCAGCAAATCCAACGTCTGGTCGACGTACCCATCGAAGCAGATTCTGCGCAGACTGCTCGTGGAGCATTCGACCAGATGGAAGCCACCGACAACGCAGCGGGTTCGCAAAACAACGCGGTGCCGATTTCTGTGATTCAGGAAAGAACTCCCGCGCCGTTGGTTGAAGCAACGGTTATGCCAGCCCCGGTTGTCGCGGGCCCTGCTCGACGTCGTCCGGGAGATGGCCTGCCAGTCCCCAAGCTCTATCAGATGCGCAACCCTGAGAATCGACTTCGTATGGCACAACAGTTTGGCGGAAACGAGCATTCCGAAGGCGCGGTTGATGATGCGCTGTCATGGCTTGCGTCCGCGCAATCGGCCGACGGCCGTTGGGATGCAAACCAATTTGACGGCGGTACTGAATCCCAGACGTTGGGTCACGATCGCCAAGCCGCCGGTACGGACGCAGACACGGGGATCACGGGGCTTGCGCTGTTGGCCTTCCTGGCGGCCGGGCATACGCACCTGGAGGGCGCGTACCGAGAGAACGTCCAACATGGCCTCGAGTTTCTTTTGCGAAGCCAGGCCGATAACGGAAACCTGTATGGCGATGCGAGACTCTTCGCCAGGATGTACTGTCATGGGATTGCCGCCTTGGCGCTCGGCGAAGCGTACGTCATGACGGGCGACCATCGCTTAATGCCATTTCTCGCACAAGCCACACGGTATACCCGCAACTCACAGCATCCTTCGCTCGGCGGCTGGCGATATCAGCCTGGCGACCAAGGGGACATGAGTCAGTTCGGTTGGCAAGTCATGGCGCTTCGCAGCACCGAACTTGCCGGTATCGAAATTCCGAGTGAGACGCGCGACGGTATGCTGCGTTTTTTGCGACGAGCACGTACCGGACCGCATGGTGGATTGGCCGCCTATCGTGCCGGCGAGCGTCCGTCCCGGACGATGACCGCCGAAGCCATGGCGTGCCGTTATTTTCTGCGCCTGACACCGACACAAGCAAGCGTCGACGAAGCGACGGACCTGATCCACCGAGAGTTGCCTGGGGCGGGTCGAGTGAATCTCTACTACTGGTATTATGCGACGCTGACTTTGTTTCACGGCCAGGACCCTGATTGGGAGCGATGGAACGAAGCCCTGCAGGACCAACTCCTTAGTTCGCAACGCCGCCACGGGCAACTCGGCGGCAGTTGGGACCCAGATACCGTTTGGGGCGGGTACGGCGGTAGGGTGTACAGTACGGCCATGGCGGCACTGTGTTTGGAGGTCTACTACCGGTATTTGCCGTTGTTTGATGAAGCGGCTAAACCATAATCATCCCTGAAACAGTGAATGGTCTGTCCAAGCGGAACCGTACTGTGATAGTGTCCGTCGTGATGTGTCGCTGCCTTTGGCACGGCTGGCACAACCGTCACACTCTTTCTGAAATGGCTGGGACCTGACCACTTCAGCTCCTACTTACACGGGTCAGACTGCGCAAGCTTTGTCTATCAAGTGGCTTATGTGGTTGGCGATGTTACCTGCAAAGCCCCATTTGTATTTGACAAGCGGAACGCTGGCGTTAGAATTGAGAACAACAGAGGGTTCGTTTGTGCGGAAGTGCAAACAGCGCGCACGTTGGTTCTGGAGACACCCTTCCAGGGAAGTTTCCCGCTTTCGCCGGTCGATCGCGTGCTAGTGCCCAACATCCCACCTTTTAGTGCGAGAGCGTTACCATGTTGATGTCCAATGCAGTTCTGTTCGGCTTCTTCGGAATGCCAGGTCACATCGAACTTCTGATTATCGCAGGAATCGCGGTTCTTTTCTTTGGCCACCGGTTGCCAAGTGTGATGCGTTCGATGGGTCGAGGTGTCGTCGAATTCAAGAAGGGTGTACAGGGAATCGAAGACGAATTGGATTCGGCCATCGATGAAAAGCCCAGCAAGGACGCTTAGGTCTTTGGTCTCGATGATCGTCTCTAATCGAATGCAATCCGCTTACAGCAGGCGGCCATTGCACCCTGCCACGAAGAACCACCCTGCATGAGAGAACTCCCATCATGTTTGGACTAGGATTTCAAGAATTGGCCTTGGTCGGCGTTGTCGCCGTCCTTTTGTTTGGCAAACGACTACCGGAAGTCGCCCGTTCACTGGGCAAGAGCTACCACGAATTCCGCAGCGGCCTGACAGATATCCAGTCGACCTTCGACTACACGAACATGGACAGCACGTCAAAGCCTTCCTATTCGAGTTCACAAAGCGACTACGACGACCACGACGAACCGACCGCGCCGAAATTCGAGCCGCCGCCGGCGGAACCACAAATCCCGACGGGCGACATCCCGAAACCGGTATCGGAGAAATAGGTCACGTTTTTCCAACCGCAATTCACAACAGGCAAGGGCTGAACAGAATTCGCCTCAGCGCGGCTTCTATTCAGCCTTTGTCAGGTTTTGTACATTGATGATTCGACAAATTGCATCGAAGGGCGTTTAGCTCAGTTGGTTAGAGCGCTGTGTTCACACCGCAGAGGTCACAAGTTCGAATCTTGTAACGCCCACTGAATTTAAGTTTTTGTGCTAAAAGGACTTGTGGGTACTTGGCCCCAAGTCCTTTCTTCGTTGGTGATACCCTTGGTGATACCTTATTGCTCACCGGCGGTACATTGCTTCCAATCCGCCGTCGGACTCTAACTAGAACGACGTACCCTAAGCGGCTACTGAGAAGCTCAGGAAGACGGCAACCAAGTGTCCGATTCCCCCTTCTCGCACGAACCGTACCCGATGTGTCTTCCGGAGACCACCGCTCATGGCCAACTCTCCAGCTGAAAACATCAAGAAGATCCGGGAGATGCATGAGCTGGGTCGTGGCCTCCCGCCGAAATCAGCGTATGGCGAAGCTGAAGCTGTCACACTCGCGACAGAGAAGAAGGTCGGGCACGGCACCGTTTATCGAGCCAAGCAATTTGCTCGCATGTTCTCGAAGAAGGACGTGGACCGTCTCTGCAAGCTCTGCCGCGATGGCAATTCATTGAGCTGGAGCCACCTCCCACAGATCTTCAAGGTAGAGTCCGAACAGGAGCGATGGAAGCTCTTGGATTTGGCCGCAAAACACGATTGGTCGACCAGAGATCTCGAACGAGAAGTTGACAAGCGATTTCCCAAGAAGCGTAAGTACGGCGGCGGCAAGCCGAAGACCGCTCCTGATGCTGCAGGGCTCGTGCAGCAAATTATCCGGACTAGCGAGAGTTGGCTTCGTTTCGACGATCAGCTAAGACTCGAAGTTGACGAAGTGGCCTATCGCGACGAACTTCCACCCGCCTTACGCGATGCCTTGCGGGCTGCGTATGCGGCGATGCGGGATCTGCACCAGACTGCGGAGTCGGTGCAGCTGCCACATTCACGAAAGAGAAGAAAGAAATAGCCGTCGTTCATTCCCGTAGCTTCAGAATCTGATCTCAAAGGATCGTTTGCCGCACGTCACGCCCTGTATCTACACGCTGCCACAATCCTACCATCGTTGGTACAATCATGGAGTTCGATACCCAACAACAACGACGAGTCTGGCCACCGACCTCCGCAACACTCCAACTGCAGGGGAATTCACGGATGGCGAAACCAAAACACCGGTCCATCGTGTCACGCACCTGGTCTCACAGCGAAGCCAACAGTGGTTGCAGATGGTATGAGGGACTGGAAAACGCCGTGAGTAACATGCCGCCCCCGGAGTTCACTGCATCCTGAAGACATCAACGAGCCGAACATTTCCCCGTTATGGCTTTCAGGCTCTGGCGGCTTTCTTCGCCTGGCTTTTCAGCTTCTTGAGTGCCTTCCGAGCATCCACCACATACTTCTCCATGAAGTCGAGTGCCTCATTAGCGTCGTCGCACAAATCCGGAATCGCATCCAGCCTGCCGCTCTTAATCAACCCAAATTCCAGCGTGCTGTACTCATCTTTGTCAAACCATGCTTCCTCGTACCGTCGCAACCAGCCATCAGTTGTCTTGATCACATCACACAGAGCTAATTCCACGGTCTCGGGTTTCTTCGGTGCGGGGCCTTTATAGGTTCGGCTTCGGCCAAGTTTCATGACATGATCTCCAGGGCGGTGCGATAGGACGTGTTGATCATCCATGAGGCCAGGGCCGTCGATTGAGTTTTCGCCGAATCCTCCCTGATCTGGTTAGGCACCCAGTCTCATGCACAGCGAAGCCAACGTCAACGGTCACAAGCCTAGTCTGGACGTGGGACGAACCGAGTGTTTGGAGTCCAACGAATCTTCGAGCGAATCTTTGCCAATCTCTCAGCGAAGCCAACAGTGGTTGCGATGGTACGAGGGGCTGGAAAACGCCGAGGAGGTCTCGGTGGGTGATCTTCCCGATGAGGTTCAGAGACGGCTGAAGGCGGTTGTGAGGGAGATTCGGAAGCTGGATGAGGTGGCCAACCAGGGTTGAAACCGTTCCCGAGCTGTTCGACGGTGGGCTGGGAGTTTAAGCTCTTGAACCCGAATACACCATCGCGAGTGAGAGCATGAAACAGTCAGAATTTGCCGCCTTGGACAAATTGGCCGACGAAACGGACGAGAAGGCCGAGGAATGGCTTCAATCCGATTCGTTGTCCGAGTTGCGTGCGGCCTTAGAGAAAGCCGCCGCATCGCTGTCCGATGGTTATCAGGTCACTCTCGACATCAAGCTGAACGTCTTCGATGAGCAACGTGAGCGAACAATAGAATTGCTCTCGCACGGATTGTGTTTCAGCCCTGGCATACCGGCTTTCGAGGGATCGGGCACGTCGTCGCCACATCGATATGTCGTGGACGGCGAACTCTGCGAACTGCCCCACGACTATTGCCCACACTGCTGGGCGGACTGGGTCATGAAGCTTGAGCGGCCTGTTTGCTCGACTTGCGGCTACGAGATGGGAAATCAAGTCAAGCAACTCTTGGACAACGATCTCTGCCCGTTCTGCGAAGACGGAGAAATCACGTTGGCGAATCCGAACTGTCAGAAGTGTGGCTATGAAGTGGACCCTGCATTTATTGCGTGGGGGTAGTTACGTCAAATCCGAACCAGAGTTCGCATTTGAGCTGACTCGCCAATGGGTCTTGCTGAGGGTGCGGCGGCAACCATTGTTTGAACCAATATCCCGTCCTGCTAGACGAATACTATCATAAGGGGCGATTATCGACTCGATGAAGACCGCAGCTACCGCCGCTCTGAACAGGAGTTTTGCCATGGGTTACGACCAGCATCGGCAGTCAGTTTCGTCGAGAACACTAGTTGCAATTGCGGTGGGCGTCCTGCTCCCCGTCGTAGGTCTGGGAATCGTCGCATTAATTGGTGTAGGGGTAGGCATGTGGGAACACTTCGGTGGCGTGCCCCAAGTTGCAGTCGTTGAGCAGCAAGCGGCTGTGGAGTCGCACGAATTAGAGGAGATCGAATCAGATGGGATGGTTCTGTTGCAACGTCAAGACGCCAGCTTTGCGGATAGTTCAGATCCAAGACTCAACTTCGAGTTGAATCTTGACCGAGAAGGAAACGCCAGCATCGACGGCAAAGAGATTGGCCTGGATGAGCTGAGAGCACAGCTTGCGAAGTTAAAGGATGAAACAAGCAATTCA
>PVBE011425084.1_pt1 | contig 32176 bp, 28 predicted proteins | sample 1631181 | NCBI WGS metagenome assembly PVBE01 (sample SAMN08397723, study PRJNA350692) | Marine metagenome, whole genome shotgun sequencing project. | isolation source: water | place: Pacific Ocean | collected 2012-04
CCACTCTACACACCAAGCTGCGGAGTTGTAGTAACCCATTGAAATAATTGGCGTCCCCTAGGGGAGTCGAACCCCTGTTTTCGGCGTGAGAGGCCGATGTCCTAGGCCACTAGACGAAGGGGACGCAGGACCACACGGCATAAATAGAAGATGACCGCGCGGTGATCAAGGGATTCAGTTATCAGGGATCCGCCTTCGCATCCGCCGGAACCAGATCGACCGCGGCGACGCGCCGGCCGGTGCGGGTGTCGATGATCACCACGCGCTCGCCGCCGCCCGCCAGCGCGATGCGGAGCGCGAGACGGTCGCCGTCGAGCGCCGTCTCGATCACCCGCGCGCCCGCCGGTAGCGCGAGCCGTGCCGGCGCGCCCGACGCCGCCCCGCCATCCGCCGCCGCCCCGTCCCCCGCCGAGCGCCGCGCCAGGGTGACCGCGATCACCGCCGTCCCGACCACGATCAGGACGGCCATGCCGATCACTAAGGCCTTGAGCCAGCGCATGATGTTGTTCACTCTCCCGGCCATGACCCCGGCCACGACCACACCCACGACAAGCGATACCGGAGCGCGGCGGCACGACGTGCGGGTGACCGACGCCGAGGCCGGACGGCGGCTCGACCGCGTGCTCGCCGACGCGTTGCCCGAACTGTCGCGTACCCGCCTCAAGGCGCTGATCGAGCAGGGCCACGTCAGCCACGCCGAGGATGCCGCCCGTCCCGACGATCCCGGCGCGGCGACGATAACCGAGCCCTCCTACCGGGTCAAATCCGGTCAAATTTTCGCCGTATTCGTGCCCGATGCTCAGCCTGCCCGGCCGCTGCCACAGGCCATTGCCCTCGATGTGGTCTACGAGGACGACGACCTGCTGGTGATCGACAAGCCGGCCGGGCTGGTGGTCCATCCGGCGCCCGGCAACCCGGACGGCACGCTGGTCAACGCGCTCATCGCCCATTGCGGCGACGGGCTGTCGGGGATCGGCGGCGTCAGGCGGCCCGGCATCGTCCACCGGCTGGACAAGGAGACGAGCGGACTGATGGTGGTGGCCAAGAACGACAAGGCGCATGCCGGACTCGCGGCCCAGTTCGAGGCGCGATCCGTCGAGCGCGCCTATCACGCCGTGGCATGGGGCGCGCCGGCCACGCGCTCCGGCACCGTCGAGGGCAATATCAGGCGGAGTGCGCGCAACCGGAAGAAGATGGCCGTGGTCGGGCGCGGCGGCAAGAAGGCGCTCACGCGGTGGCGCCTCGAACGCCGCATCGGCGGCGCCGCCTGCCTGCTCGAATGCCGCCTCGCGACGGGAAGGACCCATCAGATCCGTGTACATCTTGCGCATCTTGGTATGCCGGTGATCGGCGACCGTTCCTATGGCGGCGGGTTGACGCCGTCGCGCCGGCGCGACGCGGGCGAGGCGGCCGCGGCGGCCATAAGCGGCATGAATCGCCACGCGCTGGATGCCTATTTGCTCGGATTCGAACACCCGGTGAGCCGCGAGATGCACCACTACTCACGTGAAATACACAAGGATTTGAAGGAATTGGCCGATTTGTTAGATCAGGTCTAGAAAAAATGCGATTTGTTTACTATATATTAAGGAAGGTGAATTTTGATTAACCGATCGCGCACACGGCCCGACGAAGGGGGGCGGGCCGTGCGCACCAACAACGGCCGAAGGCCACAGGAGACGGACACGTCATGACTTCGAGCTTGCCGAGCGTTCCCCAACTCGATCCGGAAAGCAACCTCGCGCGGTATCTTCAGGACATCCGCAAATTCCCCATCCTGGAGCCGCAGCAGGAATTCATGCTGGCCAAGAGCTGGCGCGAGCACGGCGACTCCGACGCCGCCCACCAGCTGGTCACCAGCCATCTCCGCCTGGTGGCCAAGATCGCCATGGGCTACCGCGGCTACGGCCTGCCCATGGGCGAGCTGATCTCGGAAGGCAATGTCGGCATGATGCAGGCGGTCAAGCGGTTCGAGCCCGACCGCGGCTTCCGCCTCGCGACCTATGCCATGTGGTGGATCAAGGCGGCGATCCAGGAATACATCCTGCACTCGTGGTCGCTGGTCAAGATCGGCACCACGGCGGCGCAGAAGAAGCTGTTCTTCAACCTGCGCCGCATCAAGGGCGAGATCCAGGCGCTCGAGGAGGGCGACCTCGCGCCCGAGAACGTCAAGGAGATCGCCACGCGGCTCAAGGTCTCCGAGACCGAGGTGATCTCGATGAACCGGCGCATGGCGGCGCCCGACAACTCGCTCAACGCGCCGCTCCGCGCCGACAGCGAGGGCGAGTGGCAGGACTGGCTGGTCGACGATACCGACAGCCAGGAGACCCGGCTCGCCGAGGCCGAGGAGCTCGGCAAGCGGCGCGACCTGCTGCATGGCGCGCTCGAGACGCTCAACGAGCGCGAGCGCCACATCCTGGTCGAGCGCCGGCTCAGCGAGGATCCGTTGACCCTCGAGCAGCTCAGCCAGCAGTTCGGCATCTCGCGCGAGCGCGTCCGCCAGATCGAGGTCCGCGCCTTCGAGAAGCTTCAGAAGTCCATGCGCTCGGCCGCCGTCGAGCAGCGGTTGACCAACTGACGCTCAATCAGCGCGAACCGTTCGCACCGCCCAATCGGGATAGGCGCGCGGCAGCGGCGCCGTCCATTAGTCTTTGTATTACGCCGGGGTATTACGCCGGGTCGTACGGTTCGCGCCGTCGGCTCGCCGCGTGCGCCCCGCCATAGGGTCCGCGCTTGACGAAGGCGCCGTCGCCCGGGCGGCCGACATAATTGCCCTTGTCGACGATGACCTTGCCGCGCGACAGCACGGTTTCCGTAAACCCCTTCACCGTCATGCCCTCATAGGCGCTGTAGTCGATGTTCATATGGTGGGTCGCCTGGTTGTGGACGCTGATGGTCTCCTGGCGCTCAGGATCGAAGATCACGATGTCGGCGTCCGAGCCCACCGCGATTGTGCCTTTCTTGGGGAACAAGCCAAAAATCTTGGCCGGGCCGGTCGAGGTGAGCTCGACAAAGCGGTTGAGCGAGAAGCGCCCGCGACTGACGCCGTGGTGAAAGATCAGGCTCATCCGGTTCTCGATGCCGGGGCCGCCGTTGGGGATCTTCGAGAAGTCGTCGAGCCCGAGCTCCTTCTGCTCCTTGACACCGTCCGCTAATTAGATCGCGAGGCGCGGCCGGCGACAAATCAACTGATACTCACCCGCCCTCAACATGTCGTGACCATTGCGGAGGGAAATTCCCAATAATCAGCCGAATTTGGCGAGAAACCGGACCAAACGCCGGGTTCGCTCGCCAAACAGCATCGGCGTGAAATAAGAGCCTGCGGCGCGCTTGTTGGCCTCGCCCAGGGTTGGATAGGGAAGGATCAGGCCGGCGACGTGCTTGACGTGCAGGCGGCGCGCGATCGGCAGGATCCAGCCCTGGATCAGCTCGCCGGCATGGGCGCCGACGATGCCGGCGCCGACGACCACGCCGCGCTTGCTGGTGATGACCTTGACCAGGCCTTCGGTCTCGCCTTCGGCCTGGGCGCGGTCGTTTTCGGTAAAGGGAAAGCGGAGGACGCGAATCGCGCCGTGGGCTTGTTCGGCCTCGGCCTCGTTCATGCCGACATGGGCAAGCTCGGGTGAGGCGTAGGTAACCCACGGAACGGCGCGGTAATCGACCTTGGCCGGCAGGCGGAACAGCGCGTTGCGCAGCACCACCATGGCCTGGTAGGACGCCATGTGGGTGAACTGGTAGGGGCCCGCGGCGTCGCCGATGGCGTAGACTCGACGGTTGGAAGTCCTGAGGCCACGGTCAACCTCGATGCCCTTGGGCGAATGCGAGATTCCCGCGACGTCGAGATCGAGACCGTCGAGGTTGGCCCGCCTTCCGGTCGCCACCAACAGGTCGGTGCCCTCGATCCTCTCGTCGCCGGCCTCGCCCTTGACGCGGACCGCGACGCCGCCGGTCACGGCTTCGACCGCGCCGATCTCGATGCCTTCTCTGATGTCGACGCCATCCTTTTCGAGCTGGGCCTTGACGAACCCGGCGAGCTCCGGATCGTCGCGGCCGAGGACGGAGAACATCTCCAGCATGGTGACCCGCGCGCCGAGCCGTCGATACGCCTGGGCAAGCTCGACCCCGATCGGCCCGCCGCCGATGACGATCAGATGGCCGGGCGCCGTGGTGCGATCGAAGATCGTCTCGTTGGTCATGAAGGGAACGGCATCGAGCCCCGGTATCGGCGGCACCGCGGGCGACGACCCGGTGGCGACGACGAAGCGTCGCGCGCGGATCTCGGCGTCGCCGGCAACCACTGTCCGGGGCCCGGTGAAACGCGCCGTCTCGTTGATCACCGTCACGCCGTAGCCCTCGAACCGCTCGACCGAATCGTTGGGCGCGATGGCAGAGATCACGCCGTGGACGTGATCGTGGACCCGGCCGAAATCGACGGTCGGCGGGCCGGCATCGACGCCGAAGCGCGGCGCGCGGCGGACCGCCTCGGCGGCGTGGGCGGCGGCGATCAATGCCTTCGACGGCACGCAGCCGGTGTTGAGGCAGTCGCCGCCCATCTTGCCCTTTTCGGCGAGTACGACATCGGCGCCCATCTGCGAGGCGCCGGCCGCGATAGTCAGCCCGCCCGATCCGGCGCCGATGACGCAGATGTCGGGCTCGAGCCGGCGCGTCATGCGCCGCCGCCCTTGATTTTCCGGTAAACGATCGGCACCAGGGCAAGGACGGCGAGCCCGATGATCGGCCAGATGAAGCGCGGCTCGAAAATTATACCGAGATCGAGCTCCTCGCCACGATCGAGCACCGCGCCGGCGCCGTCGCCGACCAGCGCGAAGATGAAACAGCCGGGGATGATGCCGAAGAACGTCGCCGTCACATAATTGCCGAGCGAGACGCCGAGGAACGCGGGCACGATGTTGACCAGCCAAAATGGAAACAGCGGCACCAGGCGCAGCACGAACAGATAGCTCTTGGGGTGCTGGTTGAAGCCGGATTCCATATTGGTCAGCGCCGAGCCGGCTTTGGCGCGCAAGAAATCGGCGAATGCGTATCTCGCCGCCAGATACAAGATCGTTGCGCCGATCGTCGCCCCGAACACGACGTAGAGCGTTGCCCAGTAGGGGCCGAACAGGAAGCCGCCGGCGACGGTCAGGATCAGGCCGCCGGGAATCGACAGCGCGACCGCGCCGGCATAGACGGCGGCATAGATGAATCCGGCGGCGACGCCATGGGCCACGACCCAGTGTCGCAGGGTGACACGGTTTTCCTTGAGGGATTCCAGGGAGATGTAGTCGTCATAGCCGAGCGCGAAAAAAGCACCCAGACCGATGATCAGAACGGCGATCGGCGCCGCCCGTCGACAGGACAACCCGTGGCCGCGATTTTCCGCCGGGTCGGACATGGTCGTCATGCCGCCGGAGCTATCGTGGCGCGGCGCGCCACGGGGATCAGTGGATCATGGAATTCGGGGCATGTGAGACGCATGGGCGGCGGGTTTGGCGATCCTTGGCTTCCGGCTGAGGTAGCCGCGCAGCCGGCGGACATCGTATCGAGACTCTGCATTATTTGAAACGCCGGAGCCCGCCCGTCAAGTCGGTGTCGACCGACCTTGACCAACAGGTTCGGTCCATGGGGCGGCGAAGCCGCACGTCGCATTGACTTCCTTGGGTCGAAACTCTATACACCGGTGCCAATTCCCGCCGATTCGATTTCGGAGTTCTACCGTGAAACGTACCTATCAGCCCAGCGTCCTGGTCCGCAAGCGGCGCCACGGGTTTCGCGCGCGCCGCGCAACCGTCGGCGGTCGCCGTGTGCTGGCAAATCGCCGCGCGAAGGGGCGAAAGCGCCTGTCCGCCTGAGTCCACGAGATGCTCCCGCGTCTCAAGACCCGCCGCCAGTTCTTGCACGTCGCCGGGGCGGGTCGCAAATGGGTTGCCCCCGGTCTGATTTTGCAGGTATGTCCTCATGATGGGGATGGCGCCCCGGGAGACGATGGAGCCGACGAGGCGGCGGGCTTGCGTGTCGGATTCACTGTCAGCCGCAAGGTCGGCGGCGCGGTGGTGCGCAATCGGGCGCGGCGGAGGCTGCGCCAGGCGGCCGAGTGCGTCATGCCCGATCAGGCCGCCGGCGGGCGCGACTACGTTCTGATCGGCCGCAGGACGACGGTCGACCGTCCGTTCGCGGATCTGGTCGCCGATCTGGAGACGGCACTCGCGCGGCTCGGCGCGCAACGCCATGCGAGCGCGACACAAGGGAGCGATCGACGAAGCGGACATGAAACGCATTGACGGGGCGATTGCCTCGATCCTACGGCTCCTGGTTCGGAGCTATCAGTTGCTGGTGGCGCCGATCCTGCCCATGAGCTGCCGGTATTACCCGAGTTGCTCGCGCTATGCCGCCGAGGCGCTGGAGCGCCATGGCGCTTGCGCCGGCTCGGCGCTCACGGTCGGCCGGCTGCTGCGCTGTCACCCATGGAGCGGCGGCGGCGTCGACCCGGTTCCGGAACGCCTCGCCGGCGCCCGGATGCACCGGCGTTGAGCGCGACCACGCCCCCCCGGCGCGCGATCGGATAAGGATCATGGAACAACGCAATGTGATCCTCGCGATCGTGCTCTCGGTCACCATTATTCTGGGTTGGCAGCTGCTGTTTCCGCCGCCGCCGCCGCCCGAGCCCGATCCCACGACGGAGAGCCAGACCGCCGAGCGGCAAGACGGCGCGCCGGACGGGCTGGCGCCGTCGGGCGCACCGAACGTCCCGGGCCTTGCCCAAACGCCGGTGGTGCCGCCGAGCCGTGACGCCCTGATCGCCCAGACGCCCCGCGTGCGCATCGCGAGCGATCGGCTTTCGGGATCGATCTCGACGACGGGCGCCAGAATCGATGATCTGGTGCTGTCGGATTACCGCGAGACCATCGATCCGAATAGTCCGCAAATCACGCTGTTGTCGCCGTCCGCATTGGCGGGTGGGTTCTTCGCCGATTTCGGCTGGTGGGCCTCGCCGGGCCCGGGAATCGCGGTGGCCGACAGGGCAACGAAATGGACCGCCGATCGGCCGCGCCTGACGCCGGACGATCCGGTCACGCTGAGCTGGAGCAACGGGTTAGGGCTGCGATTCAGCCAAATCGTCTCGGTCGACGAGGACTACATGTTCACCGTCACCCAGCGGGTGCACAACGACGGAAAGGCCGCGGTGACGCTCTATCCGTGGGGCCGCGTCTCGCGCACCGGGACCGAGCGCCACGGCGGCACCGACGTGCCGATGGCCGGCACCTATATCCATTTCGGCCCGGTTGGCGTGCTCGAAGGTACTCTGCGCGAGAAAGACTACGACGATCTCAAGGACGACGGACCCTACGAGACCACCGCGACCGGCGGCTGGCTCGGCATGAAGGAGCAGTACTGGCTGGTCGCGCTGATTCCCGATCAGAAGGCCAAGATCAAGGTCAGCTTCCGCCACGACGGTCGCGACAAGGATGTCGATCGATTTCAGGTCGGCTTCGTGGAGGAGAGCGGTCACACCGTCCAGCCGGGCGGGACGATCGAGGTCACCAACCGCTTGTTCGCCGGCGCCAAGGAAGTCCGCCTCCTGGAGCGCTACAAGGAAGAGACCGGCGCCGCCGACCTCAACATGGCGATCGACTACACCTGGATCTTCTTCCTGACGATTCCGCTGCACAAGGTGCTGCTCTATTTCGACGGCATCATCGGCAATTACGGGCTGTCGATCCTGCTGCTGACGGTGATGATCAAGATCGTGTTCTTCCCGCTCGCCAACAAGTCCTACAAGTCCATGAGCCGGCTGAAGAAGCTGCAGCCCAAGATGGTCGAGATTCGCGAGCGCTTCAAGGACGACCGGGCGCGCCAGAACCAGGAGATGATGGAGCTCTACAAGAAGGAGAACGCCAACCCGGCGTCGGGCTGCCTGCCGATCCTGATCCAGATCCCGGTGTTCATCAGCCTCTACATCGTGCTGTTCGTCACCATCGAGATGCGCCACGCGCCGTTCTTCGGCTGGATCCACGACCTGTCGGCGGCCGACCCGCTGGGACTGCTGACGGCGTTCGGGCTGATCGACTGGAACGTGCCCGAGATTCTGCAGATCGCCAATGTCGGCATCTGGCCGCTGATCATGGGCCTGACGATGTTCCTGCAGCAGAATCTCAATCCGCAGCCCGCCGATCCGATGCAGGCCAAGATCTTCATGATGCTGCCGATCGTATTCACCTTCCTGCTCGGCCAGTTCCCGGCCGGGCTGGTGATCTACTGGGCATGGAACAACACGCTGTCGATCGGCCAGCAATGGCTGATCATGCGGCGCATGGGAGTCAGCGCCTCGGGACAGACGACCACGACCACGCCGCCGAGCGGCCCGCCCCGCCCCACCAAGCCCAAGGCGAAGACCGCCACGGGTAGCGGCGGCAATTCCTCGGCCGGTCGCAAGGCCAAGTCGTCGACCGGCAACAAGTCGTCGACCGGCAAGAAGAGGCAGTCCGCCGGCGGCGCGCCCGCCGCGCGGCGGAAAGGCTCCGGAAAGCGCAAGCGATCGTCGAAGTCGCCCAAGGGCGCGGCCTGACCGCGCGGTTCCCGAAATGGCGAATGACGACCGGCCAGTAAACGTCGGAGCTCCCGACCCGGAATTTGACGCAGCGGCGATCGAGGCCGGACGTCGCCTGTTCGCCCAGGAATGCAAGTTCATATTCGGCGCCGCGAGCCTCGATGCCCTGCCGCCGCCCGAGAGGACCGAAATCGCCTTCGCCGGGCGCTCGAACGTCGGCAAGTCGAGCCTGGTCAACGCGCTGACCGGCCGGCGGACGCTGGCGCGCGTCTCGCAAACCCCTGGACGGACGCGCCAGATCAACTTTTTCATGCTCAGCGAGGCGCTGGTGCTGGTCGATCTGCCGGGCTACGGCTACGCCAAGGCGTCGAAGACCATGATCCGCGACTGGACGCGGCTGGTCGAGGATTACCTGCGCGGCCGGCCGTCGCTCCGCCGGCTCTGTCTCCTGATCGACGCGCGCCACGGCATCAAGCCGCCCGACCGCGACCTGATGGACATGCTGGACGCCTCGGCGGTGTCCTATCAGGCGGTGCTCACCAAGGCCGACAAGGCGTCCTCGGTCAACCAGGTCGTCGACCAGGTCGCCGCCGAGCTCACCCGCCATCCCGCCGCCCATCCCGAGATCCGCGTCACCAGCGCGCGCACCGGTGCCGGCATCGAGACCTTGCGCGCGGCCATTGCCGCGCTGGCGGAACCGGAGCCGTTGCGATAGGATCCGCCGCCATGGCAGGCCGAAAAATATCCAAGCGCAACGCGGTTGCCGACCTCGAAGCGTGGCTGCAAAAGGCGACCACGCTGTCCGAGGCGCTGCCCTATATGCGGAGCTACGCCGGCGAGACGTTCGTCATCAAGTACGGCGGCCACGCCATGGGGGACGACGAGCTGGCGGAGCTGTTCGCACGCGACGTCGTGCTGTTGAAGCAGGTCGGCATCAATCCGATCGTGGTCCACGGCGGTGGGCCGCAGATCGGCGAGATGCTCGCGCGGCTCAAGATCAAGAGCTCGTTCATCGACGGGCTCCGCGTTACCGACCGCGAGACCGTCGACATCGTCGAGATGGTGCTGTCGGGCTCGATCAACAAGCAGGTCGTCGCCGCCGTCAACAAGGCCGGCGGCACGGCGGTCGGGCTGTCGGGCAAGGACGGCGGGCTGATCCGTGCGCGCAAGCTGCGCCACCGGGATCGCAAGACAGATTCCAACATCGAAAAGGTGCTCGACCTCGGTTTCGTCGGCGAGCCGACGAAGATCAATGCCGACATGCTGGCGGCGCTGGAGCGCTCGGACATCATCCCGGTGATCGCGCCGATCGGCATCGGCGAAGATGGCGAGACCTACAACATCAACGCCGATACCGTGGCCGGCGCGGTCGCGGCTGCGGTCGATGCGGCACGGCTGCTGATGCTGACCGACGTCGCCGGCGTGCTCGATAAATCCGGCGAGCTGTTGCCGGAGATGGCATCATCGCGCGCCAAAGCCCTGATCAAGAACGGCACCATCTCGGGCGGCATGATCCCAAAGGTCGAAACCTGCCTCGGCGCCGTCGGCAAGGGCGTCGACGCGGCGGTCATCCTCGACGGCCGCATCCCGCACGCTCTGTTGCTGGAGATCTTCACCGAAAGCGGCGTCGGCACGCTGATCCGCGCCGGACGCTAGGCGCGGCCTCGCCTCAGGCCGCGAAGAACTCGATCTGCCAGTCGAGCTCTTCATCCGTCATGGGAAAGCCGCCGCCGTCGGCCGGGCGCATCACCGCGTCGGGCGCGATGCGCGCGAGGCGAAGCTGTAACTGCTCGGCAAGGCCCATGCTGAAGCCGGCGCGCCAGGCGACGGCGACGATGCCCTTGGCGCTGGCCAGCGACACCACCTTTTGCACCGCCGGCCGCGACAGCCCCGAAGCGAGCGCAAGCGCCGCGATCACGAAACCCCGGTCGCCCTTGCCCAGTGCCTTGGCGAGCGCGCCTTCGTCGAGCGCGCCCTTTTCATGCATCGCCTCGGCGCGCTCCTCGGGCAGTGGGCCATCGGGCTCGTCGTCCTCGGCGAGACGCCGGCTGATGGTCTCCAACACCGCGCTCGCGGTCTCGGCGTCGAGATCGGTTCGGCTCTCGAGATCTTGCAGCAGCGAGCCCGCGACGCAGTCGGCGAGGCCGCGCACCGCCCGGCTCGACAGCTTGGGGCGCGCGACCAGCGGGCCATGCCAATCCTCGTTGCGATCGGCACGCTCAACCAGCGCGTCGAGCGTCTCCTCGCGGATCTGGGCCGACGAATTGGACAGCAACGCAGTGATCGCATCCGTCTCGTCGGTCTCGACCACCGCGTCGGACAGCGCCGAATCGAGACCCGCGCGCCGCGAGATTGCCGATAGCGCGCCCTGGACGTGGTTGCTGTTGATGATCTCGAGCAGCACCTCGTCGCCCAGCAGCGGCGAGTTCTCGAGCACCGGCCCCGACACCGAGATCTCCTCGTCGCGCGCCAGGCGCTCGATCACCTCGACCGGCACCTTGTCGGTGTTCCGGAGCTCCTCGGCCAGGATCCCGCGGACCCGTGTCAGTTGATCCTCGGCAAGGACCTTGAGTGTTTCGCCGACGATGTCGCCGACGCGCTCCTGCTCCTCGGTGCTCAACGTCGGCGCCAGCGAGGCCACCTTGCGGGCCAGCCCGCACCGGACGTCTTCGTCCGCATCGCGCGACAGCAAGAGATCGGCCTGGACCGGTGTCGCCTCGTTGGCGGCGATCTCGCGCCGCACGTCCGCATCGCCGTCCTCGGCGAGGAAATAGAGAATTTTAGGCTGGGCGTCGGCGCGCCGGGCAAGCTCGCGCCGCACATCACTGTCCCGGTTCGCCGCCAGCGCCTTGGCTTCCTCGTAGTCCATCCGACCGCCGTCGCCGCGGCCGAGCGTGAACAATCGTGACAGCGCGCTGGTCATGCCGACAATTTCTCCGCCGCTTGTGTCTCGGCGCCCTCGCGCCGCGGGGCGACCGCGAAGCCCCCCTTGTCGCCATGCTTGATCTCGTACATTGCCGCGTCGGCGCGTTCGCTGAGCTCGGCGATCGTCTCGTCGCCGTCCGGCTCCCATGGCGCGATGCCGACCGAGATCCCGAGCGGCCGGGCGTCATCGCCCGAGAACTCCGCCAGCGTCGCGGATGCGGCGAGCAGCTCCTTGGCGCGGGTGATCGAGGCCGCCTCGTCGGTTCGGTCGAGCCACAGCGCGAACTCGTCTCCGCCCTGGCGCCCGACCAGATCGCCCGGCCGAGTGTTGGCGGTCAGCAGCGCGGATACCGCTTTCAGCGCCTCGTCGCCCTGCTGATGGCCGTGCACGTCGTTGACGAGCTTGAAGTTGTCGAGATCGATATAGGGCAGCGCGCCGGGACCGGGCCTCGGGTTGTGGCGCTTGAGCCTGGTCTCGAGATCGCCGAAGAAGGCGCGGCGATTGAGCAATGCCGTCAGCTCGTCGGTCCGCGACAGCGCCTCGAGCGCGCGATGATGGTCGAACTGCTCGATGGCGATCGCGAGTTGCAGGGCGAGATCGCGGAACATGGTGACCTCGTCCTGGCTCCAGGCGCCATCATCGAGCGCGCGAACGACGACCATGGCGCCATTGACGGATTTGCGATAGGCGGTCAGGGCGCACATCATGTGGCGGTCCGCGTCGACCGCCATGATGGGCTCACCGTCCTCGGACGCGCCGAGCAGCAGCTTGCCGTCGAGACCATCGTCGACCGGCGGCTTGCCATGCTCGGCCGCGACGATCTGACCGCTGGCCCCGGCGCGGCGATAGATGCGGCAGCTCGCCGCGCCCAACGCCTTGGCCGTGGCTCCTGCCGCTGCGCCCAACACGTTCGCGGGGTTGGGCTCGTCGTTGACGCTTCGAATGATATAGGCGAGCAGCTTCTCGCGCCGCTGCGCGGCGGCCAGCGCCGCGTCGCGCGCATGCGCCTCGGTCGCGTCGCGGCATACGCCTCGGGCGCCTATCCGCCGCCCCTCGGCGTCGAGGATCGGTCGCGCCGAGGTCAGCAGCAAGGCATCGTCGCCATCCGCGCGGCGGAACCAGATGTCGACCTCGGTAATCTCGGATTGGGTCGAAAACGGCGTGATCGGACCCAGCGACGCGGCCTCGGGAATGAACGAAGCCGGATCGCGGTCGACAAGCTCGTCGGCCGAATACCCCAGCGCACCGCCCGGCGAGACGAAGGCGAATCGCCCGCTCAGCCCGGTTTCCCAGACGAAGTCGGCCGATATGTCGACCAAGTCCTTGTAGCGCTTGCGCGATTCGACCAGCGTATCGCGAAGCGTGCGGTCGGGTGTGACATCCGATGCATGGACCATGGCCGCCTCGCCTCCCGGCAAGGGGTGAACGGTCACGTGCCAGACGCCCTCGATCGCCGCGCAATCGTCGCGGTCGACGGTCGCGCGGCGGTCTTCTCCGGTTTTCAAGGCATCCGCAACGACGTCGCCGAGCGCGCCACCGTCCGCGATCATGGCCCCGATGGGCGAGGCGGCGCTGTTCGAAGCCGCGATCGTTCCGTCACGCCGCACTACCGCCATCGGATCGGGAAACGCGCCCAACGGCCCGTCGGCCCGCGTCAGCGCCGATGTCGCCGCGACCGGGCTGGGCGCGGCGGGCCCGGTCTCGTCGTCACGCTTCTTGAGGTATCGGCCCAAACCCATATGTCGCTCCGTTGCTCGGACCGTCCGTCAGCGCAGCTTGGGCTGGGACATATTGAAGACTCCGATCTCGGTCGACGGCTTGCCGAAGTAGTACCCCTGGCCGAATCCGATACCGCAATCATTGAGGATCGCGAGCGTCTCTTTGTTCTCGACCATCTCGGCAACCGTTTCGATCGACAGCTCGGTGCACAGCCCCGCGATGGCCTTGAGAAAGGCCTTGTTCTTGCCGCCGCCCTGCGCGCCCAGAATGTACTGTCCGTCGATCTTGACGATATCGACGTCGAGCTCGTGGAGATATCTGAGCGCCGCGGCGCCGGCGCCGAAATCGTCGAGGCACACGGTGTGGCCCGCCCGGCGAATCTCCTGGATGAACACGTTGACCGGCTTGAGATCCTTGATCTGGGCCGATTCGGTAATCTCGATGATCAGCTGTTTGCGGATATCCTCGTGCTGTGCCAGCAGCTTCTGCAGCTCCTTGAGGAAGGCGGTGCTGGCGACCGAATTCCCCGACAAGTTCACGGCGACGCGGAAGCGCTGCCCGAGCTTGTTGGATTGGACCAGCCAGTCGAGCAATTTCTGGCACATGGCGTAGTCGAAGTCGCAGATCAGACCGGTGTTCTCGGCGAAGGTGATGAGCTCATAGGGCGATCGGTCGGAGCCGCCGCCGAAGCGCGCCAGCGCCTCGAAATGGACGATCTTGCCGGTCTTCAGGTCGATGATGGGCTGGAAGGCGATGTCGAAGTTGGATTGCGAGACGATTTCGCGGAAGCTCGACATCTTCTTCGACGTCTGCTCGACGTGATCGTGCAGGTTCGAGGACATGTTGCCGATCGCGTCGTCGGCGCTGTCGGCTTCGCAGAACTCCTTGATGGTGTAACGCAGCGCCCTGGCGAAATCGCCCTTGCCGGCTTCGCCGACATCGGTCGACGCGGTGCCCGCGGCGACGACGACCGATTTGCCGCCCGGATCCGCGGCCTTCAGATGGCTTTCGATCCTCGATTTCAGGTCCTCGATGTCGGCGTCCGCCGAGTGGATCAGGCCGTAGTTCTCGTTGTCGAACCGAGCGACGGTATCGCCGGGCGCGGAGCTCACCCTGAGGCATGCGCCGATGGTCTTGAGGAGCTGCTCGCGCGTCTTGTTGTCGAGATTCTTGCCGAGGGCGGCGAAGTTGTCGAGCCGCAACATCGTGACCTCGATGTCCTCGTTCTGGCTCTTGGCGGTCTCGGTGCGCTTCTCGGCCTTTTCGAGAAAGGCCTCGGTTTTGAACAGTCCCGATTCCTTGTCGACCTTCTTCGCGTTGTCCTCGTCCGATTGACTCCCCTCGGTCCACGGACGTATGGCGAAGAACAACGAGTCGGGCAGGTTGGGCAGGATGTAACCGGTCAGCAGAAGCCTGGGCGTCAGTCCCTTGGGCCCGATCAGCCGGATCGGGACCGGCTGAAGCCGCTTGCCCACCGTCATGCCGCGGATCAGCTCGCGCAGGATCGCCCGATCGTCCGGCGCGATGATCTCCAGCAGCGAATCGCCGACCACCTGGTCGCTCGAATAGCCGGTCACCGCCACCGTCGCGCCGGCGGCATAGGTGATCTTGCAGTCCCTATCCGCCTCGATCAACACGTCGGCGGCGCAAAACGCGAGAGCGACGAACCGATCGCGCTCGCGCTTCAGCGATTCGATCTGGTCGGGTTTATTGTGGCGCGCGGTCGCGTGGCGGCTCATCGCGGAATGGCTCCAGAGTCTCGGGTCGTGGCGTCGCCGGACAATCGTCGGGCGAGCCTTCCGGATTTTCGGATCGCACGATAGGAGTCGCGCGTTAACGTTTCCTTTCCCTTGAATCGGCGCGGAGGGCTTGCCTCGGACGCCGCACGGGGTCACATTGCGGCCATGCAGAAGAGTGATGACTCCCGATCAACGACGGTTCCGCGTGACGACTTTTCCGACGTCGAAACCTGGATATTCGATCTAGACAATACGCTCTACCACGTGAGCGCCGAGATGCACGGTGAGGTCGACGAGCTGCTCGGCTCGTTCGTCTCGCGGTTTCTCGGCATCGATCGGGTGGAGGCGCGGCGAATCCAGAAGGCCTATTTCCACGAGTTCGGCATGACGCTGTGCGGCCTGATCGAGAACCACGATCTCGACCCCGATGAATATTTCGCACACATGCTGCAGGCCGACCTGTCGGGGATCGGCCACGATCCGGCGCTAGTCGAGGCGATCGGCGCGCTCGATGGACGCAAGGTGGTCTACAGCAACGCACCCTCGGCCCATGTGCGCCAGGTCCTGGAACAGCTCGGCCTGACGATGCATTTCGATGCCGTCCACGACATCGAGGCCGCCGGGTTCACACCCAAACCCGCCCGCGCCGCCTATGACGAGCTGTGCCGGCGCTACCAAATCGATCCCCAGCGGGCGGTCATGTTCGACGATATCGCGCGCAACCTGGAGCCGGCGGCGGAGATCGGCATGACGACGGTGTGGAAGAAGACCGACGCCGAGTGGGCCGTCGACGCCGAGGTCTCGGAGTACGTTCACCACGTGACCGACGATCTAGAGGCTTGGTTGAGGGCGTTGACGGGCGCTAAATGAGGCCGCATGGCGTGCATCGGCCGCGGTTGACAGGGGGGGCGGGCCAATTATTGTGCTCGCGAACGCGAAGGATGCGGACACCATGACGACCGACGGCCTGAAGTCCGCTATCGAGGCGGCATGGGAGGATCGCGAGGCGATTTCTCCGGCGACAACGGGCGAGGCGCGCGACGCCATCGAGGCGGCGCTCGATGGGCTCGATTCGGGCGCGCTGCGCGTCGCCGAGAAGGTGAACGGCGCCTGGCAGGTCAACCAATGGCTCAAGATGGCGGTGTTGCTGTCGTTCCGGCTCTACGACATGGTGCCGATGCCGGGCGGGCCGAGCGACCCCGAGCGCGGCGAGGCGCCGTGGTTCGACAAGGTCGCGCCCAAATTCGCCGGCTGGGGCGAGAACCAGTTCCGCGCCGCCGGGTTCCGCGCCGTTCCCAATTGCGTCGTCCGCCGCTCGGCCTATATCGCGCCCGGCGTTGTGCTGATGCCGAGCTTCGTCAACCTCGGCGCCTACGTCGATTCAGGGACCATGGTCGATACCTGGGCGACCGTTGGCTCGTGCGCCCAGATCGGCAAGAATTGCCACATCTCGGGCGGCGCCGGCATCGGCGGCGTGCTCGAGCCGCTGCAGGCGGATCCGGTGATCATCGAGGACGGCTGCTTCGTCGGCGCCCGCTCCGAGGTCGCCGAGGGCGTCCTGGTCGAGACCGGCGCGGTGCTGGCCATGGGCGTCTATCTCGGCGCATCGACCAAGATCATCGACCGTTCGACGGGCGAGATTCACTTCGGCCGCGTTCCGGCTTATTCGGTCGTCGTGCCGGGCTCGCTGCCGGGCAAGGCGCTCGCCGACGGCACTGCGGGTCCCGGGCTTTACTGCGCCGTGATCGTCAAGCAGGTCGATGAGCAGACCCGCGCCAAGACCTCCATCAACGATCTGTTGCGCGATTGAACACGACCATAGACGCACTGGACTTCGCGCGGGCGCTGATCCGCTGCGCCAGCGTCACGCCCGCGGACGGCGGCTCGCTCGGAACGCTCGCCGAGGCGCTCGAGACGCTCGGCTTCGAGTGCCACCCCTTGACGTTCTCAGAGCCCGACACGCCCGACATCCACAACCTCTATGCCCGCTGGGGCACGGGTGCGCCGCATTTCTGCTTCGCCGGCCATACCGATGTCGTCCCGGTCGGCGACGAGGACTCGTGGTCAGTCGGCCCGTTCGAGGCAAGGATCGACGGCGACATGCTGTACGGCCGTGGCGCCACCGACATGAAGGGCGCGGTGGCGAGCTTCACCGCCGCCGCATCGCGCTTCCTGGCGCGCCGCGGTCACGGATTCGGCGGCTCGATCAGCCTGTTGATCACCGGCGACGAGGAGGGCCCGGCGATCAACGGCACCGTCAAGATGCTGACCTGGCTCGACGAGCGCGGCGAGATCCCGGACGTCTGCCTGGTCGGCGAGCCGACCAATCCGACACGTCTCGGCGAGATGGTCAAGATCGGCCGCCGCGGCAGCCTTTCCGGCACCGTCACGGTGACCGGCGTCCAGGGTCGCACCGCCTATCCCCACCTCGCCGACAACCCCCTGCCCCGGCTGATACGGATGCTGGCCGCGATCGCCGGCGAGAAGCTCGACGACGGCACCGAGCATTTCCAGCCGTCGAACCTGCAGCTCACCACCGTCGACGTCGGCAACACCGCGACCAACATCATTCCAGGCCGCGCCAGTGCCTCGTTCAACATCCGGTTCAACGACCTACACACCAGCACCAGCCTGATCGAGTGGCTCGAGCGCAAACTCGCCGAAATCGGCGGCGCATACGATCTCGACGTCCAGGTCACGGGCGAGGCGTTCTTGATGCCGCCCGGCGCGTTCTCGGACCTCATGTCGGACGTGATCGAGCGCGTCACCGGCGTCCGGCCGGAGCTCAGCACCACCGGCGGCACCTCGGATGCCAGGTTCATCAAGGACTATTGCCCGGTCGCCGAGTTCGGCCTGATCAGCGAGACCATGCACAAGACCGACGAGAGCGTCGCATTGGTCGATCTTGCCGCCTTGACCGAGATCTACGAGGCGGTGCTCGACGGCTACTTCGCGCGTTGAGCACCGGCCGGATGCGATGATCACCGCTCCCGAGGTCGCCCGCGCGCTCTACGGCGCCTTGCGCCTGGCCCGGCTCGACCCGGGCGGCATCGACCAGTTTGACAATACCGTCGAGGCGTTCTGGCGCTCATTCTACGCCATGTTGATCGTGGCGCCGGGCCACGTGATCCTGGCGGCGATCCGCTATTCCGTGGTGGAGCCAACCAGCGGGCCGATCCAAGTCTTCCTGGTCGAGACGATCGGGTACGTAATCGGATGGTTCGCCTTTCCCTTCGCCATGCTCTATGTCGCCGATAAGCTCGATCGCGGTGAGCGCTATTTCCGCTACATCGCGGCGGCCAACTGGGCGGCGGTCCTGCAGGTCGGGCTGATGCTGGTGATCGTCGCCGTCGAGTACGGCTTCAGGCTTTCACTCGCGACAGTCGGGTTCGTTCACTTCATCACGATGATCGTGGTGCTGGTGTATTTCTGGTTCATCGCTCGGGTCGGGCTCGAGATCAGCGGCCGCGCGGCGGCAGCCATCGTCGGTCTCGATCTCGGCCTCGGCCTCGTCATCAACAGCGTGACGATGGCGTTGCATTAACCTATCTTATTGCATCGCGGGCGCCGAAATCTGTTAGGTTCCGAGACCCCCGTCGCCGTCGGCGCGAGCCGGCGGCGGTCGCTGTTTGAATAAGGATGGAACGACACTATGACCGCGCGTATGGCCGTGGATATCGGCGGCACCTTTACCGACATTGCCGTCGAGTCGGGTGACGAACTGTTCACCTGCAAGGTCCTGACGACGACGCGCGCGCCCGAGGAGGGTGTGTTCGAAGGTGTCCGCCGCGCGCTCGGCGACACCGGGTTGTCGCCGGGTGATTTCGGGCTCGTCATCCACGGCACGACACTGGCGACCAACGCCATTATCGAACGCAAGGGTGCGCGGGCCGCAATGATCGTCACCGAGGGCTTTCGCGACGCCGTCGAGATCGGCACCGAAAGCCGCTTCGAGCAGTACGACATCTATATGGACAAGCCGCCGCCGCTGGTGCCGCGCGAGCGCCGCTTCGGCATCGATGAACGGATCGACGCGCGCGGCAACGTACTGATCCCGCTCGACGAGGACGCGGTCGGGGCGCTCGCCGACGAGCTTGTGCGCGAGGACGTCGAAGCGGTCGCGGTCGGCCTGCTGCACGCCTACGCCGAGCCGAGCCACGAGCGCCGCATCGCCGAGATCCTGGGCCAAGCGCTGCCCGATCTCTCGATCTCGCTGTCGAGCGAGGTCTCGCCCGAGATGCGCGAGTACGAGCGCTGGTCGACCACTGCGGCGAACGCCTATATCCAGCCGCTGATGGCGAGCTACATCGCCCGCCTCGAGGATTCGCTGAAGGATCTGGGGTTCGCCTGTCCGCTCTATCTCATCACCTCGGGCGGCGGGCTGACGACACCGGCGACGGCGCGGCGGTTCCCGATCAGGCTGGTCGAATCGGGGCCGGCGGGCGGCGCCATCCTGGCCGCCCGCGTCGCCGCCGAATGCGGTCTCGACCGGGTGCTGTCGTTCGACATGGGCGGCACCACGGCCAAGATCTGCCTGATCGACGACTGCGAGCCGCAGCATTCCCGCATCTTCGAGGTCGCACGCCAGTACCGTTTCCTCAAGGGCAGCGGGCTGCCGCTTCGCATCCCGGTGATCGAGATGGTCGAGATCGGCGCCGGCGGCGGCTCGATCGCCTCGGTCGATGCCATGTCGCGGATCCATGTCGGACCCGAGAGCGCGGGCTCCGAGCCCGGTCCCGCGTGTTATGGCCGGGGCGGCACCGGCGTCACCGTGACCGACGCGGACGTGGTCTTGGGTCGCATCGATCCGGCGAGTTTCGCCGGCGGAACCATTCCGCTGGACGCGGCGGCGGCGCGGGCCGCGAGCGACGAGGCGGTCGGCAAGCCGCTCGGTCTCACGACGCTCGGCGCCGCTTTCGGTATCGCCGAGGTGGTCGAGGAGAACATGGCCAACGCCGCCCGCGTCCACGCCGTCGAGCGCGGCAAGGAGCTCGACGGCCGGACGCTGGTCGCCTTCGGCGGCGCGGCGCCGGTACACGCGAGCCGGCTCGCCCAGAAACTCGGTATCGACCGGGTCGTGGTGCCATCGGCGGCGGGCGTCGGCTCGGCGGTCGGATTCCTACGCGCGCCGGTCGCATACGAGGTCGTGCGCAGCCGCTATTCCCGGCTCGACGGCGACTTCGATCCGGCGTTGCCCAACGCGCTCTATGACGAGATGCGCCAAGAGGCCGAGGCCATCGTCACCAGCGCGGCGCCCGGAGCGGTCCTGGTCGAGACCCGGACCGCCGACATGCGCTATCGCGGCCAGGGCCACGAGCTGTCGGTGACCCTGCCCCCTGGTCCCTACGACGCGGAACAGCGGCGTGAGTTCACCGATCGGTTCGGGATCGCCTACGAGGCGTCGTACGCGCGTCGCATTCCACACCTCGACGTCGAGGTGATCAACTGGACGCTCCGCTTGATCGCCGCCGAGGAGCCGCCCGAGCCGGCGCCGCCGCCGCCGCCCGACCGCGACGCGGCCGCGACGGCGGAGCGCGAGGTGTTCGACACCGACGACGAGACCATGCGGAAAGTCTCGGTCCATGCGCGGACCGACCTCGTGCCGGGATCGCGCATCCCGGGACCCGCGATCATCGTCGAAGACGAGACCACGACAATCGTGCTGGCGTCCTACGTCGCGCGGATCGACGCGCTCGGCTATATTGTCATGACCAAGGAGTAGGCATGACCATCAACGATCCCCTGTCACCCATCCGCCTGCAGCTCATGTGGGACCGGCTGATCGCCGTCGTCGAAGAGCAAGCCCAGACGCTGATCCGCACCGGTTTCTCGACCTCGACCCGCGAGGCGGGCGATCTGTCGGCCGGCGTATTCGATTTCGAGGGCAGTATGCTGGCCCAAGCAGTCACCGGAACGCCCGGCCACATCAACTCGATGGCACTTTCGGTACAGCACTTCATCGCGAAGTATCCGGTCACCGAGATGACCGAAGGCGACGTGTTCTTGACCAACGACCCGTGGAAAGGCACCGGCCACCTGCACGACTTCACCTTCGTGACACCGGCGTTCCGCGGCGGCAAAATCGTCGCGCTGTTCGCCAGCACGTGTCACGTGGTCGACATCGGCGGGCGCGGCATGACGTCGGACGGCCGCCAGATCTACGAGGAAGGGCTCTATATCCCGCTGATGCGCTTCGCCCGCGCCGGCAAGATCGAGGAGGCGCTGATCGAAATCGTCGGCGCCAACGTCCGCGAGGCTGTCCAGGTGATCGGCGACCTGCACTCGCTCGCCACCTGCAACGAGATCGGTTGTCGCCGGCTGATCGAGATGATGGACGAGTTCGACATCAACGACCTCGACCGCATCGGCACCCATATCCTCGAGCGCTCCAAGACGGCGGCGCTGGAGGCGATCGGCCGTCTGAAGCCCGGCGTCTACAACCACTCCATGCGGATCGACGGCATCGAGGCGCCGGTCGACCTGGTCGCCAAGATGACCATCGGCGAGAGCGGGATCGACGTCGACTTCACCGGCACGTCGGGCATCTCGTCCTACGGCATCAACGTCCCGGTTTGCTACACCGAGGCCTACGCCTCGTTCGGCGTCAAATGCATCGCCGCGCCCGAGGTGCCCAACAACGCAGGCTCGCTGTCGACGATCCGGGTCACCGCGCCCGAGGGCTCGATCCTGAACGCGACACATCCGGCGCCGGTCTCGGTGCGTCACGTCATCGGCCAGATGCTGCCCGACGTCGTGTTCGGCTGCCTCAACCAGGCGATGACGGAGTCAGTGCCGGCCGAGGGTTCGTCGTGCCTGTGGAACCTCTACGCCTTCGGCGGGCCGGGCCGGGTCGAGGCCGACCCCAAGGAGCTCGTCGACGCCGAGCCGTTCACGGTGCTGAGCTTCCATTCCGGCGGCACCGGCGCCAGGCCCGGCAAGGACGGGCTGTCGGCGACGGCGTTCCCGTCGGGCGTGCGCAACGTGCCGGTCGAGATCACCGAATCGATCTCTCCGATGATCATATGGCGCAAGGAGCTGCGGCCCGATTCGGGCGGCGTCGGGGAGTTTCGCGGCGGCCTCGGCCAGACCATGGAGCTCGGCCTGCTGGAGGACGCGCCGTTCGCCTTCAGCGCGCTGTTCGACCGCATCGACCATCCGCCGAGGGGTCGCGACGGCGGCGGGCCGGGCGGCGGCGGCGAAGTCCGCCTCGGTTCGGGCGGCGCAATGGACGGCAAGGGCACCCAGACCGTACCGCGCGGCGACCGGGTCATGATCGAAATGCCGGGCGGCGGCGGCCTCGGCGATCCCAAGGCGCGCGATGCCGGGATCGTGGCCGCCGACGTGCGTTCCGGCAACGTCTCGCGCGAGGCCGCGCGCGACATCTACGGCGTCGCGCTGACGGCGGACGGCGAAATCGACATCGCGGCGACGGCGAAGCTCCGCGCCACCACCAGCGAATAGCGAGGGGAAATCGCGTCATGCGCGTCAGCGTCGGATTGCCGACCGGGATGGAGGGGCTGACCTACCCGATCCCGTTCTCCGAGCCCGAGACCATCATCCGCATCGCACGCCACGCCGAAGCGCTCGGCTATCACTCGGTGTGGGGCAACGACCACATGACGACCCAGCACTACGTGCGGGCTGAGTTTCCCACCCCGCCCCGGTTCTGGGAGCCGTTGATCACCTACGCCTTCGTCGCCGCGGCGACCGAGACCCTGCGCTTCGGCACCGGCATCCTGGTGATGCCCATGCGGCGCGACATCGTGGTGACGGCGAAGCAGATCGCGACCCTCGATCACTTCTCGGGCGGGCGGCTCGAGATCGGGCTCGGCATCGGCGCCTATCGCGAGGAGTTCGACGCCGTCCAGCCCGACAGCGGGCTGACGCGCGGGCGCATCCTCGACGAGGGCATCCCGGCGCTCAAGGCACTGTTGACCGAGCGCGTCGCCTCGTTCGACGGCGCGTTCTTCAAATACCGCGACGTCGAGCTCTATCCCAAGCCCAAGCAGGATCATCTGCCGTTATATGTCGGCGGCAACAACCCGGCGAACCTGCGGCGCACCGCAAAGTGGGCCGACGGCTGGCTGCCCGCCGCGGTCCATGTCGACCGCCTGCGGGACGACGTCAAGCAACTGCACGAGCTCGCCGCCGCCGAGGGCCGCAACCCCGACGACATCGAGGTCGCGCCGCAATACATCGTTCACATCGGCAAGACCCGCGAGGCCGCGCTCGCCCGCTTCGCCGAGACCCAGATGTGCGCCCATCTGACCTCGCTGCGCAAATCGACGCTCAAGGACCAGGGCGCGCTCGGCCACGAGGACATCAACCTGATCGGCACCGTCGATGACGTCGTCGAACGCTCGATTCTGTTCCGGGAAGCCGGCGTCACCCATCTCTGCGGCCTCTATTTCGCCGCCAACGACGAGGCCGAGCTGTTGGATCAGATGCAGGTATTCGCCGAGGAAGTGGTGCCGCGCATCACGTGATCGCCGCCAGCGTCGCCCGGATCTCGTCGGGTTCCGTCAAACCGCCGAGTACGATCTGATCCAGCCCCGCTTCGTGATAGTCGGCCAAGCGGCGGCGAACATGTTCCGCGGTCCCGACCGCCGCGTGGGCATTCATGACTTCGTCGGTCATGAGTGCTTCGACCGCGTCCCAGTCTTCGGCGGCGTAGGCCGCGCGCAGCGCCGCCTGATCGAGATCGACGCCGGCGAGCTCCACGTTCTGCGCATGATGGGCGCCCCGCAGGATGAACCCGAGCGTGCGCCGGAGTTGTTCGACGGCGGGATCTCCACGCTCGCCGATCCTCGCGTAGACGATCCCGTTTGCGTCGACGTCGCCGCCCGATCGCTCGAGACTCAAGCGAACGAATGGCACTGACGTCGCGCCCGAGACGATCACGCCATCGGCGCTTGCGCCAGCCAGCTCGAGCATCCGGGGCCTCGAGGCGGCGAGCACGATGGGGACCTCGCATGGTGCGCCCTCGAGCCGGCGTTCCGACAGCCGGAATACCTCGCCCACGTGCGTTACCGCCTCGCCCGCGAACAGGGCGCGGCAGATGTCGATCGTCTCTTGCAGCGTTTGCAATGGCCTCGGCGTCTCGATCCCGGCGGCGGCAAGATCGCCCGGAGCGCCAACGCCGAGCGACAGCACCACGCGGCCCGGATAGAGCTCGGACAGCGTCGTCGCCGCCATCGCGATATAGACCGGATGGAGCGAATACGGGCTCATCGCCATCAGTGCGACCTTGATGCGTTTGGTCGCCGCCAGCGCAGTCGCCGCCAGCGCCACCGGATCGCGCAGATAGAGATGCGTCGCGATCCACAAGGTTTGCGCGCCGCCGTCCTCGGCGGCCCGCGCCTGATCGGCGATCCAGGCGGCCGGCGTGAAGCCATCGATCGAAATTCCGTATTCAGCCATCGAACCCATATCCCTCGCGCAGCGCGGCCAGCACCGAATCCAGATCGGCCGACACCTTGGGCGGCTCGGTGGGCGCGGCGCCGACGCCAAGATCCTTGAGGCCGGAAGCCGTCAGTATCGCGACCACGGTCTCGTCGCGCCCGATCGTCCCGGACGCGGTGAGCCGGTCGACCGCCGCCAGCGCCGCCGCCGATGACGCCTCCACGAACAGCCCCACGCCGGACGCGAGCCGGTCCCGCCAGTCGATCAGCGCGTCGTCGTCCAGCGTCACGGCCATGCCGCTCGATTGCCGCACCGCATGCAACGCCTGACAGGTGCCGCGCGTCATGTCGATGGAACCCGCGATGCTCGCCCCTTCCCTCGGAACGTCGGGCGGCATGGCGTCATCGCTTGCCAGCGCGGCGGTCAGGGAGCCCGAGACTTCGGCGGCGATCAGGCGCGGAGACGAATCGATCCAGCCCCATCGCCGCATCTCCTGGAACCCCTTCCACATGCCGTAGAGCGCATCGCCGTAGCACACCGGCAGCACGCACCAGTCGGGCACTCGCCAGTCGAGCTGCTCGGCGATCTCGTAGGCGATGGTCTTGTAGCCCTCGATGCCGATCGGGTTGGAGCCGACGGCGGGGCCGAAAAACGGCGAGGTCGGAAACCAGCCGAGCTCGCGGACGCCACGCGAAAGCGCCTCCCACCGCTCGTCCTTGGTCGCCATGGTCAAGAGCATCGCGCCGTAGGACCGGATCTGGCCGACCATCGCGGGCGCGGCGCCGTCCATGGTCAGCACCACGCAGGGCAGGCCCGCGCGTGCCGCATAGGCCGCCGCCGCTGCGCCGGCGTTGCCCGTCGAGCTGGTGGCGACGACTTTCGCTCCGATATGCCGCGCCCACGACACCGCGACGCTCGCCAGACGGTCCTTGAACGACCATGTCGGGTTGCGGCTCTCGTCCTTGATCAGGAGCCGGCATGGCACAACGCCGTCGGCCGCGATCAACGGCGTAGCACCCTCGCCCAGGCTGACCGCCTCGTCGGCGGAAATCGGCAAATGCCGGGCGTAGCGCCACATCGAACGCGGCCCGTCCGACATGTCGTCGCGCTTTGGTGCCGGCGTCTCGCCATAGTGAACGGTCAGATTGCTGGCGACGCCGTCGGCCGCGCAGGGCGCGCACGCGCGGTCGAACGCGTCGAGCGCCGCGCCGTGGCCGCATCGGATGCACATCAGACCTTCGGGTTTTGCCATTGTCCGGAGCCGCTCGGGGTTGATCGCTCGGCCGCCAGACCGAGCCCGGCAATCGTATCATGTCAATTCGGCCCCGCGCACGACGATTGAGGGTATAATGCTGCCTCCAGGCACAATCGAAATCTAGAGATGTCGCGTTTTCTGCCGTCGGTCGCCCCCGACCTCCGCTCGGGCCAGGCCGAGGACCTCAAGGCGATCGCCGCCGTATGGCCATATATATGGCCGCGCGGCGATTCCGGGCTCAAGCTACGGCTGATGCTGGCCGTCGGCATTCTCGGAACCACCGCGCTGTTGAACGCGCTGGTGCCGGTGCTGTTCGCCGCCGCCGTCGACGAGCTGACTCCGGCGGACGCGTCGGCGGTGATCGTCGCGCCGATGGCGCTATTGCTCAGTTTCGGCTTGGTGTTCTGGCTGTCGCGCGCGCTCAACGAGCTGCGCTGGGTCCTGTACGGGCCGATCGAGCAGCGCGTACGCCGGCGCCTCGGGCTCGCGATCTTCGAGCACCTGCATACGCTGTCGCTGCGCTACCACCTGTCGCGGCGGACCGGCACGATCAGCCGCATCCAGGAGAACGGGCTGCGCGCCGTCGCCGACCTGCTGTTCAACGTGGTGTTCACGATCTCGCCGCTGCTGGCAGAGATCGTCGTCATTTGCATCGTGCTGCTGGACCGTTTCGAGCCCCACTTCGCCATTATCGCCATGGGCACGTTTGCGGTCTATCTGACGGCGCTGATCGTGGGATCCGAATTGCTGCGCCGCTATCAGCGCCCGGCGGTAATCCGCGGCGCCGAGGCGCACGGCAAGGCGATCGACAGCTTGCTGAATTACGAGACGGTCAAGTATTTCGGCAACGAGGAGCACGTTTCGCGGCGCTACGATGGCGAGCTCAAGGTGGTCGAGCAGCTGACCGTGCGCTCGCTGGTCATCCGCAGCCTGCTCGGCGTTGGCCAGATGACGCTGTTGTGCGCCGGTATCGTCACCCTGGTGGTGCTCGCCGGCTTGGAGGTCGCCGCGGGAACCATGACCGTGGGCTCGTTCGTGCTCGTCAATACCTACCTCGTCCAACTCGCCCGGCCGCTCGAGCGGCTCGGCATGCTTTACCGCACGATCAAGCAGGCGCTGATCGATCTGGAACAGATGGTCCGGATCTTCGACGAGGCGCCCGAGATCGTCGATTCGCCGGATGCAGAGACGCTGCCCGACGGTCCCGGCGCGGTCGCCTTCGAGGGCGTCTCGTTCGCCTACGATCCGCGCCGCGAGATATTGCGCGACGTCAGCTTCGAGATTCCCGCCGGCCACAAGGTCGCGCTGGTCGGGCCGAGCGGCGGCGGCAAGACCACCGTCGGCCGTCTGCTGTTCCGGTTCTACGACCCGACCGCGGGCACTGTGCGCATCGACGGACACGACGGCCGGGCGCTCACCCAGGCCTCGCTCCGCGCCGCCATCGGCGTCGTGCCGCAGGATACGGTCCTGTTCAACGACACCATTCGCGAAAACATCGAGTTCGGCCGGCCGGGCGCGAGCCGGGACGATGTGGTCGACGCCGCGCGGCTGGCCCAGATCCACGACTTCGTCGCCGGCCTGCCCGACGGCTACGACACCATGGTCGGCGAGCGTGGCCTCAAGCTCTCGGGCGGCGAGAAGCAGCGCGTCGCGATCGCGCGCGCGGTGCTCAAGCGACCCCGGATTTATCTGTTCGACGAGGCCACCTCGGCGCTCGACAGCCACACCGAGCAAGCGATCCAGCGGAGCCTCGCCGAGGTCTCGCGCGGCATGACGACGCTGGTGATCGCGCACCGTCTGTCGACGGTAATCGATGCCGACCAGATCCTGTTCATCGAGTCGGGCCGCGTCGTCGAGCGTGGCACCCATGCCGAGCTGCTGAGCCGGAACGGCGCCTACGCCGCGCTGTGGCATCGCCAGCAGCGCCATGCCGACGCCGAAGGAGAGGACGGGGAACCGCAGGAAATCCTCGACGATGCGGCGTCCGATGTGCCTCCACGCCTCGACGACTTGTCCGACGCACTGGAGGAATAATGGCTGGCGATCGGGTAGCGGCGATCACGCCATGACGCGGTTCCGGCCCTTGATCTTCCTGCTCGCCGTGATCTGGGGCGTCGAGCTGGTCAATCTGATGCTCGGCCACGGGTTGGCGAACTGGGGCATTCTGCCGCGCAGCATCTCGGGGTTGATCGGCATCCCCTTGGCGCCGTTCATCCACGCCAATTTCTGGCATGCCGTTTCCAACACCGTGCCGATGATCATCCTGGGCGGGCTGACGTTGGCGGCCGGGCAAAGTCGTTTCTGGGAAGCGACGGTGCTGATCGTTCTTGTGTCGGGCGCACTGGTCTGGGTGTTCGCCCGCGGCGCCTATCACATCGGCGCCAGCGGCCTGGTGTTCGGCTATTTCGGCGTGCTGCTAGCCCGCGCGGTGTTCGAGCGCAGCGTCGCCTCGCTCGCCATCGGGGCGATCGCCATCGCGCTATACGGCGGCCTCATCTGGGGCGTCCTGCCGACAAGGAGCTACATCTCGTTCGAGGCCCACCTGTTCGGTCTGATCGCCGGCATCGCGGTAGCGTGGCTCGAGCGCAAACTCGGCGCGACCGAAGGCGGTTAACACTCATTCGGTTCGACTCGCTCCCGCGCCCGGCCGGCAATTCCGTATCCGCTCGATTAGGATGACGCGAGCACTACCTTGCCGGCGTCGAGATCGCGATGGGTGCCCTCGAATGCCGGCGCGACCTCGGCCATGAACCGGTCCATCTGCTCGCGCACCATGGTGTCGGGCTTGCGGCCATAGTTGAAGTAGAGCATGACCTCCTCGATGCCGATGGCCTCGACCTCTTTCAGCGTGTCGATGACACGCTGGGGCGAGCCCAGGAGGATCGAGTGCGGGCCGAGATCGTCGGTGGTGATGTTGGTCAGCGCCTGGCCGATCTTCTTGTAGTACTCCATCGTCGGCGGCAGCTTGGCGCCCATGGTCTTGGTCGAGCGCAGCCCGGACAGGGTGAAATAATCGATCAGCCGCTCTCGGGCGGCCAGATCGTCTTCCGGCCGGTCGCAGATGTGGATGAAGTAGCTGCACTTGATGCCGCGCGGCGCGCGACCGGCCTTGTCGCAGATCTCGCGGTAGGCCCGGACCGCCTCGGCCAACCCGCCGAACACCAGATGGGCCGCGAACGGCGCTAGCATCAGGTTCCAGTCGTGCTTGGCGGCGAGCTCCATCGAGTAGCTCGAGAACGATCCCATATAGGGCCGGAACGGGCGCTGATAGGGCTTGGGGCAGATCTCGACATTGTCGGCCTGGAAGTGCTTGCCGTCGAACGAAATGACTTCGTCCTCGCCCCAGCACAGGTTCAGCAGCTCGACCGCCTCGGCGAAGATTTCGGCCGAGGCCTGGAAGTCGGCGCCGAACGGCGCGAATTCGTGCGAATCGTAGCCACGACCCGTGGCGAAATCGACGCGGCCGCCCGACAGCTGATCGAGCGCGGCCCACTCCTCGGCGACGTGGATCGGGTGGTGGACCGGCAGCACCACGACCGCGGGACCGAGCCGGATGCGGTTGGTGAGCGCCGCGACATTGGCGTGCACCAGCGCCGGCACCGGCACGCAGCCGCGCCGATTGAAATGATGCTCGCCGATCCAGGCCGAATGCATGCCGATCTTCTCGGCATAGACCGCCTGGTCGCGGATCTCGACCAGGAATTGTTCCGCCGTCCGCGGATTATCGGGATAGCGGTTGTCGCTGAGCGTGAAATAGCCGAATTCCATCGACGGACCCTCCCCAACGTGCCGCGGCTATCATAGCCCGGAATTTCGGCTCGGTCGCCACGTGCGTGCGGTTGGAAATATCGTGACGGAATGCGATGATCGCGCCACGACGACGAATCAGAGGAGACGGGGCGTTGGTGAAGGCGATCAGCGGCGGCGAAGCGATCATCGAGGCCGTCTTGCACCACGGCGTCGATACGGTCTTCGGGCTGCCCGGTGCCCAGACCTATCCGATCTTCGATGCGCTCCACGGACACGCCAACCGGGTGCGGACGGTGTCGTGCCGGCACGAGCAGGGCGCCGGCTACATGGCGTTCGGCTATGCCAAGTCGACCGGGCGGCCCGGGGTTTACTGCGTCGTGCCGGGGCCGGGCGTGCTCAATACTACGGCTGCGCTATGCACCGCGTGGGGCTGCAACACGCCGGTGCTGTGCCTCACCGGACAGGTACCCTCGGCGTTCCTCGGAAAGGGGCGCGGCCACCTGCACGAATTGCCCGATCAGCTCGCCACCATGCGCTCGCTCACCAAGTGGGCAGCGCGGATCGACCGGCCCGAGGACGCGCCTGCGCTGGTCGGCGAGGCGTTCCGCCACATGCTGTCGGGCCGGCCCGGGCCGGCCTCGCTCGAGATGGGCTGGGACACCATGGCCGAGACCGCCGAGGTCGAGTTCCCCGACCCAACGCCGCCCGATGCGCCGCCCGAGCTCGACCCCCACGCCATCGAGGCGGCGGCCGAGCTGATCGCCGGCGCGCGCCATCCGATGATCATGGTTGGTGGCGGCGCGCAGGCCGCGAGCGCCGAGGTGCTGGCGCTGGCCGAGCTGCTCGACGCCCCGGTTTCGGCCTGCCGCTCGGGCCGCGGCGTGGTCTCCGAGCGTCACGAGCTCGGCCTCAGCGCGCTCGGCGCGCTCGAGCTTTGGCCGACGACCGACGTCCTGATCGGGATCGGGACACGGCTCGAGCTGCCCTACATGCGCTGGGCCGGGATGATGCGCTATATCGAGCGCCCCGTGGCACCGCCGACGCTGATCCGGATCGATATCGATGAACGCGAGATGGACCGCCTGGTGCCGCACGCCGGCATCGTCGGCGACGCCGCCGAGGCGGCCACGGCGCTGCACGCGGCGGTGGCGCGCAAGCGCCGGTCGCGCACGGGCGATCGCGAGCGCATCGCCGAGACCAAGGCGGTCGCGCGGCGAAAGGCCGAGGAGATCCAGCCGCAGGTCGCCTATCTCGACGCCATCCGCGACGTGCTGCCCCCGGACGGCTTTTTCGTCGAGGAGCTGTGCCAGGCCGGCTTCACGTCCTATTTCGCCTTTCCCGTGCTCGCGCCCCGGACATACGTCACCGCCGGGTTCCAGGGCACGCTCGGCTTCGGCTTCCCGAGCGCGCTTGGCGTCAAGGTCGGGAACCCCGACAAGGCCGTGGTCTCGATCACCGGCGACGGCGGCTTCATGTTCGCCGTCCAGGAGCTCGCGACCGCGGCGCGCGAGCGCCTCGGTGTCGTCACCATCGTGTTCAACAACGACGCCTACGGCAACGTGCGCCGCGACCAGGCCGGGCGTGGCGACGGCCGCGTGATCGCTTCCGAGCTCGACAATCCGGATTTCGTTAAGCTGGCCGAGAGCTTTGGCGTCGCCGCGCACCGGGTCGAAACACCGGATGCGTTGCGCCCCGTCCTCGAACGCGCCATTGCCGCCGATGCGCCCGCCATCATCGAGGTCCCGATCGAGCCCGACAGCGAGGTCTCACCGTGGCGCTACATCCATCCGTCGCCGTCTCCCATCGCGCCCGAGGTGCAGTCGTGAGGCGGTTGAGCCACACCACCCGGAGAGGCTAGCAATGCGGAGAGACTGCTCGGATGTCGAATGGTTCGAGGACTATCGGGTCGGCGACGAATTCGAGGGCCTGCCGGTCGAGTTCACCGAGGACGAGATTATTTCCTTCGCCCGGAAGTTCGACCCGCAGCCGTTCCACATCGACCCCGCCGCGGCCGAGGCATCGCATTTTGGAGGTTTGGTCGCCTCGGGCGCTCACCAGTTGTCCGCGGTTTGGGCGGGAATGATCCGCGCCGGCTTCCTCAACAACCGCGCCATGGGAGCGTCGGGGATCGAGATCCGGTTTCGCAGGCCGGTCCGACCGGGAGACTGCCTGACATGCGTCACCAAGGTGAGCGAAACGCGGGCGTCGAAGTCGCGAACGGATCGTGGTTACGTAACGTTCGTGTCCAAGGCGACCAACCAGCGGGACGAGACCGTGATGACATTCTCGCACCAACAGATCATTCCAACACGGCCGGGCGTTTAAAGGTGCCGGCTGGCGGACAGCTACAGCTTTTCTTTTAACGAGATCTTGCCGTCGCGATAGATGCTCGCGATGAACGGTGGGGGATACGCGGCCATGAAATCCGCCATGTTCGGAGCCGCCGCGGCGACCACATCAACGATTTCCCGTCGAGAAAGATTTCGCCGAGAAGCAAGCACGAACAAGGCGAGTCCGGCATCCGCGATCGCCTGCTTTTCAGCCGATCGATACCGAATGCGCTTGTCACGGGTGACGGCAACCCAGCCGTGACCGGCCACCGTCGACGCCCATTCGACATCAGACAGCTCACGTGGCAAATCGTCCAGTTCGTCCTGAATGTGGATCGTCAAACCGCGTTCTCGAAGCTCCGCCGCGATCCGGCGACCGCCGAGACATTCATCGAGAAATATTTGCGGCGTTTCAGGCAGCGATTCTCAACTCGCAGCGAATGGCTTCTTCGATCTCGTCGGAATTACGGCCATAATCTTCGGCGAGGTCGCGGATGGATTCGCCAG
>PVBE012527213.1_pt1 | contig 32169 bp, 27 predicted proteins | sample 1631181 | NCBI WGS metagenome assembly PVBE01 (sample SAMN08397723, study PRJNA350692) | Marine metagenome, whole genome shotgun sequencing project. | isolation source: water | place: Pacific Ocean | collected 2012-04
AGAAGGGGTACCATCGTCACGGCACCACCTACATGATCGAGCGGGAGAGCCTGGACTTTTCCGAAATCCACCTCCCCCTGAGCCTCTTCTGGGGCTTCACCGGGGAACCCTTCGCGCTGAACTACGAATTCCAACTGGGCGACACCCACTCCGACTTCGTCTGGTGGTGGCAACCGTACCAATCGGTCCAGGAGCGATCCTGGCTTCTCCTTCCCTCCCTCACGGGGAACGGTTCCCGCCGTCGCACGCTCCTGCATTCCTTCGACCTTGAAGTGAGCGCCTTCGCCCTGGTCTTCGGCCTCGATTTCGGTTTCTCGTTCGGCGAATTCGTCGACTTCTTCCTGGGCTGGTTCGGCGTCGACGTCGCCGGCGACGACACCCGCGAGGGGCGGGCCGCGAAAAGGCTTCATCACCTGCCGGAAATCGAACCGGAAACCGGGCCCTGATTTTCTCTCCCGGGTGGTAGAATAGGGGCATGCCCCGGCTCGAAATGATCAAGCCCTGGCTCTACGAGATTCCCAAAACCGGCGGAATGCGGGTGCCCGGGAGAATCTACGCGATCCCGGAACTCATGGAATCGCAGAAGCAGGACGAGTCGATCGAACAGGTGCGCAACGTCGCACACCTTCCCGGCATCCGGAAGTACGCCATGGCGATGCCCGACTTCCACTGGGGCTACGGCTTCCCGATCGGGGGCGTCGCCGCCTTCGACGCGGAAGAAGGGATCATCTCTCCCGGCGGTGTCGGCTACGACATCAACTGCGGAGTCCGCCTCATGCGCACCGGGCTCTCCCTGGAAGAGGTGAAACCGAGACTGGACGAAATCCTCCGGCGCACGTTCCGGGACATTCCGGCGGGAGTCGGATCCTCCGGCGCGATTCCCACGCCCTCTCCGAAAGAACAGGAAAAGCTCGTCACGCAGGGAGCCCGCTGGGCGGTCGACCAGGGGTATGGAGCCCCGGAAGACCTTGACCGGATCGAGGACGGCGGGTGTTACCCGGGGGCCGACCCTTCCGCGGTGAGCGAACGCGCGTTCAAGCGCGGCATGAAACAGGTCGGGACGCTCGGAAGCGGGAACCACTTCCTCGAATTCCAGGTCGTCGACGAAGTGATTCGCCCGGAAATCGCCGCCCGGCTCGGCCTCGAGAAGGGCGACCTCGTTTTCTCCATCCACTCCGGCTCGAGGGGATTCGGATACCAGGTCTGCGACGACCATCTCAAGACGATGGTGGGGGCGGCGGAAAAATACGGGATCTCCCTGCCCGACCGGCAACTCTGCTGTGCCCCGATCCGAAGCGACGAAGCTCGCCGCTACCTCGGGGCGATGGCGTGCGCGGCCAACTTCGCCTGGGTCAACCGGCAGGTCATGACCGCGCTCACCCGGAGGGTTCTCGAAAGGGTGATGGGAAGGGAAGTCCGGGCCGACATCATCTACGACGTCTGCCACAACATCGCGAAGTTCGAAACGCACGAGGACGTGGGGAGGGTCTGCGTCCACCGCAAGGGGGCGACGCGCGCCTTCGGTCCCGGCCAGCCCGGCCTCGCCCCGCTCTTCCGGGAAATCGGCCAACCGGTCTTCATCCCCGGGGACATGGGTCGATCGAGCTTTCTTCTCGTCGGAAAGGAGACCGCCATGAAGGAAACCTTCGGCTCCACCTGTCACGGCGCCGGACGGGTCCACTCCCGCACGGCGATGAAGCGGATGATGAAGGGACGGGACCTCACCCGGGAGATGGAAGAACGGGGCGTGAAGGTTCTCGCCCACGGCAGGTCCTCCCTCGCCGAGGAGATGCCGGAAGCCTACAAGGACGCCTCCCTCGTCGTCGACGTGATGGAGAGGGCGGGGGTGAGCGACAAGGTGGTGAGGCTTCGGCCGGTCGGGTGCATCAAGGGATAAGAAAGAAGAAAATCCCAAGGGCCTACGCCAACGGCCAAAAAACGGAATGCCTCTGTTTTTTTGGAAATGGAACGGTCGATATACTCTTCGATGAAGAAACTATTCGGCAAGGGACTCGCCGCCCTGCTCCCGACACTCCTGACGGTCGTCGTTCTCGTCTGGATCTTCAAGGGACTCAATGAGTACATCGCCCAACCGATGGGATCGCTCGTCGAATGGGGCGTAAACCTGCTCTCCGGGATCGGCATCCCGCACTGGATCCTGGAATGGATCTCCCGGGTAGCGCCGATCCTGGGACTGGTGGTTGGCTTTGTTTTCATCTTCATCATTGGCGCCCTGGTCGCGACCTTCTTCGGAAAAAAGATCGTCCTCTTCACGGAGAAAAAGGTTCTCTCGAAGATCCCCCTCATCAAGATCATCTATCCCTACGCGAAGCAGTTCACCGAGTTCTTTTTCAAGGGCGAGGACAAGCTGGAGTTCAAGGCGGTCGTCGCGGTCCCCTTCCCGACCGAGGGAATCTATTCGATCGGCTTTCCCGTCTCCCACGGATTCCGCCACCTGAACGAGGCGACCGACAAAAAGATGCTGGGCGTTTTCATCCCCACGGCGCCGATGGCCTTTACCGGTTTCGTCGTTTTCGTCCCCCGGGAACAGGTCATCCCTCTCCCGATCACGGTGGAAGAGGCGATGCGGACGATGATCACCTGCGGCGTGATCATGCCCCCGCACCAGGCGGTTTCGATGACGGAGATGCCGGACATCAAGCTTCCCGATCCGGGAAAAGCGGAAGGGGAAGAACTTTAACCTTCCCGCTCGGGTTTTGGATCCCTTTTCATGAGGTCCCGAACCGCCGACCGGGGATCCTTCCCCTCCTCGACGATCGCCACCACCTGCTCCGTGATGGGCATGTCGACGCCCTCCTCCCGGGCCACTTCCAGCGCCACGCGACAGGTCCAGACCCCTTCGGGAACCGCCGCCATGGAATCGAGAACCTCGCGGATCGGTTTTCCCGATCCGAGTTCGCGACCGACGCGAAGGTTTCGGCCGTAGGGACTTTCGCAGGTGGTGATCAGGTCCCCGATGCCGGAGACGCCGAAGAAAGTCTCCCACTTCGCGCCGAGCGCCTTTCCGAGCCGGGCGATTTCGACGATCCCCCGGGTAAGGAGGGCCGCCTTCGCGTTCTGTCCCAGGCCCAGTCCGTCACACGCGCCCGCGGCGATCGCGATGACGTTCTTGAGGGCGCCCCCCAGTTCCACGCCGACTACATCGGTCGAGGTATATACGCGGAACGTTTCCCCCATGAACCTGTCCTGGACCGCGTCGGAGAAGGATTGATCTTCGGACGCCACAACAAGAGTGGCGGGCAGGCCACGGGCGACCTCTTCCCCATGGCTGGGACCGGAGAGAACCCCGCAATTTCGTTCGCCCAGAACGTCCCGCAGAATCTGCGTCGGACGAAGCCGGGTGCCAACCTCCAACCCCTTGGATAGGGAGATCACCGGCGCAGGACCGAGCGCGACCCCCTCGAGCGTCCTGCGCATGTGCTGTGTCGGGATGGCCTCCACGTAGAGATCCGCGTCCGGATCGAGTCCGAACTCCAGGGAACCGGGAAGGGGAACGCCCGGGAGATATTTCGCGTTCTCCCCGGCCTTCCGAATTTCGTCCAGGAATTTCCCCGAACGCCCCCAGAGCGTAACGGGTTTCTCCCGCTTCGCCAGGAGAACGGCGATGGCCGTGCCCCACCCCCCCGTTCCGAGAACCTGTACCCGCTCCAGGACGCTCATGATTCGGATTCTCCCTCTGCCGGAATCTCGACCTCTTTCCGGAAGTGAAACCGTTTTTCCTCCCCCCGGACGAGACGCCCGAGGTTTTCCCGGTGACGAACGACCACGAGGAGGGCCGCCGCGAAACAGAAAATCGTCACGGGAATAACATGGTCACCCCAGGATCGTTTCCCCGTAAAAATCTGCGCCACCGGAAGGGCGATCGCCGCGGCCACCGAAGCGAGGCTTACATAACGGGAGGCGAGGAAGAAGAGAAGCCAGACGCCGAGGACGATTCCGCCCGCCATCCAGTTGAGCGCGAAGATCACTCCCGCGGCGGTGGCGACCCCCTTCCCCCCCTTGAAGTCCAGGTAGACGGGCCAGACATGTCCGACGAGTGCGGCGACGCCGCAAAAGACCGCCATCATGGCGGGCAGGAAGGGTCAGTGATCGCAGGGCCAGCGACCGGCCACGAAGGGCGCCAGCCAGAAGACGGGCGCGAAGCCCTTGAGAAAATCGAGCGCGAAGATCGGAAAAAACCACGCTCCTCCCAGGACACGGGAGGCGTTCGTGGCGCCGATGTTTTTCGACCCCACCCCGCGCAGGTCGACCTTCCGGATCAGCTTGACAAAGAGCCAGCCGAAGGGGATCGCCCCCGCCAGGTAGGTCACCACCCCGGCGATCGAGTAGAAGAGTTCATTTGGCACTTGGGGACTCCTTCCGAACGAAGGTCGCGCGGAGTTGACCGCACGCGGCCGACACCTCGTCCCCCCTCCTCTTCCGAACGGTCACGAGGGCGCCGCACTTCCCGACCGTCTCCACGAAGCGGTCGATCCGGTCGTCCGTGGGAGCCTCGTACGGAAGTTCCTCCACCCGGTTGAAGGGAATGATGTTGATCTTCATCCGCGTGTTCCGAAGCCGGGCGCCCAGTTCGAGCGCATGCTTCTTCTCGTCGTTCACCCCCGCGAGCAGGACGTATTCGAAGGTGACGTTCTTGCCCGTCGCCGCCTTGTACGCCATTCCCGCCTTGACCAACTCCGTCACCCGCCGCTTCTTCATCGTGGGCACGACCTCCTGCCGGATCTTGTTGTTGGGCGCATGGAGGGAGATCGCGAGGTTGGGGGTCACCCGGTCCTTCACCAACTGTTCGATCTTGTCGAGCACGCCGATGGTGGAAAGCGTCACCCGGTTGTAGCCGAATCCGCCGCCCCAGCTCGCCTTCAGGATCCGCAGGGCCCGCACGAGGTTGTCGTAGTTCAGGAGGGGCTCGCCGATCCCCATGACGACCAGGTTGCTGATCGGACGGTCCGACTCTTTCTTCACGTGGAGCACCTGCTCGACGATCTCCGACGCGGTCAGGTTTCGCTTCAGGCCGTCCATCCCGCTGGCGCAGAAGACGCACCGGACGGGACAGCCCACCTGGGTGGAAATGCAGATGGTCCGACGGTCGCCCTCGGGGATCAGGACCGATTCGATCACCTCGCCCTTCCCCAGGTCGAGGAGCAGTTTCCAGGTTCCGTCTGGGCTCTTCACTCTCTGGGCTACCTTCGTGACGAAGATCGGGTAGCGCCCGGCGAGTTCTTCCCGCGCCTCCTTCGAAAGGTCGGTCATCTCCTCGAAGGAGAAGGCTCCCCGGCGATGGATCCAGAGGAGGATGGGCCGCGCACGCCACCGTTCAAGCCCGTCGGCGACGCACAGCTTCTCGAATTCCTTCAGGGTAATCCCGGTCAGGGTGGCCACGGGCGGAATTATAGCAGGGGGAGGGATCGACAGCCAACCTACAGGCACTGCATGCAGGCGATCTTGCCCTTCTTGACGACATCCTTTTTCGAGTAGAACTTCATCATCCGGTCCGAGGGGATCAACCGCGAGTAGGGACAGGAGTTCGAATGGAAGTGCACGCCGTCCCGGCTCGCGACGAAGGGAGGCTCCTTCTGCAGGATCCGGTCGACCATTTCGCGGGTATCTTCCGGGGAGAGCTTGTCGTTGTAGATTATCTCGACCACCTCGAGCATCGCGTCGGGATCGTCGATTTCGGAAACGACGACCGCGTGTTCCTCGGTGATCATTCCCGCACGCAGGGCTTCCCGCGCCGGGATGGGAAGGTTGAGCAGGAACCGGGAGCGTTCGAGATCCTCCGCGCTTAGCCCCATCGTTTCCGCGAGGGCATCGGGCGCGACCTTCGGGTGGCGCTTCTTGATCCGGTCGAACATGAGCAGGGTGTCGATCTGCGACATGTTTTCGCGGTGCAGGTTCTCGAGGTAACTGATCTCCAGCATCTCCTTCGGGCGGAGGGAGCGGACAATGGCGGGGACGTTCTCGAATTTCAACTCGCGGGCGGCCGCCAATCTCCGCTGCCCGGCAACCAGGGCGTACCGGCCGCCCCGTTTCCGGGCGACGATGATCGGGACGATGATCCCGTATTCTTTCACCGACGCCTTCAGGTTCTTGTGGGGCTCGTCCAGGAAGTATTCGCGGGGCTGGCAGGGATTCGCGTCCACCAGCGACACGGGGATGTACTCGTACCGGTCAGGCTTCTTCCTGTTCCGTCGGAAGATCCTCCGGAAAGCGTTCGCGAAGATTCCTCCTCCGTCCGAATTTCCCCCGCAGGCGGGGCAGGCGGTATGTTTTTCCATCTCTGTCTCCTTGCGACTCTCCCGGAAAGGTTATCGTCGAGATGGACGCCGAAATTCAGCGGCAGGGAATTATGGGTGGACCCATATAAAACTACGGAGACCCGGGTGGTGCTTCCGCATTGGCTGTTGGGATTTACCCCCCCCTACTTGTTCACCTTGGGATCGTCGAGGGTGCCGGTCACCTTGATCGGGAGAATCGCGTTGCGCAGGAGGTCCACCACCTGGACGGGAATGCGAAAGAGGAAGAAGTCGATCCCGAAAAGGCTGCCCGATTCCATGCGGAGCTTCAGGTCGAGGTTCCCGTCGAAATCGACCGAGCCCTTCCCCACGATCGACGTCCCCTTTCCCTCGAAGCCGAGCGTCCGGATCTTCACCTTCCGGTCGGCGATGTCGAAGTAGATCGATCCCGCGTCGAAGACCGGTTTTCCGCCCCACTTGGTCGGGTCGAGGGAGAAAAGCCCGGCGAAAACGGGCACCCGCCAGAGGCGCCCCTGGCTGATCGTGATTTTTCCCGAGCCACGGATCGTGGAGCTGTCCGCGGCGTTCCCCTCCAGGTCATGGATCTCCACGTCGACCTTTCCCTCGGGCGGTTCCGACGTGCCAAACGCCTCCGTGCTCCGCGAGTAGGAGGCGAGATCCATGTGGGCAAGCCGGAGATCCCCGGAGAAGAGGTCCGACTCCGTGTCGACCTTCATCCACCCCGTCAGGACGCCGTCGTAGAAGCTGCCCTGGATGTTCAGGAATCGGAAGACTTCGCCGGTTTTCGTCAGCGAGCACGAAAGCCGCTGAACATCCTTTCCCAGGATCGTTGCCTGGGTAAATCGGAGCGGACCGCGCAGTTCCGTCTCCTCCCCGCGAACGTAGACCTCCAGGCGTGCGTCCCCGAGGATGTTTTCGACCCGAACATCGCCCAGGATCGTGCCGTCGGTGATCTTCAGCGCGATCCAACCGTCCATTTTTCTCTCTTCCCCGTGATGGATGCGCAGATCGACCTCCGCGTTGAGGCTTCCCTCGAGTTTCAGGGAGTGAATGATCCGGCGAACCTCCCGGGGGAGCGCCCCGACGACTTCAGGGCGAAGTTTCAACCCGACGGTGCGGACGCCGATGCGGGCCGTTGCTTCCTCGAGGGAACCCTCCAGGCTCACTTCGGCCTCCCCGCATTTTCCCCGGAGGGAGTGCAGTTCGATCCGTTCCGGGCGGTACCGCACCTCGCCGGTCACTTCCGAAAGGGGAAGGGGAATCTCGTCGTATTTCACCCGGCACCCCAGGAGGCGGACCGTTCCGGCGTGAACGACATCTTCTCCTCCCCGTTTGCGCACGTGCCAGTCGATGTCGACGATGCCGCCGGGACGGAGGCGCTTCCAGAGATCCTTCCCGGTATCCCCGAGCGCCTCGCGCATACGCATGTCGAGGGGGATCGCGCTTCCCACCAGGTGGAGGTCGAGACTCGGATCGGTATCGATCTCGTCGATCCACCCATGGACGTGAAATTGCGAAGCCCGGTCGGGAATCCATCCGAGGGGCGAGATCTCCCAGCGGGGTTCGGAGGTCTCCAGGTGGAGGATCGAGATGCGGGGGAGTTCCACCCGGATCGTTCCGTTCACGTTCTGCGCGGGGTAGGGAAACCCGGCGTATTGGAACGTCGTATCGCGGAACCGGAGCATCAACGGGGTGAGAACGGGAAGATCGGGACCCCGTTTCCGTTCGATCCATCCGTCGACGTCGACCGTGCCGGAAGCGTGGAACGAATCCCAGATGGTGCGCCCCTTTCCGGGCAGGGCGTCTCGGAGAGTTTCATCGAGGTCCATGTCCCGGATCCGCAATCGAAACCGGAAGTCGGCCTCCGAGTCGTAGCCGCCCGCCTTGCCGTCAAAGGAGATGATCGCCGGACCGTTCCGGGCCACCATGTGGCGAATATCGAACCCGTCCCCGCGAAAAAGGAGTTCCCCCCGCATTCCGGAGACCGGGTAGGGAAATTTCGCGTACCGTAATCCCATCCCCTGCGGCACCACCGAAACGGAAAACGCGAACGGCGTCTCCCCCTTCTGCCGGAGGGAAACCACCGCCTTCGCCTGGCCGTCCGGATTGTACCGGTCCCAGGCCGCGTGATGGCGGGGATCCAGGATTCCGCGAAGATCATCTCCGAAAGAAAAGGCGTTGCATTCCATCCGCAGGTCGAACTCTTCGGTCTTCAGATCGTAGAATCCCTGGATTTCCCATCCCCCGAGCAGGGGGCTTTCCAGCCGACCGGAAACGAGGTAGCGGTATTCGCGCGAGGGGACCAGGGAGAGTTCGCGAATCGAGAAAGCTTGAGGCCGGTCCCACCGGAAGATATCCGTGTAGATGATCTCGAGAGTCCCCCCCTGGCAGAAAAGGGAGGGGAGATCTTCGGGATCGATTTTCTCGTGGATCGGGCCGCTCTTCGGCATTTTTTCCAGTTCTTTGAAGAGGTGCTTCGAAAGCGTCAGGCGGGGTCGATCAAGAAGGATCTGGTGGGGTCGTTTCCCGAGCCCCTCCCGGAACCGGACTTCCGCGCGATCGGCGGAGAGAATTTTGATCCGATCCGGGGTGACGAAAAGTTCCGCCTGTTCCAGGACAAGGACCTCGTCGAACCAGGAGGCGGTCAGGTTTCGGAACCGGAGCGTATCCCCGAAGAGTTCCTCCAAACCGCCCCGCGCCATGCGACTGACCGAGGCGCTCGAAGTGACAAGAAAATAATCGGCGACCCCGAAGGTGGCGAGAATCAGAACGAGGGCGAGGTATGCCGTGGACCGTTTCATAGGGGGTGAATTGTAGCGAAACCTCCGGTACACTTCCTCCATCATGATTTTCGAGGCGGTACCCAATTTCAGCGAAGGGGTCCGGGAAGACGTATGCCGGGACCTCGTGGCGACCGTCGCGTCCGTACCGGGAGTGACCATCGCGGACCTTCATGTCGACCCGGACCACAACCGAAGCGTCCTGACCTTCCTCGGAAACCGGGACGCCGTCGGCGAGGCCGCCTTCCTCACGGCCGCACGGGCGGTGGAGAGGATCGATCTCACCTCCCACACCGGAGAACACCCCCGGATGGGAGCGATCGACGTCCTTCCCTTCGTTCCCCTCCGCGGCGCCGTCATGGCCGATGCCGTCGCACTCGCCGGGGAGGTCGGGGAACGGATCGGAACCGAACTTCACCTGCCGGTTTTTCTGTACGAATCGGCCGCGCGCGATCCGGAACGGAAAAACCTCGCCGACGTACGACGCCCCCGGTTCGAGGGATACCGCGACCTCGCAAACCTTCGGTCCGATTTCGGCCCGAACCAGGTGCATCCCACCGCTGGGTGCGTGGCCGTGGGCGCGAGACCGGTCCTGATCGCCTACAACATCGACCTGGAAACGAACGAGATCCGGATCGCCCGGGAAATCGCCCGGGAGATACGCGAGAGCGGGGGAGGCTTCCCCGGCATCAAGGCGCTCGGGCTGTCGATCGCGGGCCGGGGATGCGCGCAGGTTTCGATGAACGTCTGCGACCATCGGGCGACCGGATTGCGGGAGATCTTCCGGGCGGTTCGGGACCGCTCCGAAAACCGGGGAGTCGGAATTCGGTCGAGCGAAATCATCGGGCTCTGTCCGCGGGAAGCCCTGCCGGAAGGGGTGGCGGAAGAAATCAGGCTGGAGGGATTCCGGCCGGAACAGGTCCTGGAAAGCCACCTGTAAGCCAGGAATCCCAGGCCCCAAAAACAAAATCCCGACAAAAACCCCGGATACTAACGCGGGAAGCCCATCGTCTACTTCGCCCGTTCCCCGAGAAAGGTTTCCCGCGCGGAATCGTCTTCCCACCAGGCGCGGAATTCCTCCGCGTTCGAAAACTTCTTTCCCGTCATCCGGTGGATCGCCCCGCAAAGGTCGCCGACAATTTCGCCTTTCGCCTTCCCGAAACAGGCCAGGATACAATCCATCGTTTCGATCCAGGCCTTTTTGTCCGGGCTCTTGAGAATCAGCCCCGGCAGGCACTTCAGGACGAGGCGAACCCGCCGGGCTTCCCCGTCGAGCCAGGAAAGGAAAAGGGGCAGGGCCCGGGGATCCCCGATCCGGACCAGGGCGACGAGCACCCGTTCCGTCTCCGGGAAGTGTCGTTCGAGCGTTCCCGCGTATTTCACGAGGGCGGGCACGACGGAAGCGTCCCCCTCCTCCCCCATGCAGAGAACGGCGAACTTGCGCAGAACCGGGTCGGAACTTTCCAGGAGGGAGGCGAGTCTCTCCATCGCCCCGGGGGAATGGAACCGGGAGAGGGAGCGAACCGCCCGGACCCTGGAAAAATCTCCCCCGCTTCGAATCGCCGTCATCACCGAATCGAGAACCGCGTTCATCTTGGCGGACGGAATCGGCCGATCCTCGTGAACGTCGGGCGCCGGTTTCGCGATCGGGGCGAAGAGCAGGAGGTGAACCAGGTCGTTCCCCGCGGGAGAAGCGAGCCCGAAGATCTCCCCGCTCCGCTTCAGGAGCCGTTCCTCCCCCCGTTGCTCAACGTGCGCCAGGAACGGGGACTGCAGCAGAGCCTGGACTCCCTCCATGTCATTGGAAAGGCGGAGGGTCGACCCTGCAAGCGCGGCTTCCAACGCGGCGGCGCGCAGAATCCGGGAGAAGTACCGCCCGAACATTTCGGGGTCATGGAAGAGTTCGACGACGCAGATGAATTTTCCCACGCCGACCGCCACGCCCAGGGCGTCCGGAAACCGGTCGGGAAAATCGACGAAGGCGGAGATGATTTCCCGGCGTTCGGCGGAAAGGCCCTTACCCTCGAGGCGATCCGTCTGCCGGAACAATTCACACCAGACCGCGCCCTGTCCCTGGCCGGCGAGGGAGGCACGTCGAATTCCGATCGAGGCGAACCCCGCTTCCGCGCCGCCGGAGAAGAGGGTCTCCTCCCGGTCCGCGCCCGGCTCGACGCAGAGAACGGCGACGGAACCCGTTTCTCCCGCGGGAACCAGGACGTCCCGCGAAACCATTCTCGCGTACCGGCCGCCCGCGATCCGTTCCCCTTCCACGAGGAAGAGGTCCCGTTCGCCCCGGTTCGTGATCCGGATCTCGAAAGGGTTTCCCGTTTCCTCGATAACCAGTTTTTCGTTCCCCGGGAGCGCGTCGAACGCCACCGGTTCCCGCGTCCCTCTTTGCAGGATCGGGTAGAGCGTCACGTTCCGATGAGCCACCGCCGGGCCGATCGCCAGTCCCTCGAGCCAATCCGTGACCTCGTTGTGGACCCCCGCCCCGTCTGGGCGCCGGACGGGTTCCCCCGGCGTCCGGGACTTCACGAATTCTTCCTGCGTCCTCCACTCACCCGGAGCGACCTGGACTTCCCCCCGTTTCCACCGCGCGATCCACTCCTTCGAGATAAACCCCTGCGCGGTCTTCTCGTACCCGAGAGCGGCGAGTTTTTCCTCGAGGGACACGTCCTCCTCTTCCACCTCGGCGCGCATTTCCAGGAGAGCCTCTTCCGGGGCGACCATCCGCCCCCCGATACAGACATCCCCCCGGTCGAATCCTTCCTTCATTTCCCGGGAAATCCAGTAATCCCCGTACCGGACCAGTCCGAACTTGTTGATCACCACCCGCTCCGTCTCTTTCCGGATCTTCCGCCACTCCCCGCGATCGACGGGAACTTCCATCTCCCGCTCCCGCGGGACGACCTTCGAATCGGGCTGCATCATGAGGCCGGTGATGAAGGCTCCGGTGACGGCGGCGGCGATCGCGCCGACGAGGATTCCCCGGCGAACGTCCGGAGGTTCCTCTTTTCGGGAAGAGACCGCTTCCAGGCGGAGGGAGGTCATGAGATCGGTCGCGAATCGACCGGTCGTCTCGAGCGGACCCGTTTCCTGGAGCGAGCGAAGCCCGGCTGAGTAGACGTCGAATTCCGCGGCGCACCCCTCGCACTCCTCGAGGTGAGCCTTGACCGCGACGCGGTCCCCGGCGGAAAGCGCCGCGTCGAAATGGTCGGAGAAGAGTTCCTGGCACCGATCGCAGATCACGCCTACTTCCCCTCCTTCAACGATTTTTCGAAGACGGTCTTCATCTCCTGCACGGAGGGATTCTGTTTCCCGTAGCTCACCGGCTTGAGATCCCAGCTCACTTCGCGTACCGCGACGAGTTCCAGTTTTTTGCTCCCACTGACGGTGTATACGAGAAGGCGGTGCTTCTGACTGTCGAAGAGGACGAAGCAGTCGGAGGACTGCCCGTAGGTGAGCGTTCCGGCGAGCCAGCGCGTGGTCTTGTTGTCGATCGACTGCGCCTCCGCCCGTCCGCCGCCGAGGTTGAAGCCGGCGACGACTCCGAGCAGAACCGCGAAACAGATCCATCCGGCGATTGGCTTCATGTCAGAACTCCATTCTCTTCCAGGTCTCCTTGAAGGCGAAGCGCGCCCTGGCAATACGCGACTTCACCGTTCCCATAGGCAGGTCGAGCACCTGCGAAATTTCGTCGTAGGAAAGTCCCTGCACGTCCTTCAGGACCAGGATCTGCCGGTCGTTCTCTTCCAGCAGCTTCAGGACCCGGTTCACGTTCTCCCGGGCCTCCCCCTTTTCGACCTGCCTCTCGGGCAGGGAATGGGTGGTGTCGGCCTTCAGTTCCGGCACGTTCCGGGTGGTCCCCCCGGCTCCGCCGGAGCTCCAGTCGACGCTCTTCGCGGGGTGGCGGGAACGGTACTTGAACTCGTCCTTCGCCAGGTTGGAGGCGATGGTGTAGAGCCAGGTGGAGAACTTCGCGGTGTGGTTGTAGGTGTCGATTTTCCGGAAGACGCGGAGGAAGGCCTCCTGCGCCAGGTCCTCGGCCGTCCGAAAATCGCCCACGTATCGATAGAGGAAGGTCACGATCGGATTCTTGTACCGTCCGACGATGACGTCAAACCCGCGCATCACCTCGTCGGAGGGCGCCGTTTTCAGCCGTTCCATGAGTTCATGGTCAGGCATATCCGCGAAATTATATCCCGTTTCCATACGATTACACGACCGGGAAGCCCGGAAGGTTCCCAATATTAGCACAAGGGGGGTGGGGGGAGAACCGCCAAGGCGCAAAGACGCGAAGAAGAATTCAGGAAGGAGGAGAGCCCCGCCGGGCCCGAAGAACCTGCATTGGCAGTTGGCGTTTGGCTGTTCCAGGGGAGAAGCCCTTGGTGGCCTTCCACCCAGGTAAGAATCAAACACGAAGGGCACGGAGCCTTCTTGAGACGGCCCAGGAAGCCATTTTCGGAAAGTTCGCACTTCCTGCGCAGAAGAAGAACCCGCTCCTTGGCATCTTGGAGCCTTGGCGGTTTTCTTCCTGTCTCGTCGCGGCTTCCCGCGTTGGGTTTTGGGGTTTTTGTTGTGATTTGGTTTTTGGGACTTGGGATTTCGCATGCTATGATGCGCCCGTGGCGGAACAGCATCATCATCCGAAACCGGCGGACACGACGCGCCGGTTCGGTCCCGTGCGGCACGGGGAAATGAAGAGGCTCCTCTGGGTCACGGTCCTGACGGGCGTGACGATGGTGGCCGAATTCGTGGGGGCGTACTTCACGAACTCGCTCGCCCTGCTCGGGGACGCCTTCCACATGCTGACCCACTTCGGCTCGGTCGGGATGAGTTACCTGGCGATCATGATCGCCACCCGTCCCGCTCCGCCCGACAAGACCTACCGCTACTGGCGGGCGGAGGTGATCGCGGGGTTTCTCAACGCCCTTCTCCTTCTTCCGGTGGCGATCTACATCCTCTACGAGGCGTACCACCGGTGGCAGAACCCCGAGGAGATCCACGTCGGCCCGATGCTGGGCGTCGCCACGATCGGGCTGGTCGTGAACATCGTCTGCGCGAAGGCGTTGCACCATCATTCGGAACACAACATCAACGTCCGGGCGGCCTTCATGCACATGCTCGCCGACACGCTTTCCTCGGTGGGCGTGATCGCGGCGGGCGTGCTGATCCTCCTGACGGGATGGAAAATGGCCGACCCCCTCTCGGCGGCGCTGATCAGCATCCTGATCTTCTTCTGGTCCTTCGGCCTGATCCGCGAGTCGGTGGCGATTCTCCTGGAATCGGCGCCCGCGCACATGGACATCGAGGAGATCCGGGCGAGCATGGTGAACGAGAGGGGCGTGAAGGCGATCCACGACCTGCATGTCTGGACGATCACGTCGAAGATGTACACGTTGACTGCACACGTGATCCTCTCGGAAGACCTCCCCGTTTCCGCCACGGAAGACCTGGCGAAGAGGTTGGAGACCCTGCTCGACGGGGAGTACGACATCAACCACGTGACCCTGCAGTTCGAGACGAGTCACGAGGAGCAGGATTGCGCGCACGACGACCAGGAGACGTCGCGGATCCCGAGGTTGGATTCCTGAAAAGCGTCCCGATTTCTCAACCTTGAAATCCCGGAAGACCATGCAGAGATTTCAAGGTTGGGAAATCGGCATGATCGAGAGGGCGAAAAGTCGGGGTCAGATGCCCCCCCCCTACCACCAGTCTTCGCCGTACTCTTCCTTGAAGACGCGCTTGTGGACGCGGGTGACCATGCCGGTCGCTTCCTGGATGTGCCGGATGATGGCCTCCCGGTCCCAGTCGGGGTTCTCCCCGATCTGCTGCAGCACCTCGGCGAGCGTCGCCTTGCGCAGGGCCATCTGCTTGCCGATCTTGAGTTTCCGGAGGTCATACTTCAACTGGCGGGCGGCGGCGAAGATCCGGTCGGCGACCTCCCGGCCCACCTTCGTTCCGGGAACCTCCTTGAGCACGTCCCGCACCAGGGCGGGAGCTATCCCGACCTTCGCGGCGATCGCCTTGATACTGCTCATGGAAAAGGCCTCCTACAGTCTCGGCAGTGTCACGTCGACCTGCTTGAGATACTTCCCCTTCTTGTCCGCGTAGGACCGGGCGCACTCCTCGTCCGATTCGAAGAAGAGCACCTGCGCGATCCCCTCGTTCGCGTACACCTTCGCCGGCAGGGGCGTCGTGTTGGATATCTCCAGCGTGGCGGTTCCTTCCCACTCCGGCTCGAAGGGCGTGACGTTCACGATCAACCCGCACCGCGCGTAGGTCGACTTGCCCAGGCAGACGGTCAGGACGTTCCGCGGAATGCGGAAGTACTCCACCGTCCGGGCGAGCGCGAAGGAGTTGGGCGGAATGATGCACTCGTCGCCACTGAAATCGACGAAGGACTTCTCGCTGAAGTTCTTCGGGTCGACCAGGGCGGAATTGATGTTGGTGAAAATCTTGAACTCGTCGGCGACGCGGATGTCGTAGCCGTAACTGGAAACCCCGTAGGAGATCACGCCGTCGCTCACCTGTTCTTCGATGAACGGCTCGATCATCCGGTGTTCCAACGCCATGCGCCGGATCCACTTGTCCGCCTTGATCGCCATAATCCCTTTCCCCTCTCTAGCTCGAACTCGTCAGGTCCGCGAATTCCCGGTCGAACCGCTCCTCGATCTGCGCGGGCGAGATCGGAAGCCAGTCGGGGACGGACCCTTCACAATGCCACTCCTGTCGCCCCACCCGGAAGGTGACGACCACGCCGAAACCGGAGAGCTTCGCGACGTCCTCCCCCTCTTCCGCCTCCCACGTCTCCGCCAGGGCCGAGAGCGGCCCGGAACGAAGGTGGGCGATCTTTTCCTTCAACTGTCCGAGAAAGAGGTCCCGGTTTTCGAAACGCCCTTCCCTCGTGAATGTCGACATGAATTTCCCCTGTCGTCTGTTACACGTCGAGAAATTTCACTTCCAGCGCGTGCTTCTCGATAAAAGCCCGCCGCGGCTCCACTTCCTCGCCCATCAGGACGGTGAACATCCGGTCAGCCCGAACGCTGTCTTCCAGGGAGACCTGCAGAAGCGTCCTCACCTCCGGGTCCATGGTGGTTTCCCAGAGCTGGGTCGGGTTCATTTCCCCGAGACCCTTGTACCGTTGCATGTCGATCCCCTTCTGCCCGATCTTTTTCAACGGCTTCAAAAGGTCGCGCAGGGAGGCGACGAGATGGATGTCGTCGCCGGAGGTCAGCCGCAGTCCCGGGTCGCCGTCGGAATCCTGCGCCTGGAACAATTCCGCCACGGTGAAGCCGAGATCGAGAACCCCCTTCACGGAATCGTGGATATCGAGGGTACCGTGAAACTCGTTCAACAGGATGGCCGGTTCCTCCCGCTTCTCGTCCGCGTCCACGTCATCGGAGAAAGCCTCGATCTCCCGGCCGGAAGCGCGCCCGGCGTCGGCGATGAAGGTGTCGAGCTCTTCCTGCGTATGGAAGAAACGCTCCTCCCCCCCGTACCGCGCGCGGTAGATCGGAAGGCGGCCCGTCTCGGAGTTATACCAGCCGAGGAACCGCACGGGGTCGACGCCCTTCCGAAGGAGGAAGCCGATCCCGTCCTCGATTTTCTGAATGTGATCGACGAGGGTCGCCAGTTCTTCCCCCTCGATCTGCCGTCCACCGGCGTCGAGGACCACCCCGTCGAGACCCAACCGGACGAAGATCCGGTTCATCTCCCGCTCGTCGTGAACGTATTCTTCCCGCTTCTTCTGCTTGATCTTGAAGAGGGGGGGACGGGCGATGTAGATGTTCCCAGCCTCGATCAGGGGCCGCATCTGGCGGAAGAAGAAGGTAAGGAGCAGCGTTCGGATGTGCGACCCGTCCACGTCGGCGTCGGTCATGATGATGATCTTGCCGTACCGCAGGCGGGAGATGTCGAGTTCATTCCCGATGCCCGTTCCGATCGCGGTGATCAGGGTCCGGATTTCCTGGTGGCGCATCATCTTGTCGATGCGCGCCTTCTCGACGTTCAGAATTTTTCCGCGCAGGGGAAGGACGGCCTGGAACTTCCGGTCGCGCCCCTGCTTGGCCGATCCGCCGGCCGAGTCTCCCTCCACGATGTAGAGTTCCGTCTCGTCCACGTTCCGGGACCGGCAGTCGGCCAGTTTCCCGGGAAGTTCGCCGCTGGAGAGCGCGCCCTTCCGGATCGTCTCCCGCGCCCGCCGCGCGGCCTCGCGCGCCTGGGACTCGGCCACCGCTTTCCCGATGACCGCCTTCGCGGTGTTGGGATACCGCTCGAGGTAGTCGGAGAAGCAGTCGTTGACGACCTGCGTGACGAGCCCCTCGATGTCGGGGTTGGTCAACTTGACCTTCGTCTGGCTCTCGAAGGAGGGATTCGGAAGCTTGACCGTGACGACCACCGCCAGCCCGGCGCGGTAATCGTCGCCGGAGGGGGTCGGGTCTTTTTCCTTCAGGATGTTGTTCTTGCGGGCGTGCGCGTTCAGGGAACGGGTCAACGCGGAACGAAGACCGCTCAGGTGGGTCCCCCCGTCGCGGGTGTGGATCGAGTTCGCGAAGGAATACTCGATCGCCTCGTACCGGTCGTTCCACTGCATCGCCACTTCGACGAAGAGCATTCCGACCTGCCGCTCGAAGTGGATTATATCCTGGTGAAGCTTTCCCTTGTTCCGGTTGAGGAGTTCGACGAACTCCTGGATCCCCCCGTCGTACTTGAAGTCATCGCTCCGCCCGCTCTTCTCATCGGAGAGCGCGATGTGGACGCCCTTGTTCAGGAACGCCTGTTCCCGGAGGCGCTTCGAGATCGTGTCGTAGTGGAACTCCCTGTTCTCGAAGATTTCCGGGTCGGGCTTGAAGACGATCCGGGTGCCCGTCCTGGAAGATTCGCCGCGGGTCTCCACCCCGGTGACGGGCTTGCCCCGCTGGTACTTCTGGTGATGTTCGAACCCGCCGCGCCAGATCGTCGCCTCGACCCATTCCGAAAGCGCGTTGACGGCGGAGATGCCCACCCCGTGAAGCCCCGCGGAAGCGCTGTAGCTCTTGTTGTCGAACTTGCCCCCCGCGTGGAGCGTGCACATGACGACCTCGAGCGCGCTCTTGCCCTCTTCCGCGTGGATGTCGACCGGGATTCCCCGTCCGTCATCGAGGATCGTGACCACGCCGTCGATCGAAATTTTCACCTGGATCGACCGGCAGAAGCCGGCCATCGCCTCGTCGATGGAGTTGTCAACCACCTCGAAGACAAGGTGGTGCAGGCCCTTCGTTCCGGTATCCCCGATGAACATCCCGGGACGTTGCCGAACCGCCTCGAGCCCTTCGAGAACGCGGATGTTGTCCGCGTCGTACCGTGTCTGCGTATCGCTTTTGTCGGTCATTTCAGAATACATTTCAGCGCGGCGACGCGCTTGCCGGGAAAGGCCTCCTGCATGCGACGAAGCACCTCGCCCCGCCGGAACGTCTCCAATTCCTGCCGCAACGCCGCCGACTCCACCTGCACGGTCAATTTTCCGTCCCGAAAAGAGACGACGCTACTGCGACGGGCGGCGACCGGCCCCACGGCGTGACACCAGGCGTCCGCCAGTTGCTTTCGTTCGTCCCGCCGCTTGATACCCGACGACCTCAGGAATTCCGAGACGAGGTCTCCCAGCCTTTGCGGCGTTTTACCCCGCTCAGGAACCATTATAAGCCATTTCCCATTCGAACTAAAGGGTTACGGTCAGGGGCATCAGGACGTACTGGTAGTCCTTCCCGGCCCGGAAAAGGCCCGCGGAGGTTCCGTCCTTCAACGCCAGTTCGATTTCGTCCGTAGAGACCGCCTTCAGGTAGTCCTGGACGTAGTCCGGATTGAAGACGACTTCGACCTTCGCCCCCTTGTAGTCGACGGGGAACTCGACCCGTACTTCGCCGACGTCCTGCGTCCGCGTGAAGAGCGCGGCGGTGCCCTTTCCGAACTCGAACTTGACCGCCCGGCTCTTGTCGGAGGTCATCAGGGAGGCCTTCCGCACCGCGGAGAGGAACTGTTCCCGGTCGAGCGGGATCTTCTTGTCGTGGTCCTTCGGGATGACCGCCTCGTAGTCCGGAAAATTCCCCTCGATCAGGCGGGAGAAGATCATCGCCCGGGAGGTTTTCAAGCGGATCTGGGTCTCCTCCACGTTGAGGGCGACCGTTTCGTCCTCTTCCGAGAGGACCTTGTCGAGCAGGTTCATCGTCTTGGTGGGAACGATCACCTTGAGATTTTTCTTGTGGTCCTTGTTGGACGACTTCGCCCGGCAGAAAGCGAGCCGCTTCCCGTCGCTGGAAACCATCCGCACGTCCGACTTGCGGATCTCGAAGAGCTGGCCGGTCAGCGCGTAGCGGACAACCTCGTTGGAAACGGCGAACTGCGTCTTCCGGATCATGTCACCGAGGTGATCGCTCGACACCTCGAGCGCCCCGCGATCGTCGAACGTCGGGATCATCGGGAAGTCGGCCGGATCGATTCCGACGACCTTGAAGTTCGCGTCCTGCGTTCGGATGTGCGCCAGGTTTCCGTCCGCGGTGAGGGATATTTCCTCCTCCCCCGATTCCCGCAGGATGCCACTCATCCGGGCGGCGGGAAGCACGACCGTCCCCTCCTCGGAAATCTCGGCGGGGAGGGAAAGTTTCAATCCGAATTCGAGATCGGTGCAGGCAAGTTCGAGAAGTCCGCCCGACTTCCCCTTTTTCGTCGCGGTGAATTTGACGTTCATGACGGCGGGAATGGTGGTCCTCTGCGGGACGACCATCGTCGCCAGGGAGAGAGCTTCGTGGAGACGTCCCCGGGAACACTTGAGTTTCATATACCCCTCGCTGATGTGAACCGATTGGAGAGGGAATTATAGCACCGCACCGGGGGGAGTAAAGGAATCCTTCCCGGGCGGCAAAAACCGGTGTCCCGGCCCGATCCGGCCGCCGGAAGGGCCCTCCAACCGGAGCAAATCTCCCCTCTGGGCGTGGAAAAAGGGCTTTAGAGCGGAAGATCGATGGCGCCGGAGTGCTTCGGCGGACCAGAGCTTTTCCCCGGAACCGCACAGTTCCGCCCAGACTTTCCCCTTCCCCCGATGGAGGTTGGAGACCACCCTCCAGTCGTTCCGGTCGGCGAGGCTTTTCCCGTCGCGGGTGACGACGAGGTAGGAGTAGCGAAGGGAGCGGGCGTTGTCCAGCCCGGTCCGCCGGTCGATCTCGGAGATGGATCGCGGACCCGACCAGCCCCGGTCCTGGTGGCACCAAAGGTCGGTCCGGTCGCGCATGGGGCACAGCGAAGCGCCCATGCAGGGCGCGGCGATCTTCCATCCCTCCGCCACGAGCCGGTCACGCGCTTCCATCAATCTTCGCGTCGTCCTTTCCATCGCCGGCTCGAGGACGACCAGGTACCCGCGCGGATCGAGTTGCCGGAGGAGTTCGTCCAGGTCGCCGAGGCTTTCGCTTTCGACGAAAACGTTGGAAGCAAAGACCAGGTCGTACGGCCCGGGAAGGATTTCGCCCGCGCGTTCGAACGAAGCACCGAGAAGAGCCTCCGCCTCGTCCAGGGCTTCCTCGACACGGTCGACGAGAACGTGGGAGGAGAATTTTCCTCCCCAGAGGCGCCAGGCGAGAGAAGCGGTTCCCGGTCCCGATCCGAAGTCCAGGACGCGGAGTTCTTCCCGGAGAAACTCCCCGTCCACCGTGGCGAGTTCGTCGAGGATCCGCGCGATCTTGGCTGCGTTGATCGGGAGGTAATATTCCACGTACGCGCGGCGCAGGTCACGCCGGGACATGTACCCGGGGCGGAAAGGAAGCTGGCCGGTGAGCATTCGCGTGAGATAGGAGACCCCTTCCGCGATCGACCCCATGCGGGCGGGACCGCGAAGCGCGTGGTAGGAGGAGAGGACCTCCTTCAAGCCGGGCGCCAGGTCGGTCATCGCGGTGCGTAGCTTTCCAGGAGTTGTCCCCGCCCCTGCCGGACCCACTCTTCCCCGTCGTACTTGAACCGTTCGCTGTAGACGCCCCGGTCATGTTTCCCGTCGGACCGGGCGATGGAAAAGCGGAACTCGAAGGTGCCCATGACCTCTTTCCCGGTCCGCTCCACCCCGACGTTGAAGGGGGTTCCTTCCCGGATGGTGACCCCGATCCGATACCGCTCCGCGTAAAGCCGGCTGAGGCGGTTCCCGACGGCGCTGACAAATTCCTTCCCCGTGGCGATCCGGCTGAAGAGTCCCCGCAGGTCCTCCCGCACGCTCCATTCCCCGCCCGTCTCATCCAGTTCCAGCAGGAAATGGGGAGGAACGTCCTTAACGGTCGATTCCAGGGGAACGGCCACGATCGCTTTTTGCCCCGGTTTCGAGAGAATTTCGACCTCCCCGATCGTGAAATCCTTCCCCTCCGTCCGGTTCATCCCGGCCAGTTTTTCCCGAACGTGAAGAATGGCCGCCTGTTCGATCTCCTCGTCCGGCCTCCCCCCGGTGGCGAGGATGAAGCCGAGGACGCCGAGTCCGAAGAAGGCGACCAGCAGAACCGGGAGGAATTTTCGAACGGACATGATGAACGGCATTGTACGCGGGGACGATCGGGAAGCCAACCGCGGATTTGCGTCGCCGGTTCCCGCTTCCCCGGGCGCGAAGGTATGATACACGCCACGAGGTTGGAAGGGAGAAGATGCGAGGTACGATCGACCTGCGGGACCCGCTCTCCTGGAAAAATTCCTGGCGGTTTCCCCGACCACCTTCTGCAGACCCCGCGATCCCGTTCCCAGGTCATCCGATTTGAAGCGGATTTTCTCCGACACCATGATCACGAAGGCCCCCATCCCTTGGCAAGAATAGGAACTAAACCTCCCTATTGCCCGGGAGGGGAAGGTGGACGGATCGGGTCCGGTGTCAAAACCGCCGTTACTCGGACGGCAACCGGCTCTTCGCCTGTTCCAGGAGAGAGCGGACCCAGGGATCCTTTTCCGATTCCAGCATCGTATCCATGTGGAGGGCGATCTCGGGATCCATCCCGGTTCCGTAGTTTCCCACCAGCTTGTCCAGGATTACGGCCGCGCCCGCACGATGGGCGGCCTTGATCCGGGGAGAATCGATCAGCGACCAGAGGCCGGGAAGAACGTTCGTGCCGATCCATTCCCCGGAGGGCTTTTCCTTCATGGAGGCGGCCACGTGGGCGGCGGCCAGGCGGGTGACCGGGCGGGAATCGGGCCCCGACAGTTCCGCGATGCGGGGGAGATCCTTCTTCGTCGCCACCTTCGCCCACATTCGCCCCGAGTAGAGAACCACCTGCGAATCGACTTCGGCCTCGAGCGCTCCCGAAAGGAGGGTGGAGGCTTCCCCGGGAAAAAGAGTGGGAACGAGCGCCAACGCTTCCCCCCGGACTTCGGGGTTCTCATCCTTCAACAACGCCGCCACGCGATCCCGGATCAGGGAGGGGTCGAGGGTCAACTGGGAGAGGGTTTTCAGCGCCGTGACGCGGGTCTCGGAATCCCCGGAATTAAGCCCCTCCATCAGGGCGGGAAGGCGATCCTGGGTCTCGGCGGCCATGATTGCGTCGCGGGCGATTTCGTACACGCGGATTTCTCCTTCTTCCGTTTTGATCATGTTTGCAAGCCGTTTTCTTCCCCCGGGAGTACGACACAGATCCATCATGGCTTCCAGGACAACCCCCCGATCCGTCTTTCCGTCGATGCGAAGGAGGAGTTCCGCGGCGAAAAGTCTCGATTCGAGGCTCCCTTCGCGATCGAGCATCCGTTCCCGTAACTCCGGAACGAGATCCGTCCCCCGGGCCATGATCCAGGACATCCCCGCCTCGAACCGGTCGTCGTCGTTTTCCCGCCACCCCTCCATGAGATCCTTCCAGGCGTTCCCCAATCCCGGGGCAGGAACGGCCGGGGTGGGATCCGGCGTCTCCGGATTCTCCTTTTGTGTCGATTCGATCCGCGCAGGCGGTTCCGGTTTCGAGACCGACCGGGCACCGAGGAAGATTCCCGCTGCGAGGAGCGGAATCATCGACAGTCCCACCCATCTCTTTCCGTTCACGAGGCTCCGTCGTTCCCCTGCTTGTTGAGGCAGACCTGCATATCGTCTCCACGAGTGTACCTGAAACTGTCTGTGATTTTTTCCGTTTCCTACCGAAAAACCGCTTCGGAGGGGGGCTTTTCCTGAAACGTGATTTCATTTCCCGGCGACGGAAGGAAATGATAAAAAGTCTCGCATGCCGCTTCTTGCCGCCTTCCTTCTCCTCTTCTCCGCCGGAGAAGAACCCGCCGACGTGACGGTCGACGCGGATCACAAGGTGCTCTTGAGGGGCGTGCCTTTCTTCCTGACGATCCGGACGGGGAACGTCGATCACAACCCCGAAGTAACGTTGACCGGAATTCGCGGTCTCGAATCGGTCTCCCTTCAGAACGGCGCCTGGGAAGGAGAGGTGATCGCGGAGGGGCCCGTTTCCATCTCCTGGGGAGAGAAAACCCGCAAGTTGGACCGCCGGGTGATCCCGGCATGGCTCTGTATCCTCCCGCCCCTGCTGGCGATTCTGCTGGCGTTCCTGACGCGGCAGGTCTTCCTCTCCCTTTTCGGCGGACTCTGGATGGGATACATCCTGATTCATGGGTTCGGGCCGCTCGACATCCTCTTCGCGGGGGTGGACGCAGTGGAATCGGGAATCCTGGCGACCTTCGGCCACGTGGAACATGGGATGATCCTCCTCTTCCTTCTTCTGCTCGGCGGAATGGTGGGGGTCATGACGGCGAGCGGAGGCACGAAAGGGTTTTCCGACGCGCTCTCCCGGAAGGTACGGACCCGGCGGAGCGGAATGGTGACGACCTGGTTCCTCTCCCTCGCAATTTTCATCAACGACTACGCGAGTTCCATGACGGTCGGGAACGCGATGAGGCCGCTGACCGACCGCCTGCGGATTTCGAGGGAGAAGCTCTCCTACATCGTCGACTCCACGGCGGCGCCCCTCGCCTCGGTCGGCCTTGCCGCCACCTGGATGGTCTTCCAATCCCATCTCGGATCGGAATCGGACGTCGCCGCGCAATCCGGACCTATCTCGACTATTCTCCAGGTTCTCCCGTACAGCTTCTACTCGATCTTCGGGGTGATCTTTGTCCTTCTCGTCGCGCTGACCCAGCGCGACTTCGGCCCGATGCGAAAAGCGGAGGAACGGACGATCCTTACGGGGCAGGTGGCCGGGTTGGACGCCCGCCCGCTCGTGGACCGGGAGGTGGCGGAAGTCCCCCACGTGGAAAACATGCCGGAGCGGTGGCAGAACGTCGCTTTCCCCATCCTGGGATTCATCGTCTCCGCTTTTCTCCTGATTTATTACAGCGGGATCCAGGCTCCCGCACGCGCCGCGGACGAGACGGGATTCCTCCAGGTCATCGGCCACGCGCAAAGGGTTCGCATGATCTTCTGGGCGAGCATGATCGGAACCATCATCGCACTGGCGATGGCGATCTTCCGGGGCCACCTGGGAATCCGGCAGGCGATCGGAGCGTGGTTCCGGGGATGCCGGGGGCTTTTTCTTCCCGCCCTCGTACTCGTCCTCGCATGGGCGATGGCGCAACTCTGTTTCCATCTTTCCACCGGAACCTGGATCGGGAGCTGGATCAACGACCTGCCGGGGGGGAGATGGTTGCCGGCGATGACCTTTCTCGGATGCGCCCTCATCAGTCTTTTCACCGGATCGTCCTGGTCCACGATCCTGATCATGGCCGGGATCGTCGCCCCGATCGCCTGGGGGCATCCCGAAATGGGAATCCGGTACGGAACCATCGCCGCGATACTCTCCGGATCCATTTTCGGGGATCACATCTCCCCCATCTCGAACTCGACGATCGTCTCCTCCGTCGCTTCGGCGGCCGACCATATCGACCACGTCAAGACACAGGCGCCATACGGAATCGTCTGCGCCCTGGTGGCGCTGGGATGCGGATTCATTCCCGCCGGCTTCGGGGTTTCCCCGTTGATCTGCCTCCCCGCGGGGATCGTTCTTCTCGTCGTGATCCTGTTCGGCATGGGGAAGAAGCTCCGGGTGGAATACGATCCCGCCTGAGGTTTTCCTCCAACTCGCCCCTTACCTCATCCCAAAAGTCTTTGACGTAAAAGGGATGACTTGGGGGGATACGATGGGATTCGGACCGGCGTCAGGGGCTGACGATCACCTTCGGCTGGGTGGGGGTGATCTGGGTTCCCGTGGGGGCGTTGGCGCTGCTTCCGTTCTGGCCCACCATTCCCGTTAGGTAGACCGGGGGATTCCCTTCGACGGTGATCTTGGCCGATCCTTTCTGGAACTTGGCCGGTCCCATGTTCTGTCCCGAGACGACTCCCCCGGCGGTTCCCGGCTCGTCCCCCGACGTGCGGCTGATCTCGCTCATCGTGGTGAGCACCTTCTTGTTCGCCACGACCACTTTCTGCGAGCAGCTGGAGGCCGAGGCATCACTGGTCATTGCGATGCTGGAATAGGGGATGGGGATCGGTCCCGCCGGCGGGGCAGGGGTCTTGCAGACATTCGGTGTGGCCATGCATTGGCCTGCGGGGTCGTTTGTTGTCATCGGAAAGATTGCCGCCATGGTTTCTTCCTTATCCCAGGTGGATCTGTTCGCCGTAGATTTTTACATCCTTGTCCGCGGTCTCAACGATCCTCTCGGCCTTCATCGTGTAGTGGCCATCAATCAGTTTCCGTTCCCGTCCCGCCTCGGTCTGGAGCAGCTCTTTTACCCATCGGTAACAGCTGACCGTTTTTTCAAAGGTGGTCCGGGCAATCGTTTCGACCTTGTCCGCCTTGATGAGGACCTGGTCGCTGCGGATCTCGACCCCCTTGAGGCCTTCGATTTCGACGTGGCCGCGGGAGCGCAGGTGGAGGTCCCCGGGTGTTTCGAAGACGGTTTTTCCCCGTCCCAGGAGAACGCCGATGACGTAGATCTCTTCTTCGCCGATGGTCAGGACGAGATCCCCCGGTTCCGGCTGGTAGGGATATGCGAGGGCGAGTCTTGCCCAGACTTCGACCTCTCCCCGTTTCAGTCGCAGGCGGTCACCGACCAGTTCCTGGACGGTTGCCGGGCCCAGTCCGGTCTCTTTTTTTGTCAGCATCAGGAGAGCCTCCTATTCCGGTTTCCATTCTTGCGCTTTGAGAAGAGCCTTGTCTGTTTTTCGCACCTTTTTCAGGTTTGCCCCGTTCCACTTCGTGCCGGTATCGGAAATCGCGTGAAGGTTTGCCCCTTCCATGTCGGCTTCCCCGAAATCGGCCAGGTTGAGATTCGCCCGGGGGAAGTCAGCATATACGAGCCTGCACCGGAGGAAAAGGGTTGCTTCTGCCCGTGCCTCCCCGGAGCGGATCCGGGTCAGGTCGGCCAGGGAAAAGTTTGTCCGGGTAAGGTCGGCCTGCTCAAAGCAGGCCTGTTCCATCCTGGCCTTGCTGAAGTTGGCGTCCGCGAGCCGGGCCCGTGTGAAGTCGGAAAACGGGGCGTTCATTTCCGCGAGGTCCGCTTTTTCCAGGTTCGCTTCGACAAAACAACCTCCCTTTGCGGAGGCGTTCCTGAAGTCGGCCCCCGAAAGATTTGCCCCGGTAAAATTGATATCGGTCAGGGTGCAGCCGGAGAAGTTAATGCCGGGAAGCTGCGCATTCGGAAGGGAGACCTGGAGCAGTTCCGTCCGGTCAAGCCGGGCTTTTGAAATGTCGGTTTCGGCGAAGATCGTCCCGGCCAGCCGGGTTCCGGAGAGGTCGGTTCCTTCCAGGCGGCAGCGGTCGAATATCCCGCCTTCGAAAGTTGCCTGTCCAAGCCGGGCACCTGTCAGGTCGGTTTCCACGAAGAGAGCATCCCTTGCCTTCGCAGAAGAGAGGTCCGCTTCCCGAAGAAGGGTCTTTTCAAAGTTTGCCTGGTCAAGGATTGCTTCCGCGAGCCGGGCCCGGGAGAGATTGCAGCCGGAAAAATCGATGCCGGTAAGGTCCTGTCCGGAGAGGTCCACATCCTCGAGGTCCGATCCCTCCAGGAGAACAGAGTCAAGCCGGGACTTTTCCAGCCTGGCCCGCGAAAGCCGTGCCTTTCGCAGGTCGGTTCTTTCCAGCACTGTTTCCGTGAGAACCGTTTCGGAGAGGGTGCACTCCCGAAGATCGGTGTCCCGTGCTGTGGCAGAGGTGAGATTCGCGCGGGAGAGATCGGCCCCCCGGAAGCGTCCCAGGTCGAGGGTGGCTCCTGTAAAGTCCGCATCCTGCAGTTGGGCCCCGGTAAAACTCGACCGGGTGAGCGAACTCCCTGTAAAAACGGTTTTCCGGAGTTGTGCCCCGTCAAAGATGGCACGCTCGAGGTTTTTTTCCTCCAGGTGAAGCCCGGAAAGATCCGCCCCGGAGAAATCATACCGGGAGAGATCCCGGGGAAGGGTTTCGATCCCCTGCAGGTCGGACTTGTGGAAGGAGATGGTGTTCCCTGCAAACTCTTCCAGCCGGGCTCCATTGAATTTTGAGAACCGGAAGGCGACCTCTTCCGCTTTGCATCGCTGGAAGCGGGTTCCGGAGAATTCACAGGAAATGAAACCGGACTTTGCCAGGCCTGTTTCGATGAAGCGGGCCCCGGGGAAAAGGGTGGACCGGAAAAGAACCCGGTTCAGTTCGGCTCCCTCGAGGTTGGCCGATTCGAAATTTCCCTTGAGAAAAAATGAGTTCCGGATTTTCGCCCCGGACAGGTTTGCGTCCTCCAGGAGAACCCCGGTCCAGTTCACGCCATCCATCCTTGTCCCTGAAAGCGTTGACCGTGAGAGGTCGACGTTTCGGAGAACGGTTCCAGACAGGTCGGCTTCCTCGAGAGACTCTCCCGAAAGATCGCAGTTTTCCAGGAGAGACTTTCCAGGCAGGGTCCCGGCGCGTGCCGCGGCCAGGAATTCATCACGGGAAAGGGGTATCGGGTCAGGCAAGTTTCGTTCCTCCCAGGTTCGCGAGGTCAAAGGCGTTCCCCTCCATCTTCGCGTCGAGGAATTCGGATTCGAAAAGATTGCTTCCCCGAAAATCACTGCTCCTGAGGTGTGCTCCCCGGAAGTTGTTTTGAAAGAGATTCGCCTTGAGGAGGGTCGCTTTCTCGAGGGTCGCTCCCGGGAAATTCGATTGTTTCAGGTCACAGAGATCGAGCGTGGAGGCTTTCAGGGAAGCTCCCGCGAAGTTGGACTTTGCCAGGAACGATTCGCGGAAATTGACCCGGTCGAGGATTGCTCCCTGCCAGATCGATCCTTCCCCCTGGACCCTGTCGATCCGGGATTCCGAGAAGTCTGCGCCTCCCCCGGCCCGCAGACCGGTCAGCCTGGCCCCGGAAAGATTTGCCTGCCGGGCGATGATCTTTCCCGCCCGGGCATTGGCAAGGTTCGCTTCTGTTGCCGTGACAGCGGTAATGTTTGCGCCTGTCAGATCGGCGTCGGGAAGGTTCGCATTCGAGAGATTGGCCCCTTCGAGGTTCGCTTCGAAGAAGGTGGTTCTCCGGCCCTTCGCCCTGGAGAGGTTGGCCCCCTGCAGGCTGGCTCCCGAGCAGTCGGTGTCCTGGAGCGTGGCACCGGACAGGTTTGCGCCGGAAAGAAGGGCCCGCGCCAGGTCCGTGCTGGTCAGGTTTGCCCCGCCCAGGTCCGCGTCGGAGAGATTCGCATCCGAAACGCCTGCGCCGGACAGGTTGGCCTCCGTGAGTTTTGCCCGCTCCAGGTTGGTCCCGTTCAGGAGCGTACCCTGGAAGGAAATCCCATCCCACCCGAGTCCCGAGAGATCGAGGCCTCGAAGGTCTTCTCCATCAAAGGATCCTCCCCCGGAAGCATGTTCCATACACGAATCCCTGCTCCAGGCGGTCCGGATTTTTTTCTCCGGTTTTGACATTCCTTTTTCAAATTCTTCCGGTGAGGGAGGCGGGCCGATCTTTTCGGCCAGTTCCGGATGACTCGTTTCCAGTCCCTGGAAGAAATCCCGGGTCTCCCCGTACTCCGGTTCCGAACCGGGCGGGGGAAGGATGCCGGCGAGATCCGACAGGTCGGGTCCTCCCCCGTTTTCATTGTCCAGGCGCGCGAGATCCTTCCGCAGGGAAGCGATCCGCTCCTCCAGCTCCTTTTTCCAGGTCATGTCGGGAACCGGTTTCCCCGGTTCGGCCGTCTTTGGGGGGAGGGGAGGGAGAGGGGCCGGGGTCTTTTTCTTTTCGAGAAGGGTTGCCACCTCCTCCAGGCTTTTTGCGGGAGAACCAGGCGGCTCCGCCAGGATTACCTGTTCGGTAACCGTGCTGAAATCCGGATCCTGGATTCCCGCCGTCCCTCTCCAGAGAAGAACCAGTTTTTCCTCGTCCATGTCGACCCAGAGGGTGTCGAGTTCGAGCCTGACTTCGCGGAATTGCGGGCCCGCGGGGAGTTCCTCCCTGAGGAACCACCGTGCCCGCATTCCGGGCAGGCGGCTTTCATAGAGCGCGTGTTCCGGGTGGAGGTTCTCAAAGATCAGTTTTTCGCTGCCCTGGAGGCGCGCGGCAAGCTGCTGGTCATACGGTGCGGCGTTCTGCATGCTCCAGTCGTAGTCGGCAGGGAAGCCGGGCCATCGTTCCTTCTCCCACCGCCTTCCATAGGTTCCCTGTCCGTGGGTCCGCTGTAGCCAGGCAGGGGGGATCGCCCCGAACCCGGCCGGTTGGGGGTGGCTGGTGTGGGAGATCACGACCTGGTCCGGTTCCACCAGGTTGGGAAAGGGATTTTCCCCGTCGCGATGTCCCCTGCCGATGGGGTTACGCCTGTATTTCTCCCCCCCGTAACTGAGGGCATAGGAGAGTTTCATCTTCTTGAACGGCTCCGGGTCGCTCGTGGTGGAGAAGATCTTCAATTTTCTCTGGCGGGTTCGATTCCCGATGACGACCAGCTGTTTCGACCAGTTGCCCACCTGGAACGTGACGCGGCTGACCGGGGTCGGCTTTCCTCCCCGGGAATAACAAGTCCCGGAAAGAAGCACGTCGGTTTTCGGCTTGAACAAGGCGAAGTCGGATGCATAGTACAGGTCCCCGTCGGGACCGGGTACATCCCCGTTCAGGTTTTCCTGTTTGGAGGAAAGGGTTGCCTCTCCCCCGGGATGGAGATCGAACGTGCCCTTTACGACGAACGTGGCCGAAAAGGGGAGAGGATGGATCTTGTTGACGAACCATCCGACTTTCATTTTCGTATCGTCAATGATCTTCATAGGGATTAACCGGGCCTCGCTTCGAGGGCTTTGAAGGAAGAACGAACTGCCAAGTCGGACACGGGATCTCCCCTGGTTGATCGCGGAGGGAAATTATAGGGCAGGGGTATTGATTCGTCGACAGGAAACAGGCGGGCGGACAACACCTTCCCATACTTCATCGACGATGAAGGATCCGACGAAACTCCACTCCGGGCAGTCGGTGGAGGCGGTCTTCTCCGGGGAGAAAAAATAGAATACTCCCCGGATTCTTGTCAGATCGAAACCTCTACCGTATCCTGAACCCCCTGACTTTCCATGACGAGGGGGAACCTATGGCAGAGCATGTCCTATCGACCTCTTACTCCTTCTTTTCGCAGGCGCTGGATGGGCCTTACTCCACTCCAGGAGAGGGGCCTGGAACGCTCCTGGTGGCAAACATCGAGGGAAAAGAAGAAGTCTCCACCCCCTACCAGTTCGACCTGACGCTCCTCAGTTCCGATGGAGATCTCGACCTGGAAAAGATCCTGGCCAGCCCGGGATGGCTACAGATCAGGACCCTGGTCCCGGGAGAAGGCCAACCCCGATACAATATTTTCCACGGAAGACTCGCCTTCTTTGAACAGACGGGACATTCTGCCGAAGGACATCTCTATACCGCCCAACTTGTCCCCCAGGTATGGAAATTGAAACGGACCGTGCAGAGCAGGGTATTCGTCGAGGAAGCGGCGGATAAAAGATCGGTCGAAGATTTGACCAAGGAGATCCTCAAGGCGCACGGACTCGAAGAAACGACAGACTACCGATTCGACCTTTCGAGCCGAACGCATGCTCCCAAGCAGGACTACACCGTTCAATATGAAGAATCCGACTTCGACTTTCTTTCCCGATGGCTGGAGCATCACGGGATCTCCTACCTCTTCGATCAGAGTGGGTCGAACGAAGTGATCGTGTTCACGAACAAACTCGACTCTTTCGCGGAAAAGAGTGAACCCCTCAATTACCTGGGAGACGTAACAGAGGGGACTTCGGCTACGAACCTGCCGGGAGTCTTTACCATTTCCTGCCGGAAAAATCCGGTTCCCAATGAAGTCGTTCTCAAGGATTACAAGTGGGACAATCCCGACCTCAATCTCGAATGCAAAGCCACCGTAAAGGCGACCTCCGAAGGTACGGTCTACGAGTACAACAACAATTACGAAACGACCGAGGAAGGGAACTTTCTCGCCGCCCTTCGGTCGACAGAATTGCTCGCAAGGGAAACCCTCTATTCCGGAACCTCCAACTGCGTCTTTTCGGCTGGATCCCGCTGGGAATTGGAGGGACACCCGGGAAGTTCCTTCGCAAATAAATACCTCGTGCTGAAAGTAAATCACCATGGGGTACAGGGATTCAATCTCGCAACACTTGTCCAGGAAAGTGGAAGCTACAAGAACAGTTTTACCTGTATTCTGTCGGAGGTGTCCTTCTGCCCTCCGCGGAAGACGGAATGGCCGACCGTTCCAGGGGTTCTGCGCGCGAAAGTAGTTGCTCCCAGCGATTCGATCCCGGACATAGATTCTACTGGAAAATACAAGGTTCAACTCTCGCTCGATCGCGAAAACAACTCTTCCAGCCGAATGCGAATGTCCCAACCATACGCGGATTCTCAAAACAACCAGGGCATGCACTACCCTCTGTACCAGAATACGGAAGTAACCTTGACGCACATGGGGGGAAATCCAGACCGCCCCATTATTTCCGGGGCGGTACCGAGCCGCGTACCTAGTGTTGTCAATGCTCCTGCTTCTGCCTCTGATTCTGCTTCTAATAAAAACATAGCCGATCCGGGAGATCTCGGCTTTAAAACGAAAAATGGAGTTCAGGTTTTCGGACATGACCAGAAAAATGACCGATGGATTCACATCAAGGCCGGAGAATCCGCAACGGGAATCCAGGTTACCGAAAAAGACTATGACAGCTTCGGATCGTGGA
>PVBE010701141.1_pt1 | contig 32161 bp, 38 predicted proteins | sample 1631181 | NCBI WGS metagenome assembly PVBE01 (sample SAMN08397723, study PRJNA350692) | Marine metagenome, whole genome shotgun sequencing project. | isolation source: water | place: Pacific Ocean | collected 2012-04
GACCCTCTCCGAGATCTTCGACCCCGAGAACAAGGATGCGGTGGACCCCTCCGATCTCTACCTGGGGGACATGTGCAACCTGACCTTCTCCACGATCGTCGGGCCACCCGTCGCTGGCTACGACCTGCAGGAGGACACCGGAGGCGTGGTGAACGCCGAGTGCACCTACGGTTCTGGGAGCTGGGAGTACCAGGGAGGCTCGGACGCTGGCTACTACTGGGGCGGGGACTACTACAACGCCGGGGCGTGGAAGGGCACCTTCAGCATCGATGTGCACGACCCGGCCTCGAAGGCCCTGGTCCTGGATATCGACATTCGCGAGTTCGAAGGGACCTTTCCCTACGCAGATGACCGACCTGGTGAACACAAGGCACGGGCCAAGATCACCGGGCTGATCTACACCACCGAGTGTGATGGCTTCGAGAAGCTGGGCCTCTTCTGAGCATGCTGACCCTGGCGCTCCTGGGCTGCACCCTGGACCAGCTCCGCTCCGAGAACGAGGAGTTGAAGGGTGAGGTCGATCGGCTGGAAGAAGAGATGACCGTGCTGGAAGAGGAGGTCGCCGCCTGCAAGACCCTGCACGAGCTGGAGGCCAGTGCAGGCCGGAACTTCGATCCGCCTTCCGAACGCTGTGAGAACGGGGTGTTCAACGGCGATCCGGGCTTGCTCAGCGCCGGTGGAATCGCGCGTTCGGTGCGTCTGCTTCCGAGCGAGAACGGCCTCCGCATCGTGAGCATCAAGCGTGACAGCCTGCCCTCGTCCTGCGGATTCGCGAACGGGGACGTCATCACCTCGGTGGACGGCCTGCCCGTGGCAAGCATCGATGACTGGGGGTCTCCCACCGGAGGCCAGGTGACCTTCGTGGCTCTGCGCGGAGGTGAGCCCGTCTCGTGGACCCTCGTCCTGGACTGAAGGCCTGGCTTCCCGCTCTGGCCCTGGCCCTGGTCTGGGGCCTGGGGCCTGCGCTGCCCCCTCTGCTGCGGGGCGAGCTCATCGGTGCCCCCTGGACGGACCTCTACCCCAGCGTGTGGGGTCTGTGGTGGTTTGCCTCGGAACAACCGGGACTGCCCGGATGGTGTCTTCAGCTCGGGGCACCCGAGGGGATGCCCTTCTACTACTCGAGCCCACTCCACGGCTGGGCTGCATGGCCCTTGCTTGGCCTCCTGGGGGTACCGGCGACCTGGAACCTCTTGCTGGTCTCGGCACGTGTGGCCACCGTGTTGTGCAGCTTCGGAGCAGCACGGGCCTGGGGTCTGTCCCCCGGAGGCTCACTCGTCGCGGCGGCGGTGTACGGCTGTGCTCCCTTCTTCCAGGGCTACGCCGTGGAAGGAATCGTCGAGGGCCTGGATGCTTGGACGCTGCCCCTGTGGCTCTGGGCGGTGGCACGCAACCGGACCGCCTGGGCTTCGGTGGCCTTTGCAGCAACGGTGGTCTCCAGCTGGTACCTGGGGGCCGCAGCGTGCGTGCTTGCGGTCTTCCTGGGCCCTCGCGGGTGGGCCAGTGGCATCGCTGGACTCCTGCTCGCCAGTCCCATGCTCAGGAGCTTCCTGGACGCCTTTCCGGCACTGGGCTCCCTGGACTCCGAGGTGCGCGCGGCGATGGGCGCTCATCCGAGCCTCTGGACGCCCGCCCTGTTGGCCGACAACCCCCTGGCGATCACGGGATGGGTGGGCTTCGTGGCCCCTGTCCTTGCACTTCGGGCTGCCCGTGAGCGTCCTTGGGCGGTGGCTGCAGCGGGAAGCTGCCTGGTGCTCGCGGTGGGCGTCGGGCCCTGGTACGAACTGCCGGTTTTCGAAGCCGTACGCTTCCCCTACCGCTTCATCGCCGGCGCCCTCGCTGCGATGGCTCTGTTGGCTGGGACGAGCACGTCGCGTGGGTGGCTGGCCTGGGTGGTGGTCGCCGAAGGGCTCTTGCTCTCTCCCATCGAGCCCATCCTGCCGGGCTCGCCCGCCCAGACCGACGGCATCTACGAGGGCCTGGAGGGCCAGGTGCTCCTGGACATCCCGGGCATTCTGGCCATGCCTCCCGGCGAGATGAACACCACGCGTCAGCGCGCCAGGACGGTGCTCTACGGCCAGACCCGACACGGGATGGCCACGCCCTGGGTACCGGACTTCAACAGCATCGGTGTCGCGGCGAGGGACGAGCTGGACTCCGTGCGAGGGCTCGACCCGCTCTCCGGGCTCCCCTACCCGACCCACCTGAACATCCCCGAGGAGGTGGACTGGGTGGTCCTCCATGTTCCGGGGCCGGCGGCCGAGGATCTGTTGATCTCTGCGGGGTGGGAGCAAGGCGCTTCCAGCGAGTCAGCCTCTGCGTGGAGCCGGTAGTCGGACGAAGCATGTGATCGGGTGTAAGAACCGACGCGCGTCTTCGTTGTCCATCTGTTCCACGACAACGGAGAGCACATGCAGCGCTGGCATCTCACGGCGGGAATCGCTTCCCTGGCCGCCCTGGCCGCCTTCCTCGCCCCCAACACGGAGGCCCGCACAACGCTTCCGGATCTGACGCCCATCGCCACGCCCCTGCTGGGCGTTCCGGTGGCGCCGCTGCTGGTGGAGAGCACCGGGGGTGCCCTGCACCTCAGCGCGGGGCTGGATCATCCCGCGATCCTGGAGGGCACCACCGAGGAGCGCTTCCTGGTCGTCACCGTTCGGGCCGACGAGGTCGATGGTGAGGCACGCCCGGTCAACGTCGCCGTGGTCATGGACCGCTCGGGTTCCATGAACGACGAGGGAAAGATGGACTACGCCCGCCAGGCCGCCAAGGAGGTGGTCAACATCCTTGGCGAGGGTGACCGCTTCTCCCTCGTGACCTTCTCTGACCGTTCCAAGGTTGTCGTCGCGTCCTCTCTCGCGAATGACCCCTCACGCTTCCATCGCCTCATCGACTCCGTCTACGAGGGCGGCGGTACCAACCTCTACGCCGGCCTCGCCGACGGCCAGCTCCAGGTCCAGGACTACGCCAGCGACCGCACCGTGAACCGGGTCATCGTTCTCAGCGACGGCAAGGCCAATGTCGGCATCACCCGGCCAGAGGCCCTGGCGGACATCGCCGGGAAGTACACGGGCTCTGGAATCAGCGTGAGCACCGTAGGCCTCGGGCTGGACTACAACGAGGACAACCTGGCCGCGATGGCGGACGCCGGAGGCGGGACCTACCGTTTCGTGGACAGCCCGGGTGAGCTGACCGCCATCTTCCAGGAGGAGCTGCATCAGCTGGACAGCGTCGCGGCTGAGGGGGTCACCGTGGACGTGAGCCTCCCCGGCATCGAGCTGGTTGACGTGCTGGGCTACGACGAGACCATCACCGACGATGGCTTCAGCGTGCGTCTCGGGGACGTATACGGTGGTCAGACCCGCAAGATCGTGGCCAAGGTGCGCATCTCCTCCAGCCTGTTGGAGGCGCAGCCCACAGACCTCGCTGACGTGTCGCTGGCTCGCGTGGACAATGGGGACACCCCGGACACGGTGGATGTCTTCGGGCAGGTGACCACCCAGCCGGAGGTCATCGAGCAGACCGTGCAGCGCGAGCTCGCCATCCTGGCGAACGAGGCACAGGTCAGCGAGCTGGCCCAGGAGGCCAACGACGCGTGGAACGACGGGGACGCCCAGAAATCGAAGGAGCTGCTCGACAACAGTCAGCTGATCGCTGGCGAAGCAGGCTCTCGCTACGGCTCGATGGAACTGACCGAGCAGGCTGAAGAGCTGGACCGCCAGGGCGACGTCTACGACAACGTCGCACCCACCTCCACCGAAGGAAAACGAGCCAACAAGGCCAACAAGGAGCTCTACCGTGACTGGTCACGCTGACACCGCATCCATGGCCCTCACCCAAACGGGCAGGCTCGAACTGACCAGCGCCCGTGCCAATCGGCTTGTGCGTGAGGTGCTCGCCTTTGCGGGAGGCTTCACGGTCGTGGGCCTGTGGGCCGGATTCTTGGGTATCCATCCGACCTGGACCCTTCCGGTCGCCCTGGCCACCGGGCTCCTCTTCGCGAGGCCACGCCGGGCGCTGCTCGCTCCCCTGGTTGCTCTCACGGGCACGGGAGCCGTGTGGCTGGCCGCATGGATGGGAGCCCCCACCGTGCTCGGCGCGGCGGCGGTCGTGGGCGCGGTCGCCAGCTGGCGGCACCAGCGCCGTCTGGACATGGTGAACGGGGCTCTGGCCGGGATTGCTGGGCTTGGTGCTGGACTGCTGACCGTGAGCCTGGTCGCCCTACCCCCCCTCGTGGAGACCGTGATCTGCGGACTCCTGGCCGCCCTGGCCCTGGTGCCCTCCACCCTCACCTGGCGTCCCCGCGCGGTGGTCCCCAGTCGCCGGCGCATCGCCTTGACCCTCAAGGAGGACTACCGATCTCCGGCACTTCGGGGCCGCGAGGTCTTTGACCGCCTCCGGCTGCAGAAGCCGGATGCCGAGACGCTGGATGGGCTCGCCGAGGTTGCCATGTGGGTCTACGACCTGGCTCGGGGCCTTCAGACCCTCGACGAGGAGCTGGAGCACGTCGATGAGAGCGACCTGATCGACCGGATCGAGCTCCTGCGGATGGAGGCCGACGAGTGCACGGACGAGTTCACGAAGGAACGCCAGATGGCGACCGCGCGGCACCTCCAGAGTCTCCTGGGCCATTCGGAGCAGATTCGCCTGGAGCGCGAACGCAGCAAGAGCCTCCAGGACTACGCGGTGGCCTATCTCGAGGAGGCCCGCATGGGCTTGGCTCTGGCCCGCACCTTGCCCGGGGAGGCGGCTCCCGGCCGCCTGGGTGAGGTTCTGGACCGACTCCGTAGTCACGCCCAGGAGTCGGACGCGAGGCGTCGGACGGCCCGTGAGGTGGAGCTGAGCTAGGGCGAGGGCTCGGGTCTCTCCGCTTCGTCGATGCTCTCCTGCACCCAGGCATCCAGTCCCAGGCGGGAATGGAGCGGCCTTCGGCCCTGTCTCTTGTTGTCCACGTAGAGAATGGCGCGCGGCCGGAGTCCCCCGATGAGGACCACCCTGGCGTTGGCTCGGGTGGCGACCAGGCGCCCACGAAAGCCTTCCCTGACCTCCCAGCCCTCCAGCTCTACACGTCGGCGAATGCTGGACCGGAGCAAGCTGCTCGCAAGGTAGAGAGCCCAAACCAGTACAACCCCGAGCAGGATCCCACTGAGGACCCCGTTCAGATAGGGCTCGTCGATGTAGGCCTCTACCCCTCCAGGTCCACGACCCCTCCCTCTGCTGCTAGCGTGACCCTCGGCTCGCTGTGTTCGGCCCACGTGGACGCCAGTCCGTCGAGATCCTCGTCGGAAGCGTCCGGGGCGTGGTGGAAGAGCACGAGGTGGTTCACCTTGGCCACTTTGCACAGGGCCACGGCGTATTCGGGGTAGCTGTGCCCCCAGGACATCTTCTCCAGGTACTCGTCAAAGTTGAACATGGTGTCGAAGATGACCACATCCGCTCGGTGCATGGCATCCAGGAGGTGCTGCTCGAGAACCGAGGGGCGTTCGCCCGCTGCGGCTCCCTCACCCGGTGCCGCGAGAGGCGCCGTATCGGTGACGTAGACGACCACGCGGTCCTTGCACTTGATGCGGTATCCGACGGAACCCCCCGGATGGTTCAACCGAACGGCTGTGATGTGGAAGGGCCCTCGGTCAAAGGGTGTGTTCGGCTTGATCGAGTGGAAGCTGACCTCCGCGGGCATTTCGCGAATCCGGACGGGGTGGTAGATCCCGTTGGCGTAGCGCGCAAGGCGGTTTCGTACCTCCTCCGGAGAAAAGCTCGGCGCGCTGATCCGAACCTGGAAATTCGGTGCGTAGAGCGGCCCGAAGAAGGGAAAGCCGAAGAGGTGATCCATGTGGAAGTGCGTGAAGATCAGGTCCAGCTCCCGGACCTGTCTTCGAAACAGATCCACCCCGAGCGCACGCGCCCCCGTACCGCAGTCGAGCACAAGGACAGCGCCCTTGTGGCTCACCTCGACGCAGGACGAGTTTCCGCCCCATCGCGCCGTACTCGTGCCGGGCACCGGAATCGAGCCCCGGACTCCCCAGAAACGGACCTTCACCGGCTCGAAGTGTAGCAGCAACGAGAAAGGCGCGAGGGGCATGTCCCCTCGCGCCTCATGGCACGCGGTACAGGATTCGAACCTGTGACCTCTGGCTCCGGAGGCCAGCGCTCTATCCAGCTGAGCTAACCGCGCACGGCGGCTCGTTTCTATGCACTCCCTGCGGGCATGTCAACCGTCAGGGCGTCGGCTACCCAGGCCAGCATCGCGGGAGCCACGACCGAGTACCAGTCCGGATTCGTACGTGACTCGGCGAAGCGCTGCAGCAGGGCGGCGACTACGAAATGGAGCTCCTCGTAGAGGTAGATCCGGTCGTAGAGCACCTCGGCCATGTCTCCGTTCTTCACGGTGCCGGGGAGCTTTGCCCCCACCAGATCCAGGTGGGCTCCACGAAGAATGAAGGAAAACTCCCGGTCCTCTCGTTTCAGTTGCAGACGGAGTTCCTTCACCACTCGACCGGCGGCGAGCGCGGCGCGTGCTTCGCGTGTGCTGCTGGCGTTCTCGCTGGTGATGACGGCGAGGTTCTTGTCGTCGCTCATGGCGCGGAAGGTGATGCGATCGTCTACCCAGACGTCGACGGGGCCAACATCGCCCCCCAGGTCCATGCTGCCGCCGTTCTCCTCCGTGATCCACCAGAGCCAGGTCAGGAACTCACTGGGCAGGTGCGCCAGGAGAGGTCGCTCTTCTTCCTCTTCGGTCATGCGAGCCTCAGGTCCGTGCTGCCGGTTGACGCGAGCTCATCGGCCAGGCTGTCGATGAGCATGTCCAGAGGGTTGTGGGGGACGAGGCGCAGGCCAAAGGTCTGCAGGAAGAGCTTCCTGAAACGATCGTTGGCCTGGGTGCTCAGGCTGTGGAACAGAACGTAGCCATCGGTCAGGTGCCAGGTGACTTCGGTGGTCTGGACCCGCGGCAGTGCGCGCGCCAACCACTCGAACTCCAACTGTTCCTTCAGCTCGTCCTTGACCCCACGGGGCGCATGCTCGCGCCCGTGTTCATCACACCAGGCCTCGATGCGCTTCTCCAGATGGGCCTTGAACAGCTTCGCCGGTAGCGCCTTGCGGTCCACGCGCAGCTGAAACGCGGCGTAGGTATCCGTGACCAGCCAGGCATCGAGATCGTGGAAGTCCGTGTCGAGCAGGTTGCGCATGAGCACCCAGCCCGAACGCTCCTGTTTGCTGGTCTTTGAGGCCGGATCGGTGAACGCGAAGGCCTGCAGACACTCCGGGAAATAGGCGCGGAAGCCCTCGGGCGGAGCGCCATCCACCCTGTAGCGACGTACCGTCACCGCTCCCTTCAGAATTCCCATCAGGCCTCCTCCAGCCAGTAGTAGGCACCCACGACGAGATAGCGCAGCTCATCGACGAGCCGGGCCCGATAGCGAATCCAGTGCGTGCCCTCGTCCTGCCAGGTCTCCTCTACCCCGTCCGCCATGACGACCCACTCCTTGCCCTCGAAATAGGCCCGACCGTTGTGGATCCCGGCGCTGGGGGTCCATGGAAGGGGCCGATCGAGAAAGATGACCCGATCCTCGAGCACGGGGCGTTCTCCAACCCAGAGGGCCACGCCGACCGGCACCACACCCCGCCACGTACCGCCAGGTCGAATGACGAAGCAGTCGGGCCCGCTCACGCCTCGACGAGCTTGGCCAGGGCGTGGCGGAAGACCGCAACCTGGACGCCGCCCTTGACCTCGAGGCCGAATTCATAGCGCCCCACCCACACGATCGTGCCTCGAAGAACTTCGCCCTCCATCAGGAGGACGCTGACCACGCAGGCGCTGTCCATGTCCGTGAAGAGCCGCCGGTTGCTGCAGCTGTAGCGGTCCTGCGGCTTCCAGATGGGCTCCTTTGGGCCCTTGCGAAATCTCTTGTCGTAGGACAGTGACTTCCGCAGCTTCTTTCGATCGTTGGCGTCCACAGCGAACTTGACCTGGAGCTTGTGGATGGTCTCAGGCTCGCCCTTCCGAGGATTGAACAGGAACTCGTAAGCCCCCACGTCCGACACCAGTCCGTCTGCACCTCGCTGCCCATGGAGGGCGAGACTCAGTGGCTTCCGAGACGCCTCGGCCTCGAGCAGGATGGAACGCTCGGCGTGACGCTGCAGGTGGTCCGCCATGCGGCGCTTGAAGAGCACTCTGTCCAGGTCTGCCTGTCCGAGCGCGATCTGGCTGGCGAGTGCCCGAGTGAAGTCGTGACGGCGCATCAGCGACTCGACCAAGGCCTTGTGCGCCATGCGTTTGAGGACGTCGTTCAGCTCCATGCGCCCCATGGCTACCTGGGTGGCCATGGCCCGTCCGATCCCCGCGCTCCGCACGAGCTCGTCGATCCGCTTCTCCAACGCTGGATTCGACCGCTTCCGCCGCTTGTTTATCGCCATGGGACTCCGAGATCCCTATGGCTGGACAGACGATCGGTCAACCCGCGAGCCGCAAGGCCTCGGCACTTCCAACCACTCGATCACGGCCGAGCTGTTTGGCATCGTAGAGACGTTCATCCGCCGTCTGAACCAAGGCAGTAGCATCCTGCTGCAGGGTCTCCAGACGCGGAACCCCCGCCACCACACCGACGCTGATCGTGACCTTGAAGTCCTCTTGACCCGAGAAGGACAGGGCCTTCACGCCGCAGCGAAGTCGTTCGGCGATGGTCATGGCTAAGCGCTTCTCACAGTCGGGAAGGACGACCACGAACTCCTCCCCACCCCAGCGGGCAACCAGGTCGCCCTTACGCCGCCCCATGCTCAGGACGCCAGCGACTTCGGTGAGTACGCGGTCACCCACCGCGTGGCCGTGGGTGTCGTTCACCATCTTGAAGTTGTCGAGGTCGAAGAAGAGCACTGCCATCGGGTCTCCGGAAGACGCCGAGACCTCCGCGACCTGCTGGAATCGCAGATCGAAGGCACGACGGTTCAGGGTGTCCGTGAGGGGGTCGGTGGCGGCGACATCGGCAAGGCGACGGGACTGCCGCACCAACTGGCGCTTCCTTTCCTCGAGGCTGCCCAGCATCCGTTCCTCGAGTTCACGCAGACGGCGGGTCAGGCCCACGATGCGCTCCGACACGCGACGCTGCCGGTCCATCTGCAGCCGCTCCGCCTCCAGCACCGCATCCAGAGCCAGATGCAAGGCCTTTACGGCGTCGCGCGGACCACTGGCCTGCAGGGTCGCAAGGCGTTGGTCATTGATGCGCAGCGGCAAGCCCTCGCCGCGCTCACCGATGATGCGCGCCACGCCGTGGGTGGAGCGGTGGTGAGCCAGAAGGCGTTCAACAGCGTGACAGCGAAGGATGCTCGGAGCCTCGGTCGACATATGAACCTCCTCGGCTCAGGGAAGCTCCACATTGAGCAACATTGAACGTTGTGGAACTCCAATGGCCACGCGCGGGCCATCCGCAGCCACGTAGAGGGGTCTGGAGGTCGCTCCCCGCTCCACCGCCAGCACCGTGTCGTCATCCAGGGAGAGCACCCTTCCGCGGTTTGGCACGATGGACTGGTTGAAGGCTCCCGCCACCCAGCCATGGCCCAGACGCCGCAGGTGGTCTCCCGCCAGCCCGAGGCGTTCATCTCCGTCTTCGCTGCGAGCGACGCCCGTTCCTCCGTCCACGCCCAACATGGGGTCGGTCCACCAGGCCACGCCCTCGAACAGGGTGATCTGCCCTCCAACCCCCCCGCTTCCCAGGAGATCCCCTGAGTCCAGGTCCAGCACCTGGCAGTCTTCCGCACACACCAGGGCGAGTCGCCGCTCTCCGTCGCACGCCAGGGCCCTGGCCGCGAAGGCGTACAGCACGCCGTCGGAGGCCAAGACCCCCTCTTCCGTGGCCGCGAGCCAGTCCCCTCCCCCTCCGGCCCAGATCACCGCTGCAACCGCCTCCTGTCTTCCGTCCGGACCGTAGAGCCCGTCGGAGCGTCCTTCCAGCAGCCCTTCTCCGTCGAACCACAGAAAGGGGGCGTCGGAGACCTCCACGCGGTCTCCGCGGACGGCGATGCTCTGGAAATCCACGTCGATGCGCTCGGTGGGCAGTTCGCCGGGAACCACGAACTCATCCCCGAGTAGCGGGCTGCATCCAAGCAGGAGCATCATGGCGTCGCGACCAGGACCTGGTAGAAACCCAGCGACTGCACCGTGTAGCGCACACCCCGAGCTTCGCAGAGAGCTCCCAACGATTCCACCGGACAGCTCCACCGGCGCCACTGACGCCGGATCCAGAAGCTGGGGGGCAGACCGGCGGGTCGATGCAACCAGTCCTCGTCGATGGGAGCTTCGGGTTCCGCTTCCATCACGACCAGCCGACCCGCGGGTCGCAGGACCCGCAGAGCCTCGTTGATGACTCGGTCCGGGTTCTTCCAGTGGTGCGCACTCTGCACTGCCACGACGCAGTGGAAGGTCCCGGCCGGGTACAGGATGTGTTCACCATCCATCTCCTTGAAGGTGCAGTTCAAGGTGCCCGAACGGTTGGCTTCGGCACGGGCCACCATCCGAGGACTCCGGTCGATACCCACGCAGTCCAGCTCGGGATGCCCGCGCGCTGCCTCGATGCAGAGCCATCCCGGTCCGCAACCAATGTCCAGCATGGCGCCGCTTTCGAGGGCCAACCAGTCCGCTATTCGGCGATAGGCCGGTCGGTAGGTCCGTGCAGGACCGAGGAGGTACCCCAGGTCCCTGAGGACCGGCACTCAGCAGGCCTCGAGGTGCTCGAGGACCGCGTCCAGCATCTCCGCCAGGCTGCGATCCGGAATGCGGACCAGGCGCGCTCCGGATGCTGTGAGCCGTGGGAACTCGCGATTTCGCTCCAGGGGGTCCCAGTCGATGACCAGCCGAGGAGGGTCGTCTCCGGGGTCGCTGTCCCCCAGCAACAGTCTGCATTCGATGCGTTGATCGAGCCCATCGCGGAGCACGCGTTGGTACAGCGGCGTGCCCCCGACCACAGCGATCCGCCGCATTCCGTTCAGCATCAAGCCCTCGCTGAAACGCAACATCGCGACCCGCTGGCCGTGTCCACCGCAGAGTTCGCAGCGAGAACCGGCGACCAGAACCGCAGCCACGGCAGCCGGGACCGGGCACTTCTCGGAGCCGCAGTGAAGAACGACGTAGCGCTCCACCGTGGCTTCGAGGAGGTGCTGGTCGATGGGCTTGAGCTGTGCGCTGATCTGAGACCAGCGTCGGGTGGCAATGAGGGCCCGGACCGCCGCAGCGCGTTCGTCCTCTCCGGTGAGGCCGCGCTGTCGAAGCACGCTCTCCAGGCTGAGTCCGGAACGCCGTCTCTGCTCCTCGGTCTCAAGCGTATGGAGACGGTTTCGGAGGGCCTGGCTGTGGCTCGCAAGGCTCTCGGTGGTGTCCAGGCTGCGTTCCAGCAGACCCGTTCGGGACTCAAGCTCGCCCTGAAGCTCGGCGAGCTCTCGCTCCGCTGCCTGCTTGGCGTCCATGGCCGCTTCCAGCTGCCGCTGAAGGTCCCCAACCTGTTCCTGGAGTACCTCTGAGCGTCGGTCCCGACTACCACCACCACTCACGACGCTAGGCCGTGGAGTGGGCGGGGCGGCGGGGCGCGGCACAGACCGGGTCTGTTGACCTCCAGCCAGCTTCTTCACCCCCTGTCGAGCCATCACGGCATCGAAGTCCGCGTCGCTTGCGACGTCCATTCGCGGGTCCGCGTGCACCACCTTCACCGCCCGAACGACCTGATCGACGAGGTGTTGGGGAATGCTGTCGTCAGGCCGAACATGGCGAACCATTCGGCAGCGGACGAGGCGCCGCCGAAGCTCGCCCGCACTGACTCCCAGGTCGCGAGCAAGCTGGGTGACGGGGATACCGGGACTGCGCGCCATGGGTGCTAGTAACCCTCGGTCAGGTCCAGTACCTCCTGGAAGACCCCCTCCAGCTCCCCGGCGCGGGGAATGGCCGACTCGGCAAGCCCCCGAGCGGAGGCGTAATCCTCGGTGTTGTAGGCATCCACGGCCAACTCGTACATGGCCACCAACACGTCCCGCTGGTCCGGGGCCAGTGCGAAGGCTCTGCGCACATCGCGCTCCCGCTCAACCAGCTCCATCGCCTCGGCGGAGCGCGCAGCCCAACAGGTCGCTGCAAGGCCGGGCAGTCCAGCGGACTCGGCTCCCTCAGCGGCCTTCTTGAGCAAGGCCTCGGTGTCGTCGTGGCGGAGCTCCTGAGCGTCCAGGGCGGCGGCAGCAGCAGCTCGAGCGGTCAACTCCGCGTCATCCAGGCGGACCGCTTCACCCTGGATCTCTGCCCAGAAGGGGTAGGCCTCGTCTGCAGGCTTTTGCACGGCGATGTTGAACGCCGCCCATGCTCGGCCCGTGGCAGCCTGCCGCTGGTAGGCCCTTTCACCCAGGTCTCCCAGAGCCTGCTCCGAGAGGTCGAAGATCCGAAGGGCCTCGAAGTAGTCCCCACTGTTGAAGTGGGCCAGAGCACGCTCATAGTCCTCCAGCGCCACGGTCAGGGCCGCATGGTGGGTGATGGCCTGACGCGCACCTTCACCGATGGCGGTCTCGGCCCCATCCACCGTGGCTCCCAAGCCGACCAGGGCCCGGCCAGCATTTCGACGAGCCGCTTCGGCGACCCAGCCGCCACCGGCCAGTTCTTCCGCCACCGCGTAGGCCTCCAGTGCCTGCTCCAGCTCCCCCACCTCCACCAAGGCGTTGCCCCGTGCCAGCTCCACGTGGGCTGGCCCTAGGGGATCGCCGTATTGCTGAAAGAGCACCCGGGCGCGTACAGCCCACCGTTCCCCTTCCTCCGGATCCACGCCAGCAGTGGCCCTGACCAGGCCCACCGCTACGCGCGCAGCGTCGCTGTAGTGGCCTCGCCCTTCGTAGAAATTCAGGGCCTCCTGGTAGGCCACGAGGCTCTCCTCCAGGCGACCCTGGCGAGCTCGCACCCCGCCCCGCAGCTCCGCCGTTCGAGCCGTTCCGGCAGGGTGGTCCATCCCCTGGAGTTCCGCCTCAGCCAGCAGCAGACGTTCCTCCGCCAGCTCCACGCGGTCTACCCGCAGGGCCAGGAGCCCGATCTCCACACTGAATTCGAGGGCATCCGCCAGCAAACCCGCGTCCCGTGCCGTGGCCTCCGCCTCCGTCAGGAAGCTCAGGGCGAGGTCATGCCGACCTGCGCTGGAATGGGCGACCCCAAGCTTGAAGAGCGCCTGAGCCGTGTGCCAGGCGAGCCCGCTCTCCCGCGCAAGCGCGAGGGTGTCCATCAGGATCGCGGCGGCGGCGTCCGCGTCGCCGCTTGCCCGCAGCACCGAGGCCGAGGCCAGCCCATGCTCGATACGCAAGCGCGGGGTTGTAGCCTGGCCGCTCATGGTCTCCAGCGCCACGTTGGCGGTGGCCAGGTCTCCCCGCCGGAGAGCCTCTCCAACCGCGTTGAGGCCCTCGGGGCCCCCTTCCCCGCGGGCGGCAGCCAGGTCCTCGAGGCCTCGGCGAGCGGCCGTCTGAAGAGCAGTGTCCCCGAGCTCCTCTCCGACCCTCAGCCCTTCGCGCATCCGCTCCTCGGCGGTCGCCAGGTGTCCACGAGACAAGGCCACGTAGCCGAGATTCACCGCGGCACGGGCCGCGATCGCAGGAGGTCCCTCGTCGTGGGCCTTGTTCAGCAGCGGAAGACCAGCTCCCGGGTCCCCTCGTTCCACCAGAACAAGACCCAGCAGGTTCCACGCATCGGCAGACTCGATGCCCCCCAATGCACGCTCGGCGGCTCGGAGGTCCCCCGCCTCGTACAGGCAGAGTCCCTGGTAGTACCGGGCCGGGTCGCCGGCGCCGCCCTCAGCCAGGGCACCGAAGAGTCCAGCGGCCTCCAGCAGGTGGCCCTGGCTGTACGCGGTCCACGCCTCGTCCGCCAGCTCGTCGGCATCCTCCGACAGCTCCACCTCATTCAAGACCGGCTGCTGAGCCAGCACCAACATCAACCACAACATCCACTCAGAGTGGCAGGTCCGTCGCCACTCGTCCAAGAGCCTTCAGGAAAGGAGCAGCTGGAATGCCCCCGGGGGGGATGTGCACGAATCCAACGGGCTGCGCGAGGCTTCGGCCCACGGAATAGAGCCAGGCATTGCAGACGTAGCGTCCGGCGTCGTCGGAGAGGCTCACTCCCAGTGCGTCAGCGAGCGCTTCGGCCACTGGGGAGTGGAAGATTCCCGCGGGGAGCGCCGGGCAAGCACCGTCCACGTCCTCACCCACGGATGGGCCGCCCCGGCCCGTCCGCTCGACCTGCACCTCGCTCCGTGAGCGCGCTATCCCCGTGCCGACCACCAGGACGGGCTCGAAGATCGACGCCAGCTCCATCACCGTTGCTGGGGCCCGCTCGTAGCTGACGTCCAGGATCTCGGCGACAACCGTGAACCCGGCGACCCGCGCCCCGTCCAGAGTCCGAGCCAGGGTTGCGCTGGGGTTGTCGACCACATCCAGGAAGGGGCCGAAACCCGTGAGCAGGATCAATCGGACTGAGCGATGCGGACGAGCAATTCTCGGGCGTGCACCACGGGATAGCAGCGCATCGACATCACCACGCCGCTGCGCTCGGCCCTGAGCTCGTCCAGGCGTTCACCGCCAACGATCTCCGTGACCGCACCCAGGAACTGACCCGGGCGTACAGCCTGACCACAGGACACCTCGGGTACCCAGAATCCACCCACCGAGGAGTAGTGGTAGTCCACCCCCGCACTGGTGGTATCGATCAGGGTCTCCGTGTGGTCCGACAGCCCTGAAACGATGTCCAGATGTTCCAGGAGTGAGAGCACACCGTTGGCGATGCTCCGAGCGTGTACGACGTCGAGCGTGCTCCCGCGTCCTCCCACGACATGCAGGGCGCGGCGCCCGGACTCTCGCCAGGCTCCCACGAGGCCCGTGGCCTCGATCCGATCACCCGCCCGGCGCCACAGGATCGGAAGGCGCATCGCGCGCGCCAGTTCGACCTCGGCTCCCGCGAGTGGTGCGCGCACCTGAGGCAGCTCCCGAACGACCGGCGAACCGGAATGGATGTCCACGCAGACATCGGCATCGGATGCCTTGAGGAGGGCGTGGGCGATGCGCTGCACAGGGCTTCCGTGTGGATCTCCGGGGAAGGACTGGTTGATGTCCCGATCATCGAAGGGCCAACGCTTTGTGCCCTGCTCCACGCCATAGGTGTTCACGGCTGGAAAGAGGTGCACCTGACCTCGGCATCGCGCCATGCGCAGGGTGCGCGCGACCAGGTTGAGGGCGTGTACTCCCGTCAGTTCGGTGCCGTGGAGACCGGCGACGATCGCCACACTCCGCTCGCCTTCCCCAAAGGAAAGTCGCTGGAGCGTGAAGGCCTCCCGATACGGAATCTCCAGCCGAAACAGCTCACTCACCTTGATCGGTCCCGTCGATGACCCGAACCACCAGACTGCCGGGAAAGACCACGGGACGCTCCCGGACAGCCAGGGTGTGGCCTGCCACCGGACTGGCCAGCGATTCCAGGATCCTGCCAGTTCCGGGATCCACGACTCGCCCGAGAGCCTGCCCAGCCTCGATCTCTTCCCACGGCTGCACTGCGGGCAGGAAGAAGCCAGCCCGAGAGGCGCGGACGCGACGTACCTGGTCATCGCCGACCACGAGCGGTCGCCGGATGGTGGCCCAGTGGAAGGGAAGGTGCTGGTCGGGAAGGACCCCGAGCACATTGAGCAGGTTCAGGGTGCCCTCCCACAGGGTGCGGCCGACGTCGGCGGTCAGGCGGTTGCCGCTGCCCCCCTCCAGGATGATCGGCGAGTCGAACTGAGCAGCGAAGGTGCTCGGGGAAGCGATGGTGGGGTTCCGGGCCCAGATGACCGGAACGTTGGCATGACGGGCACGCTCGACCGCTTGCATGTCGCCTTGGCGAACGTGGGCCTGCGAGGCTTCCCGGAAGTCCGGATGGGTGCCTCTCAGCTCGATCACCTGCTCCGCGCCCTCGACGTCCTGGAGCAGCTTCCAAGCGACGGTGTCCGGCGCATGGCTGTCCGGACGCCCGGGAAAGAGACGATTGAGATCCAGGTCGAAGAAGGGCCAACGTCTCGACCCTCGGTGAGCCGCGAGGGGGTTCACGCAGGGGTAGACATCGACGGTGCCTTCCAGGCTGTCGACGACCGTCTCGAGAAATGCGGCCACCTCGTGTGCGACGCGAATGCCTTCGGGGGCATCCCCGCGGATGCCTGCTACGAGAGCAATGCGGGGCCCGTCGGAACCCTGAAAGCGCCGACGTACGATCTCGACACGATCCGAGCCGGGCATGCCGACCTGGTGCAAGACATCGAGTAGGGCGCTCATTGGAGGCCTGGAAGCCTACCGCAAGCGCTCTATAGGGCGATCAGCGAGGCGTACCCGCGGGCGGCCGATTCGTAGGCCAATCCCAGGAACAGCCGGAGGTGGCGATCGACCCCATCGGGGTCTTCCGGCGCGCGCTGAACGACCTGCTCGTCCCTCTCGGACCACGCAGCAGCGCAGCACTGGCGCACGTGTCCATGGACGAGTTCGCGGCCCGGAGCCGTCGAGAATGGGGAAATGGACGCCCGAACCCAACTCTTCACCTCTTCGATGGCGCGGCGCGCGGCGTGTTCGATGTCCTGGCATTCGATGAGTGCCGCGTCGAAGCGAGACAGCGAAGCCTCCATGCGGAGGTTTGCCTGTCTGCGCCAGACGGCGAGTTCCTCCATGTCTGGGAGGCGTACGGCACGACTGTCGAGTTCCGGAAGTCGGGGGAAGAGCGGATCGACGACAGGGGTCGGGAGGGAAAGGATAGGTTGCAGCATCATGAGCAGGGGGGAGGCTCGAGGGAGAAAGTCAGCTTCAGCAGCCCAAGACTCGCCCTTACCCTCTTGGCATGTCAAGACCGATTTATCGAACCCGGTGAAAGATCGGGTGTCCTTTGGACGTAGAGTTCATGCCACAAGCCTTTGAGGCCCACCTATGCGCCGTCTGAACACTCTTCTCATCATCGCCAGCTGCGCAGCCGTGCTTTGGCTCCTGCGTCCGGGTGCCATGCCCTCCTCTGGCACGGAGGGCGAGCCCTTGGAGCTGCTCTCAGAGCCGGGGATCCTGGTGCTCGATCTGATCGACGACATCCCGCTCTCCGAGATCGAGGAGATCGAGGAGATCCTCGGTGCAGATCTGGAATACAGCTCGGATGTGAGCCAGGACGAGGCCCTCGTTCGGGGCGAAGTCGAGGATCTCGCAGCAGCCGTGGCGCTCCTGGAGAGTGATCCGCGGGTCGAGGTCGCCGAGCCGGTCGTGGAGATGGAGGCCCTTGGTGGCTACCCCGATGACCCCATGTGGGACAAGCAGTGGAACATGCGCCTGGTGGACGCCCCCACAGGCTGGCGAGCTGGTGGCGGGAGTGGGGTCAAGGTCGCCGTGATCGACACCGGCGTCAGCCCCGTGGAGGATCTCGCCGGGGTCCGAATGACCGAAGGCAAGAGCTTCGTTCCCTTCGTCCGCAAACCGCTCGACGACAACGGTCACGGCTCCCACGTGGCGGGGACCATCGCACAGGTCACCAACAACGGCCTGGGGGTCGCAGGGATTGCGCCGAACGTGACCATCATGCCCTACAAGGCCCTTTCCAAGGTGGGTTTCGGCAGCAGCGACTGGATTGCTGCGGCCGTTGACCACGCTGTCGATCAGGGCGCCGACGTCATCAATCTCAGCCTCGGAGGCGGCAACTCGAAGGTCTTGCGAAAGGCGGTAGAGGAGGCTGCAGCCAAGGGTGTCATCGTGGTTGCGGCAGCTGGAAACAGCGGTCGCGAGGGTGTCGGGTGCCCCGCGAACGTCGACGAGGTGATCGGCGTGAGTGCGGTCGGACCGGACGACAAGAAGGCCTGGTACAGCTCCTGGGGCGAGGGCGTGGAGATCGCCGGACCCGGCGGGGATACCCGTCAGGCCAATGGGGGTGTGCTGCAGGACACCATCGACGGAAAGGGCGGACACGCCTACCGGGCGCTTCAGGGAACCTCGATGGCGACCCCACACGTTGCCGGGGCTGCGGCCGTCCTGCTGGGCATGGGCCTGGACGATACCGCCGTGATCAACACCCTCTACGCCAGCAGTGAGGACAAGGGCGAGGAGGGCTTCGACAAGGTCTATGGGCACGGCCGCCTGGACCTTGGTTCTGCGGTGACCCGCACCCTCATCCGCCGCAACGGTCTGCAGTTCGCTATAGGGCTCGCCATGGCCCTCGCCCTGGCCGGTCTCGGACGAATCAGGACCCGCAAGGCAGGTCCGATGGTGCTGGCCAGCGCTGTCACCGCGGGCGGACTCTTCCTGCTTCCGCTGCTTCCCCTTCCCCCGAACGCGGCCGTGGACCTGCTCTCGAGGGACCTCCTCACCTGGCCTGCTGTGCTCATAGGGCCGGACTGGGTGCACTTCCCGCTGTGGGCCAGCGCACTCCTCCCCTGTCTCCTGGCCTTCGTACTGGGCCCGTCCCGCGCTCTCGGTCCCTGGGTAGCCGGCCTCTGCATCGGCTTCGGGACCTCGCTGCTCTACGGGGCAGCCAGCGGAAGCATCGACCCGTGGGCCCTGAGCCTGGGCCTGGACAAGCTGTGGCTGAGCGCCAACGGTACCGCCTGCATCCTCGCCGCGATGGCGGTGGTCGGCCTTCAGAAACTCAATGAGGAGCCGGCATGAAGCTCACGGGCACTCTCACCCGAGAGTTCTTCGGTGGTGAGGTCTGGGTTCTCCGAACCGATGACGGCGGGCAGTACCAGCTCACCGGTCAGGTTCCGGACAAGCTCGACGGCCAGAGGGTCAAGGTCAAGGCCGAGCCCAGCCCCCAATCCTTCGGGTTCTCCATGGTGGGCGAGATTCTCGAGGTCCAGACGATCCGCTCGGCCTGAGTCAGTTGTTGGTGCAGACGATCTGGTTGTCGGTGCCGGCGCAGATCCAGGCCCCTCGAGCCCCTAGAAAGACGTCGCCGCTCAACCTGACGTTCTCCTGGTAGCCGACCAGTTCACAGGGGCCGATCTTGACGTCCCGGACATAGCAGTTCGGGTCGCAGGCGATGGGCTCCTGGTCCCGGCAGGCCACCGTCGTGTTGTTCAGTCCGCGGAAGACGAACTTGACCTTGTCGAGTTCCGTGTCGGGCAGGCCAGCGTAGGGGTCGTCCGTGGACTGATCACGGATGACGATGACCTCGGGATCGGTCTCGACGGTCTTGGTGATGTAGACGACGTCTGGACTGGCGGAGGCGAGCTCGGGCAGTGTGTCCTTGTAGGTGACGCCGACCGAGATCGACATCGTGCTCTCGTACTTGCCGGCATCCGCCGGGTTCTGGGCACTGTCAGTGGCCTGCGGTACGGCGAGCACCAGGTACCGGCGAAGCTCCGACGCCGTCACGGTCCCGTCCTTGTCGACGTCCCCTCCTCCCGTCACGGCGTCGATGAAGTGGGGTGCAAAGACACCCTCCGTGGCAGGCTCGCGCAGCGCGCTCGCAGACAGAAGGAAGGTGCTGGAGCCCATGTCGGGCCATGACACGGCGGCTGGCCCCAAGAGGGCCAGGCCGTTCAGGGTCCCCTGGTGAGCGGCATCGGTGACGATGGCGAAGTTGCCCGCGGGAATCCAGGTCTGGAGGTCCTGCCCCAGCTGGGTGACGCTGATGGACGTGGTCTGGACGTCCTCGGGATCGGAGTCGTGGACCAACAGATAGGGGTCGTCGAAGTCTCCTCCAACGCCGTGCCCCACGAAGTAGAACAGGACGGTGTCCCGCCAGGTCACGGCTTGCGAGAGCTCATCCCGCAGGACGGACAAGATGCCCTCCTTGGTGGCCTGGGCATCGGTGAGGAGGCGTACATCGTCGTAGTTGGCTTCTTCCCGCAAGGCCAGCGCGACCCGTCCCGCGTCGGTGGCTGCGCTGCTGATCGCGATCTCGCCGGGGAGCTTCTCATAGGTGGACACCCCAACCACGACCGCGAACTGACGTGCTTCGATCTCCTCGGCCGGTGCCTCCGCAGGCTGCGACTGGACCGAGACGGGAAGACAGCTGGTGCTCAGACTCAGCAGCAACAGACTCATTCAGTAGCCTCCTCGGTGACCTCCGCGTCCTGCTCCTCAGGCTCGTCACCGGAAGTCTCAAGCTCGCCCATGAGAGCACGGATCTGTTCAATGGATCCCACAGCACTCTCGTTGGGGCCCGTAGCCTCGATGTTCTTCAGGAGCTCCCGCTCCTCCACAAGAATGGCGGCCCAGTCCACATCCGACTTCCGGCGTTCCTTCCGGAGACGGGCCGCTTCCTTGCGGGCCACCTTGGAAAGATCGGGCTGATCTTCGTTGTTCAGCTCCATGGCCAGGTTCATGAAGGCAGGAGCAGCGTTCCGGCAGTACACACCAAAGCTGCTGGTCAAGTTCTTCGAGGCCTCTGCCGCGAAGGGATTGGGGTTCGAAGCCTCAATGTCCTTCCGCTTGGCCTTGGCCTTGGGGCCCTTTCCCTTGCCCTTGGAGCCATCGACCTGGGCGATGTCGTCGCCCCCTCCGAACCCATCCCCGTCAGGCCCTGACAGGCCAAAGAGGAGGACGGCGGCGCCAACGCCCACCAATGCGGCGACGACATAGAGGATGTTCTTGTTCATTACTCAGCCCAGGTTTCGGTAGAGGTTCACGACAACACTCTTGTCGTCCCCGCCCATGTTGGCGGTCAACCCAAGAGAGGGTTTGGAGGGCATCTGGTATTCACCACAGCGCCCCTTCATCTGGCGCAGCACTTCGACGGCCTGCTTGATGCCCGTCGCACCGACGGGGTGGCCGAAGCCGACGAGACCACCACCCGTGTTGACCGGGATGCGACCGTCGATGTTGGTGACTCCATCCTTCAAAAGCTGCGCACCGCAACCCGGGTCGGCAAATCCCAGGGCCTCCGTCATCAGGATTTCGGTGATCGTAAAGCAGTCGTGCACCTCGGCCACCTGGATGTCGCCGGCGCACAGACCCGCCGCAGCGTACGCCCGTTGGGCCGCAAGACGAGTCATCTCGAGGGTGATGGGGTCACCATCCTCATAGAGCGAGCCAGTGGCCTGTCCGGTGCCCACGATCTCAACGCAGTCGTCCTCTCGAAGGCCCAGCCGGATGAGCCCCTCCTCACTGCAGAGGAGCATTGCTGCCGCACCATCACTGACCTGTGAGCAGTCGCTGACCTTCATGTAGGGCGCGTACTCCGCGTTGGAGAGGAAGTTGGGGTTCCGTTCACCGGCCGAGCTGGCCTGCTCGAGGGTCATGGTCCTCGACCTCATGTGGGCCAGAGGGTTCCGATTTGCATTCGCATAGGCCTTGACCGAAGCCCGTCCAATGTCCTCCTCGGAGGTCCCGTAGCGCTCACGATAGACCTTCGTCCGCCGGGCGAAGAGCGCCGGAAAGGTGAAGTCATCCATGGAGCGCTGGCGCGGGTAATCAGCTGCACGGGCCAGGTAGTCGCCACCCACTCGCGCGGAGGCGGTGGTCTGCACCTCGACGCCAGTGACCAGGACCACATCACTCCCCGCCTTCAGCGCGTCGATGCCACAGACGGTCGCCAGTCCCCCGCTTGCGCAGGCGCCTTCCACCCGCATCGTGGGCTTGCCGAAGAGAGCCGGGTGGCACCCGGCTAGAGCAGCGCCCAGGTGACCCTGGTTGACGAAGAGTTCCCCGACGAAGTTGGCGACATAGGCCTTGTCCACCACCGCGAGATCCGCATCGATGGAGGCTGCAGCCTCGGCCACTGCCGTGCTTAGAAGTTCCCGCAAGCTGGGGTTCTCCCGCTGCCCGAAGTCGGGATGCCGCTTCCAGACAAAGTCCGGATGCCCCTTACCGATAAAGGGCGTACAGGCTCCGGCAGCAACGAACACACGACGGCTCATAGAGGGCTCCTTCGTGGAGCCCGCATAACCGTCCCTCAACCCGCCTGGCGCCGCTCCCTCAGGATGCGCTCGACCTCGGGATGCACCTGGTACAGCGTGATGACCGTACCGAAGGTGTTCTTCCACTGCCGGACTCGTTCCCGACTGACGCCGAATTCGTCCGCGATCTTCTGGCCGCTTTCCCCCCGCCCAAGCGCCTCAAGCAAGCGCCGGAACCTACCCCGGCCATATGACTTGATGAAGTTTCGGGCGACGCGTTCTCGACTGCTCGTTGGCACGCTCATGTCGACTCCTGGTTGCATGGCGGCCTTTTGAGCCGCTCATCTTTCAATCCCTTGGGACTTTGGTCCCGATCACATCGTACCACTGATTGTTGACACGTCAACGTTTTCAGGTCAAGGGCAGTCCAAAAGTGCAATAGGTAGTTGTTAGAACGGCCTCCATGGCGGATTTACAGTGATGATCTTAATGTACTGCCACAAGGATCCACGGTGCCTCCGACGCCTCCTCGGTCAATTCGCACACCGGGGACCCACGCGGCGGATCGGAGCAATCCCAGGCCCCAGATCCGGCCACCCATGGCTCCTATGGAGGTCAGATCGCCCACGGACTCACCGTCCACCGTGATCGAGCCGGGAACGGCGTCCGCATCCATTCGCACGCGGACCAACCGACGGGTGAGCTTCCCCATCGTCTCCATCCGATTGATGACCTCCTGACCCATGTAGCAGCCCTTCTGAAAGTGCAGGACGCGCTCCCGGAGCCCCAGTTCATGCGGAAAGGCCCGGCGGCCCATGTCGTCTGGCCAGCGGGGTAGCCCCCTCTCCACCCGAAGCGCGTCGTAGTCACCGTCCGAACCATGCCGAGCTCCGGCCTGGGCCAAACGCTGGCTCAGAGGCTCCACCTCGTTCAGGGGAAAGACCAGGTCAAAGCCTGAATCTGCCACACGATCGGAGCGTAGTACCCAGCCCTGATCGTGGGCGACGGCATGGTCCTCCGGCAGTGGCAGGCCCACCTCTGATACGAGGGCCGCAGCCCCTTCACCCTGCAGGCTGAGCACACCATGCGTGTCGGAAACCACCGAGATCTCGATGGGGTCCATGATGATGTACATGTCCAGGCGGTCGATGGTCCAGGCCAGGTCCATGCCATCCAACACCAGCAAGGCCTGGTTCTCCTGGGTCATGTAGCCGTCGAGCAAGCCCTCCAGGCGGCCCTTACGATCAGTAATAGCATTGTGATTGCCACCACCTACATTCATATCCTTGAAGTTGTTGGTGAGCATACTGTTGAGGAATCGCCGGGTGTCGTCGCCCTCCAGGCGGAGGATCGCCGGGTCCAGACGGAACATCCAGCTCATCGCTCGAAGCTCCAGACCGAGCCCTGGCCCTGGTCAGCGACGTAGATGCTGCCCTCGATCCGGACCATCCCGGCCGGTCGTCCCAGCTCTTCGGCGCTGGCGATGAGCTCGCCCTCGACCACTACGCCCTCGTCAGTCCCCAAGAGCAGCTCACCCTGGTCGGAGAGCATTCCGTAGGCCCCCTGGTCGAGGATCTGAATCGCGACCTCCGTGCCGTCGTCCCACTGGAAGATCCCATCCGCGGTGCCCCAGTGGAGCTGCCCTTCGTGGAAGGCCACGCAGGTGGGCGTCACGTTGCGCGTCACCACCTTCGCGCTCGAGCCGTCGGGATGGATGCGCCAGACGGCCTCTGCACCAGGATCCGCGGCGTAGAGAAGCCCATCCGGGCCCATGGTCATGTCCTCCAGTCGCCTCATGGGAAGGCCGGCATCACCCTCTGACACCAGCTCCGTGTACTGCCGGATGCTCTCCAGACGTGCGACGAAGCCGGTCATACCGCTATCGGTCACCGTAAAGAAGATGGTCTCACCATCGACGACGACAGCCTGGGTCTCACCCAGATCGTCCCCCAGTTCCTCCTCCTCTTCGGTGTCCGGATCCCAGGCATAGATGCTGCCACCGAACTGCGTCGTGGAGACGATCCGCCCATCCAGGACAGCGAGATCCCAGCTGAGGCCTTCCACGGGCCATCGCTCGAAGATGTTCTCCGTTGGCTGAGGTGCAAAGCCGCCAGGGGCTTCACCTTCGCAGGCCAGGAGGAGGATCAGCATCCCCCAGACAGTACTACTCGATGCGGATGTAGGGCAGCAGTGCGAGGTGTCGTGCTCGCTTGATCGCCGTTGTGAGCCGGCGCTGCTGCTTGGCGGTGAGCCCCGTCAACCGACGAGGCAGGATCTTCCCGCCCTCGGTGAGGAACTTCCGCAGCATCTCAGTTTCCTTGTAGTCAATAGCGTCCGCGTTCTGAACGCGGGGTGCACGACGTCGGGCCATTGCTAAACCTCCGAACCGGCCGCATCTCTATGCGATACGGCCTCGGGCGGCAAGTCAGTCCTCGAGGCAATCCCGAAGTGCCTTGAGACTCTGCCGCCAAGTCTTGTCGAGTTGGGCGCGGGCCTCCTCGTCTTCGAGGGGACCTGCACCGCGGTGAACGAGAGAGAGTCTGGTCTCGTCGCCATCGCGAGCCAGACCGAAGCTGAGGACGGTATCGACGGTTCCCGCGGTGGTACCGCGCTCCCAACGAATCTCCAGCTTTCGCGTAGGCCGGTAGGTCAACACCGTGCCGACTTCCTCGACAGCGTTGCCTTCATCGTCCTCGGTCTGAAGAACCACGCGTCCACCCGTGTCCGCGTCGATGCGAGCCTCGTCCGCATACCAGGCCGTCCAGCCCTCTGCGGTGGTCAACATGCGCCAGACCGCCCTTTGTGGGGCAGCGATGTTGATCTGGCGCCGAATGGCGGGCATGGTTCCTCCAGCGGCCCGGAAATAACACCGCCATCCTTATGCTGCTTCTGCTTGCCTGCAATAGCCCCTCGATCGACAGCGACAGCCTCCCGCTGCTGCCGGATGACTCCGGTCTGGAGTCTTCCGTGGACACGGTCGATACCGCAGAGCCCATCGTCGAATGGTGGGATGGCGATCCGGGATTCGGGTGGAGCCTGACCTGGCACGACGGCCAGGTATGGACGGGGAATCCCTTGCTGGGTCGCGTCGAGCCGCTCGACCAGAGCGACCTGCTCACCGGTGAGGGCTTCTACGGCTGGTCCCTGGCCAGCGACGGAGAGCAGCTGCTCGTTGCTGCTCCCCTGGCCGGTGAGGTGCACGGTGAGGGGATCTGGACCGGCGAGCTCGCCGGAGGAGCGATGGCGGCCATCGACGGTCACGCCGCGTGGACCGTGAACGGTGGTGTGGTCGTGGACGGAGAGTTCATCCCGATGGATGCGCAGCCGAGCAGCCTGGCCTGGCGCGACACGGAGCTCGTGGTCGGCTGGGCCCGAGGTGGGCTCGTGCTCGAGGACTTGCCCCGGGATCTAGGCGATGGAGATGCTGGCTACGCCCTCTGCGCGGACGAGGTACTGGCCATCGGTGCCCCCTCCTCGGGGACCGTCTGGCTCGTCAGCGATGAGGGCACGGAGACCTTCGAGGGTGAGGGTCGCTTCGGACATAGCCTGAGCTGCCTCGGTGACCGCGTCCTGGTGGGTGCTCCCATGGCCAGTGCTGTCTGGGTGCTGGCGCCCGGCAAGTCCCCACAGCTGTTGATCGAGGGAAATGGTGAGCTGGGCAGCTCGGTCCTGCTCACCCCGGAGGGGGCCTACGCAGGAGCCCCAGGCAGCGCAAACAGCTCCACGGGTTCCGTCGTCCGCGTTCGATAGCTCCGCCAGCCATTGTGGATGGCCACGCCACAGAGCGGGATGACGAAGACGGTGCCCAGTTGGAGGCCAATCCAGCAACACGCGATGCCCCCGAGAATGGTGATGCGAGCACTCCACGTCGCCCCTCGAACTGGCCCCAGGGCGTATTGGAGCAGACTCCATGCAGCCTCCCCCCCGCAGGTCGGAAGGACCGGCGCTGCTTGTATGGCGGTCCAGAAGATGCCGACTCCGGCAACGCTCTGGGCCAGGTAGGACGGGTTCTGCCTGCAGGCTAGGGTCATGGCGCCCACCGCGAGGATTCCCGCCAGGTGCACGAGAAGGGCCTCTCGCACCTTCAGACGTCCCCAGTCATGGCTTGCACCGAGTCCGTGAAGGACCGTCCGGCGATGCCGCAGTCCCAGGAGCGCGGCCATGCCAAGGCGGGCGATCCCGGTGACCATCGAGCAGGCCAGGAGCGCCACGGCCAGAGACGCGGCCATCCGCGGGCTACCCACCATTGCCTGGGCGAGGACCAGACCAGGAAGCACCAGGATCGATGCTCGGGCCTGAACGCTCATCCGCGGCTCCCGATCGTGGCGAAGTCACCCAGGGCCTCGCGAAGCAGGGCAGCTCCAGCGGGCCGTAGCTCGGGGGCACCCACCCGCCGCAGCTCGAGGGCACAGCGACCAAAGGCGACCGGCGGCGCAAAGTGCAGATCTCGGAGGCGGTGCGCCTTCGCACAGCCCGGGCAGCTGACCAGGGACAGGGTGGCCAGGGCACGATTGAACTCTGGAACCAGGTTGTGTTCACAGCCCGGACAACGGACCCGGTAGCCTCCCTGCCGGTTGCCGTAGACGATGGTTCGGCCGGGTCGGTCGACCCGCAGCATGGCGAAACCACCCGCGACGAGCTCCTCCGCACGGGGGCCCGGCCGGGCCCCGTCGAGCACGCCCCAGGCCTCCAGCCTGGAGAGTCCTTCCTTGAGGCGCAGCTCGGATGGCTCCTGTTCGGGGACCAGGTACAGGTTCAGCCGATGTGTTGGGCGTTGGGGCATGCCTTGACGATTGGATCGGTGATCCCCGGCCTGTGGTTGAGGGGCCAGGGAGCGGAAATCTGGCCTAACCCGGAGCTGCATTTCGCCCGAAAGGGATGCGCTCAGAGCGCGTCGCTCAGCCTCCGATGTACTCCGGAACTTCCACGCTGACGTCCCCCAACAACTTCGCCTGGCATGCGAGGCGGTAGCCCTTCTCGACGGCGATCGCGCCCAGCACCACCTCCTCGTTGAGGTCCATGTCCGAGAGTGTGCCGGCGACGACCTGCACCCGGCAGGTACCGCAGCTGCATCGCCCACCACAGAAGCTGTCGAGATCCACGTCCCGACTGCGCGCTGTCTCGAGCAGCGTGTCCCCCACCCGGCCAGGACCGCCACTGTCCCCAAAACGTACCTCTACGGGCGTCCCGACCACGGGGTGGCGCTTCAAGACGCGCTTGGCGACCTTCCGCAGCAGGCTCTTCACCATCGAAGGAAATCCTCTGGCCTTCCACCTCAATCTATTCATGGCGCTCCGATGGTTGCAGCTCCCGCTCCCTCCGACTCCGAATCCCTGCTGGGCGACCTGTGCGGGACTCGCTGGGTGACTAAGTTGGAGGGTAGGCTGATGACCTGTGAACAGGTTGTCGATCTCCTTGTCGAGTAGTCGAGGGAGAACAACCCTCCCCCATCCAGGCTGAATCGGTGGAACAACAGGGCGGCATGCCAGAACTGCAAGCACTTCGCCAGCGCCTGTCGAGCCGAGGCCCGATGCCGAAGGAGGACCGCTGGAGTGCCCTGAGCCCCTGGTCGGAGGCGCTGGCGCTGAGCGTCGGCCTGCACGCGCTGCTCTTGCTTGCTCCCATGTGGAAGTCGCTTCAGGTTCCGCAAGCTCAACCGCTGCTGGTGGAGCTCCTCGTTCCCGAGGAGATCGCGGAGGAAGAGGATCGAACGCCAGAGAGTGCGGCGAGCCCGGCCACGGCGAAAGCACCCCAGGACGAGGAACTGCAGGACGCCTTTTCGAATGAACTCGAAGAGACCACGGAGCGTCGGGAACGGGTGAAGCCGGAGGATGAGCTTCGGGACCAGCCGTCCGAGACCATCCATGTGGTGGCGAATGAGTCCCAGGCCACCGAAAGCCCAGACCAGAGCCACCGCATCGCTCAGGTAGACATGAAGGTCGAGCAGGAGTCACGGGCTCCCACGCCCCCCCTCGAGGAGGGGCCCGAGCTGGAGGCCCACTCGGGCCGTTCAGGGCGCGTGGGCCTGGAGGCCCCCGAGGTGGATCGGAGCCCCAACGCCAAGGAAGCCCGCAAGGGGGAACGGGCTGAGGAGCAGGCCCAGCTCGAACGAAGCACCCCCGAACGACTGCGCTCGGCATCGGGTGGTGAAGGGGAAGAGGAGGAGTCCGCCACCGCCTCCGGTCCCGAGAAGCTCGCCAACGCCGCGGGTGGACAGGAAGGATCTGAGGACGAAGGCCGCGGCGCACGCATCCCCAATCCGCCCAGCGCGGGCACCGAGAGTCCCGCGATCGAGGAGCAGACACCCTCCACCACCGAGGCCCCCGATGGTTGGCAACCCACGGTGCTCTTCGATCCGAGTCTCGGCATGCCCGCCCCGTCCATCGTCGAGGATCAGGATCCTGAACGGACAGAGCGCCCTGACGAGGAGACCTCCCAGGCGCGGGAGCCCCTGCAGGCTCGCGTCCAGGGCGCCGAAGGGGACGCTGAGCAACGGCAGCAGGCCCGCCCCAGCGTGGAGCCTCAGCCCGAGCCCGCTGTCGCAGAGCTGGACCAGGAAGGGGAGGAGACGCCCAGCACCGCGCCGGGTTGGCAGGGTGAGGCCCTGCTGGCCGACACCACGCGGAGCTCGGTCAGCGGCGCTGTGGAGCTGCAGGGAACCCCGGGCAGCACTTCGCTGACCACTCCTGAGGAGGAGGTCGATCTGGACGACCGGACCCAGGTCAGCGCCCTGGCCCATCCGCATGCGGCCTATATGGACCAGATCGAAGGCATCATCCGAAGCGCCTGGTTGGAGGAGATGCCCGTGGACTACACCGCCCTGGGAATGCAGGGGACGACGACGGTGAGGCTTGAGGTAGACCACCGCGGACGGGTGGTGTCCAAGCAGGTGCTGCGGATGAGTGGCTACCCAGAACTCGATGCCCACGCCTTGGAGGCGATCCCCCAGCGTTTGCCCCGCCCTCCCGAGGGAGCCGCCGAACCCCTATTCGTACACCAGATCGACTTCCGGAAGAACGACCCGTGGGCCAGCGGTCTATAAGTGTAGTGATGATGCACGGCCGTCGCCGCCGAGAGGTCTGGCTGGCGCGCATCCTTCTCTGGGGTGCGGTCTCCGTGCTCCTGCACCTGCTCCTGCTCGGTGCTGCGTCACCCTTCTGGTCCCACCTGTTTTCGGGTCCCGAGTCCTGGGAGCCCACCCCCCTGGAGGTGGTCATGCTCGAGGATCTGGATGAGGACGCCCCAGAGGAACCCGAGGAGAGGGACCCGGAGCTCAACGGGCAGGTCGTCGAGCTGCCTCAGCCTCGGCACGAGGACGTGCCCGATGAGGCCGACTACCTGGCGGAACACGCCCGAGAGGTCGAACGGGAGACCATGACGCGCTTCCGTATGAACCCGGACGTGCTGGCCCCTGAGTACAGCCGGGAAGACGTGATCGAGGTACGCGCCAACGAAATCGACCCGGTGGAGGCAGAGGAGTACGCGGAAGGCCTGACCGTGGGCAATGACCGCTTCGACCCTGACCGCAACGGGATCTTGAGCGCCGTCCCCTTCCCCACCGCCGTGACCAACTCTCCGGGAAGCACCGCGCCCGTCCAGTCGAGCTTCGACGCACAGATCGTCGCTGGTGCGCCCACCAACGACCTCCTTCGGGAGGACCGGGGGGACGCGGTCCAGCTGAACACCAAGGAGTTCAAGTACGCCAGCTACATCAACCAGATCAAGCGACTGGTCAACTTCTACTGGCAACAGAACCTCGACAACCTGCCCAGCAGCATCCGCCTGTCCAAGAGCCAGTACACCACCCTCGTCGAGGTGCAGATCGGCACCGACGGCAGCCTGGAGGCCTGTGTGGTGATGGAAGAATCGGGCTCCGGGCCGCTGGACAACGCCGTCGTGGAGGCCTTCCGAATCGCCGGCCCCTTCCCTCCGCCTCCGGATGGCCTGGTCGATCCGGACGGCATCGCCCGTCTCGACATGGCCTGGACGGTCGGCGTGGGCGTTGCCCAGAACCACTACCAGGGCATCGATCCCCGCGCTGGGGTGCAGTTCCCCGGCATCCTCAAGGCTCCGCGCTAGACGCCTACTCGGCCAGGCTGCTCAGCCCGAAGTGTGGGAGGCGCTTGCTGAAACCCATGCGCCACTCGCTGTCGAGCCAGACCATCTGCCCCTGCTCCAGCTCCTCCCAGCGGTCCTCGTTGCCGATCTGCTCGCTGGTCACGATGAGGTGATTGACCGGCTGCGCAGGTCGCGATGCCTCCATGCAGACCTTGTTCTCGACCGGACAGACCTCGAAGTCCCTGCAGCTGAACTTCTGTGTCGCAAACCAGAGCCCCTTTCCAGCACGCTGCGCGAAGAAGGCATCACCATTGGTGAGGATGAAATTCAGGATGGGAGTGTCGGAGGTCTTCTTGGCGGCGCTGCGCCCGTAGATCTCGTCCACCGCAGCCTGCAGCGCCTCAGCAGCGCGTGCGCTGTCCACATGCTCGTGACCCTGAACGTCGATTCCCACATCCGCGAGGGCCGAAAGCAGGAAGTGGAAGGTGTGCTCGCTGTCGGTGGTGCCGAGAATCAGACTTCGACGCAGTTCCGGTATGCGCGCCAACATCCAGTCCCTGAAGTGCTCATCGAAGTCGAAGACCGTTCCGTTGTGGGCGAAGACCCACCGTCCGTAGCGGAAGGGATGGGAGTTCAGGTAGTCGGGCTCCCCCACTGTTGCGCGACGTACGTGCGCGATGAGGGTGTGACTCCGGAGGCGCGAGGAGGCCATACGAAATCGTTCGCTGGTGTGGGCTGCATCATCGCTCTTGAGGATGTAGGCGTCCTGCTCGACGAAGTAGCCGATGCCCCACCCGTGAGGGTGCAAGGAGGCCTGCTTGACCAGTGAGTTCTCCGCTTCCACGAGCGCACGGTGGCCCTTGGAACCTACGGCGCTGCGGAAACCGAACAGGCGGCACATGCTCCAAGCGTACGAGATATGAAGTGCCCATGGCGAACTTCGGCCTCTCCGAGATGCTCTTCATCGGCATTCTCGTCGTCGTCTTCGTCGGCCCGAAGGACCTGCCCAAACTCCTCAAGTTGCTCGGTCGCGGCTACGGGAAGATCCGACGAGCGAGCGAGGAACTGCGCCGGACCTTCACGATGGAGGTGGATCGCGTGGAGGCCGAGGGCCGTGCCGAGCAGATTCGGCAACGACGGGAAGAGCTCTTGGAGAGGCGCCGCTCGAATCTCGCCAAGGCGCAGCGGGACGGTGAGGGCATCGCCCACAGCGACGAGGTACCCACCGACGAAGACTCCGAGTCCGAAGAGGATGAGGTCACCTCTCCCGGCGACCCGTCCGACGAGCCGGTGGATGATCCTCCCCAGGAGATTCCGGTGATCGTCGACGTCCCGGACGCTGACCCGGGGGACGACGATTGAGGGCACCCGATTCAGATGATGGGGAGCTCGAGGAGGTCGAGCAGAACCGGATGAGCATCCTGGAGCACATCGGTGAGCTCAGGAAGCGCCTGGTGATCTCCATGTGGGCCACAGGCATCGCCATGGTGCTGTGTTTCATCTTTGCCCAGGAGATCTTCGACTTCCTGGTCGCGCCCATGAACGACGCCCTGATCGAGCAGGCCGCCAGGGTGGACACCGCGGAGGGCGGGCCTGCGCCACCACTGGCCACGATGGCCATCACAGACCCGATGGAAGGCATCATCACCTACCTGAAGGTCGCGCTCCTGGCGGGCCTCCTGATCGCCTCTCCGGTGCTCTTCTACCAGGGCTGGGCCTTCGTCGCGCCCGGTCTCTACAAGCGCGAGCAACGCGCCATCCTGCCCATGGTCGCCGCAAGCACCCTGCTCTTCTTCACCGGGGCATCCTTCGGCTACTTCGTGATCTTCAAGTACGGCTTCACCTTCTTCCTCTCCGTCATCGATCCCACGGAGACCAGCGCGGTGCTGAGCATCAACAGCTACCTGGTGACCGCAACGAAGCTGCTCGGGGCATTCGGCTTCAGCTTTCAGCTGCCCGTGGTCGTGTTCTTCCTGGCCCGCATCGGGCTGATCGATGCCCGGGACATGATTCGCAGCTTCCGCTACGCCGTCGTGGGGATCTTCGTGATTGCCGCCGCCATCACGCCCCCCGATCCATTGACCCAGACCCTCATGGCGGGACCCCTCGTCCTGCTCTACTGCGCGAGCATCGGGGTGGCGTGGATCTTCTCGACCAAGGACAGGCTGCGTGAAGATGCCTGAATCGCTCTATACGGCCGCCCCGGAGATGCCTCGTCCGATCGGCACTCCGGGCTGGGAGCTGCGCGTAGCCCACGACGACCCCGACGTGGCGAAGATGAA
>PVBE010025676.1_pt1 | contig 32155 bp, 32 predicted proteins | sample 1631181 | NCBI WGS metagenome assembly PVBE01 (sample SAMN08397723, study PRJNA350692) | Marine metagenome, whole genome shotgun sequencing project. | isolation source: water | place: Pacific Ocean | collected 2012-04
AAACTCTCTTACTTTTTCTTTCGCGGGAAATATCGTAACCAAGATGCTTTAGCCCTCGGCACAATCTTTCCAGTGCTTCTGTGCGAAGACCACAACCTATAGGCCCAAATTGCGGCAACTACCACCATCACTAGGCCTGTGAGGCGAATGACCAATTCAACAGTTGTTTTTGCTTGCAAACTATCCGCTATCCACCAACCAGCAAAAAGTTGCATTGGTGCGGTAATGAGGCAACATGCCGCAGTAGCTACTGCAAATTTCCAAAATTTCATGTGCATCATGCCTGCAACTGTAATAGTCGTTGTTCGGCTTGCTGGAATAAACCGCGCAAGAATAACAACCCATGCTCCGCGAACATCAAATTGGTATTTCACTTGAAGCATACGTTTGGGATGTACCAATCGTTTAAACCATTTCTTGTGCACAAGCTTGGTGCCAAGTTTGTAACAAACTACAAACCACAGGATGTCGCCTAATACAACACCAAAGTATGCTGCAACGAGTGTTGGAAAAAGAGGAAGCGCCCCCTGTTGCACAAGCATTCCGGTTGGAATAATAATAATATCTTCACCAAGCGGAATGCCAATACCAGATAAAAGCAGCAATCCAAAAACCACCAATGGTCCCCAGGTTGGATCAACCATACCCATGAGATCGTTAATCCACGTCTCCATTTAAATTACCACTGTTTCATCTGCGGCGATTGACGATGGCAGGGAATGCAAATCTAAATCTTCTGCACAACTTGCAGAAAGTGGGCTTACTTCAACTGTTGCTCCTTCAGAAACATCAACTCCTCTTGAGAGTAACCATCGCTCTGCGCGATCCAGTTGCAAAGCGTGGCTTGTCTCTGGTGAATCTTGACCTGAAGTATTTTTTATTGGAGCAAACTCTTCTTCTCTTACTGTCTCAACAACAAGGGATTTTTTGGCCAGTGGCAAAACGTCAAAAGCGAACTTTTCAAACTTATATGCATTTGGCGCATCTGGAATTTATAATTCACCAGTCTTAAGATCAATAAATGGGATTTTTTTATGCGCCCTGTGCCACTGCAAATTATCTGCTGTACGTTGCAGAAAGTCCACGGAAAACAAATGCAATGCAATCGATCCGCCGGCATAGGTTAAGTGTCCTTCGTCATCTACTTCATCTGCTTTATCGGTAGGCAAATCGCTGTACTCAACAATTGAAACATTCCCATCAACATTGCAAAAAACACCAACTCGTTCATTTGGATCCGTTTTCAAAACACATTTACTTGACGCTTCAACGGATGACTGATCGCTTATATGCAATCCAATAAAATTTGGATCAATAACACTCGCTAATGGATTATCTATTTGGACATACGAAAGGTATTTCACTCCGCGCGTTACCATTTCATCAAGTCCGCCACTCTGTTGCAAAGCCGTAATGACACCGCCATGACCATCGGGGTTCATCGCTATTTTATTTTTCGTTGCAAGCAACATATTTCCATTTGCATCAACCGCTGGAATCTCGTTTTGCTTAAAAATAAAAATATCCGTTCTATCCAAACCAAAACAGTTGTTGTCAAGTAAGAAAGAACGTGTTGCTGCATCGTTTTCGACACTAGTCATTATGTACCAAGGGATTGTTGTATTGTGTTTGTTTGAAGCAAACACTATTTGTTCCGCGATTACTTGAAATAATGACTTGCCGCTAATGGGAGTTGCTGGAAACGTCCCTTTTGGGCCACTCCAACCAAGTCGAGTTCCTTGTCCACCCGCTACAGTAAGAACGGCTAGTTCGCCATTTTGAATTGAAGCGATCCCTTGTTTCCTAAATGTGTCATCAAGCCGAATAAGTTCGCATGGCTCTATTGATTTCGCTTGTTCATCTGATGATTGATTTTGCAAAACTGCGAAGAGCTCAAAGTCAATCGATTCAAGTTGGATTATAAAATCCATTCGCTCCTCAGCATTCAATTCTTCCCAAAACGTTAGTATGTGTTCTTGTTTGGACTCTGCGAGTTGCTCTTGTAACTTGCTTGGAATCGAAATCAAAACGATGGTTTTTCCGGTGCTGCCCAGCCATCAGGCAAGTGCCTAACAATTTTCCCGGTTTCTAGATAAATTACTTGCTCACAAATATTCGTGCAGTGATCTGCAACTCTTTCAAGCGACTTTGTAACTGCAAGAAGTTCAAATGCAACAAGAGGATCTAACTCTCCATTGCTTATTCTTTGTTGAACATCAAGAACAATTTCTTTTCTGAAGCGACTCACAGTATCGTCAAATGACAATACACGAATAGCCATTTCTGTAGATGATTCGGATAACGCGTGATTTGTGTCTCTTGACATACCAACAACGCTGTTTGCCATCACTCTAAAAGTTGGCGGAGCTATTGAAATCAAATCATCGCTATTGATCGCTGACTCAGCAACAATCACAGCACAATCAGCAATTCGCTCAAGCTCATTATTAACTTTTACGATAGTTAATACGCTGCGGATACCGTGTTCATCTTTCGCACCAAGACGAAGAAGGTCTATACACGCTCGTTCAATTTCAACATCTACTCGATCAATGACGGCATCGCCATCAACTACCTTCTTAGCAACTTTAGCATCGCCATCAAAACTAGATTCGACTGCTTGCAAAAGTTGATCTGACACCCTTGCACCTTGGGTATTCAAGTCTGCTTTTAATTGAGATAACTTTCTTTCAAACTCTGACATCTACATGCTCTCTTGAGTGCGCATATCGGCTCTGTGGGAGTATACTCGCCACTTTGAGATTTAACTATCTTTTGGAACATTTTTTCATGATCAAACTTTGTGTAAATATAGACCATATTGCAACAATTCGAGAGGCCCGTAAAACAATTGAGCCCGACCCTGTTTTGGCATCTACAGAGGCATGTCTCGGTGGAGCTGATGGAATTACACTTCATATTAGAGAAGATCGACGGCACATGCAGGATGAGGATCTCTTCCGTTTGAGAAAGATTGTCGATGTGCCACTCAATCTTGAACTAGCCGCGACTCCTGAGATGATTGATTTGGCGCTCAAATCGAACCCTGACATGGCAATGCTTGTTCCAGAAGGTCGAAATGAAATCACGACCGAGGGTGGGCTCGATGTTGCAGCAGATATTGATCGACTCAAAGATATGGTGACTACTCTTACAGAAGGTGGAATACGTGTCAGTGCATTTGTAGATGCGAAAGAAAAACAAATTGATGCTGTTCTTGCTTCTGGTTGCACTGTATGTGAAATCCACACTGGTCCATATGCAGAATCATTTATCAACAATGATTTTGCGCTTGAAAATAAAAATGTGCAATACGAGCGAGCTAAAATATGCTCTGCTGTTCAGTATGCGGTTGGCATTGGTTTGCAATGCAACGCAGGACATGGATTAACGCACCTGAATGTGTCTGGTATTTCCTCTATTGAAAATATTTCAGAATTACACATTGGACACTCCATTGTCAGCAGAAGTGTTTTCGTTGGAATGCGGTCTTCGGTTAGAGAAATGAAACAACAAATCAAGGACTCCTGTCATGACTGATCCGTACTCTATTACAGATTTGCCATATAAAATTGCTGTGCTGTGTTATCTCTACGATGAAGATGATCGACTTTTACTTTTACATCGAACAAAAGAACCAAACGCTGGATTGTATTCTCCAATTGGGGGGAAGCTAGAAGCAAAGATTGGCGAAAGTCCGCATGGGTGTGCAGTAAGAGAAATACAAGAAGAATCTGGTGTGCAACTTGAACTTCATGAAATACGACTCTCTGGGATGCTATCTGAAACAGCATACGAAGAATCGACACACTGGCTTATATTTTTATTTGAAGTCAAACGTCCAATCAATCACTCTGAAGTTGAATCTATGGAATTCGATGAAGGATCACTTGAATGGGTACATGTTGATGATGTTGCTTCGAAAAATATTCCCGAGACTGATCGAAAAATTCTTTGGAAACTAGTCAAGCAGCATCGCGGCGGTTTTTTTGCGATACACATAGACTGCTCAAGTACTCCTTTCACATGGACTGTTCAAGAAGAATGGACATCCACTGATGTTTAGTGTTCGTGTTGCAACCTCGTTCGATGCTGTGCATGCAGTAACAGTATGTGGTGTTGAGGAAACCCCACACAATCATAAGTGGGTCGTTGAAGTCTTGATTGAGGGCGAAACTCTCGATAAAGATGACTTGTTGGTTGACTTCGTTGATGTTGAAAAACACCTCAATCAAATCACAGAACCCCTTCATGACTCTAACCTAAATACCCTTGAAATTTTTTCTGGCAAAAACCCATCTGCCGAAAGAATAGCGCTCTATATCGGAAATGAGATGAAAGATAAAATAAAACCACCTGCCCGTGTACAATCCATCACAATTACAGAAGCCCCGAACTGCCAAGCAACATACACACTATGACTAACGACCCACTCATGCTTTCCGTATCAGGCGCCCGCGGAATTGTTGGCAAAACAATGACTCCGGAAGTCGCTCACACCTACGCAAGCGCTTTTGTTTCTTTTCTCAGTGATAAACTTGGAAAACTACCGTCACTTTGTGTTGCACGAGACAGTAGGCCAAGTGGTCCATCACTTCAAGATGCTGTTGCTCTAGCATTCGTAGAATGTGGTTGTCAGGTTACAGATCTTGGTGTTGTTGCAACTCCAACCGCTGGGGTCATGATAAATTCGTTGCGCGCTGATGGCGGAATCATCATAACTGCTTCTCACAATCCAACACCATGGAACGGTATTAAATGCCTCGACGAAGATGGGCTCGCGCCTAGTAAGGAGGATGCTGCAGAAATTATCCGTCGATTCCATGAACAAGTTTCTCTGGATTCAAAAGATGGTGGAACACTCAATAAAAATACACAAGGAAATGACACGCATATTTCAAAACTTCTTGGAGTAATATCTCCAAAACCAATCCGAGACAAGCGGTTCCGTGTTGTCCTTGACTCTATCAATGGTGCTGGTTGTGAGTCTGGATTAAAACTTCTTGAACTGCTTGGGTGTGACGTCTTGCATCTCAACGGAGAACCCACAGGAGATTTTGCGCATCCACCTGAACCAAAGGCAGAGCATTTAACTGACCTTGCTTCAATGGTTGACAAGTTTGATGCCGATGTTGGTTTTGCTCAGGATCCAGACGCAGATCGTCTTGCTGTTGTAGATGAAACTGGTTTCTATTTTGGTGAGGAATACACACTTGTGCTTGCGGCAATGCAATGGCTTCAAGAACATCCAAACACCTCAACTGCTACTAATTTATCAACTAGCAGAATGATTGATGATGTTGCAAACATACATGGATGCAAAACTTGGAGGTCTGCAGTTGGTGAGGCTAATGTAGCAAGTGTTATGAAAGAGCATGGTTGTGTCATTGGTGGAGAAGGTAACGGAGGTGTCATTTTTCCAGAAGTTTGTTGGGTGCGAGACAGCCTTTCTGGCATGGCTCTAATCTTAGATTTGATGCGATCTAAAAACAAACCACTTTCAAACATCGTTCGCGGCATACCGCCATATGAAATGATAAAAAGGACGATTGGCCTAGAAAATATAGGTGGTCTTCCTGCTATTGAGAAAGAAATTGAACGATTAAAAGTTGAGTATGAAGAATATAAGCAGGATGATAGCGATGGTTTACGAATCGATTTTGACGAAGGGTGGCTTCATGTCCGACCAAGTAACACAGAGCCGATTGCTCGTGTCATTGCTGAAGCAAGCGATTCGCTCACAGCCTATAAATTTTCCAACCGCGTAAAACTATAGCTCACCTAAAATATGCATAATTAATACAACTGAGCACGAGGCATTACTGAGGCTGTGAGACGAATAGTCTCGTCACCACCATCCATGGCCGTTGCGTGTGCAATATCTGGAATCACCGCAAGATTAATTGTTACACGGTTTAGAGTCGTGCCATTATCGTATTGCAATAAAAATGGGGTGATTTGTACTCCGCTTGTTAATTGTGTCACGCCGCCTAAGACAACAGACTCAGTACCATCAACATCCATTTCCAAGGTTTCGTCCACGCTATTCCAAGTAATTGTGACTTGCTGACCAATAGGCGTTGTGATTTCAAGAACGTTGCTTTGAACCTCTGTTGTTGTTGCGACTTCTGGCAATGGACCAAATGATGTTCCTGTCCGAACAAGAAGTGCTATTCGTTCAATTAATAAACGAGACGTTAATCGATTGACTCCGTCTGCGGATGATCTTGAATACGCATCAACCGAAGATTGAATTGCGGCAAATAATCCAGTAAGTAACAGGGAAGCAATTGCCATTCCAATTAGCAGTTCAACAACTGTAAATCCTCGACGTATCATATGCCCTCCTGATAACTCGTTCCGTCGGGAACTATTGTGATTGGCCAAGGCACACCATCTGGCATAGGCGCATCAGGATTCGCGCGAAGCGAGACCCTTCCATATCCACTAAATGGTTTTTCGTCATCATTTACGCCCTCGCTATCACCATCTTCAGGCCCAAAGTAACCAATCGTCGTATTAAATGCATCTGTTTCACCACCGTAATACAACGGTCCCTCACCTTCCACAGGTCGAAAGGTTGAAAGAATCGCACCATGCACATCAACTGACCCGCGAAGATCCATAAGACCACTCACGATTGTTCCTGTTAATTTAACTCCTACAGATTCGTCATTCTGAAATGCGCCAATTTCAACTGACCACCCCGGCATTAAAACTGAACTCCGAGCTAATTGAGCTCGATCTGCTGAATCAATCGAATTTAACATCGCTTTCAACGCTACTCCATCTTGCTGATCTGCTACATCTGGGTCGTCAGGATCAAGAAAAAACCTTGACTCTCCTGTTACTTGGATTTTATTTCTCCAGTGTGTAAACTCTGATGGAACATCACCGGCAATTGAACCTAGGAAAGTACAATCATGAAAACGGACATTGTTCGAAGCGTCCCTTGTATCGCCATATTCAACTCCACCCGACTGCGCAACTAAACCATCAAATTGATTGTCATACCCACCGTTTCCATCTGGTTCTTGTGCGCCAGCAAAATTCCAATTTGGATCACTTACATCCTGCGTTGTTTCAACCCATGTCACACCTACAAAAGTGCAATCTTCAAAAACAGCATTTGTTCCGATTGGAATTCGAACATTTGTAAACACCATGTCTGTATAAACCGGACGCTGGTACCAGTCATATGCGCCATCTGATTCCCAGGGGATCCCCTCCCACGTGCTACTTGATGGAGGGGTGAAAGTTCCACCACTTTGGATATTTGAAGCAACTTGTCCACTCGATTCATCCCCAAAGAGTATTCCATTCATTGACTCTGTCTCAAACCACGTTTGAGCATCTGAAAACATCTCCACTGTCAATTCCGCTAATTCTGATTCTGATAGCTCAAATTGAACTGGCGCCGATCCATATTCAGAAGTAATTGCACCATTAACATCAGTCTGCCACTGAGTACCGCTTGCTGATTCCCAAGATGCTATATCAACAGCAAAGCCAATACTTCCATCTACCTTGGTGTAGTTGTCCTTAGCATCTATTATGCCATCATCCCAACCAAGTTCTCGATCTATATTGTCAACAACACCGTCTCCATTTCTATCACTTCTTGCGTGATCAATCAGCGCAGCGAGTTGAATGTCACTTGAAAACTCTTGGTCAAGCCCCGGAAACCCAGCAGTAGAAGCAAGGGCAACATCATAAACCACACCAATGTCACCATTGCTATCAAAGCGTGATAAAAATAAATCCATTTCGGTGACATATTGATCCCCATCATAATCAACGATTGACCCGCCTATACCCGCGCCTTCGGTTGGATGATTTGGGCGCAAACGATTATCACCATCAACATCGTTATTTAATACTAAATTATCAAAGGTAGAAATATCAATATCGAGTATCGCTTCATCAATACCATAAAAATCACTTTTCATAATAAGTGGCGTGCCAAAGGTCGCATTCAATTCATTAGTTCCAATTCCATACCGTGTTCCAACCGGCCCCTCCACAAGTACATTCCGGCCGAGCATGACTCGAGACATTGCAATAAGCGCATAATTAATTCGCTTATCAAGATCAAACTCCATCGAAATAGTTCTGGAAATTCCACCAGATTCACCTACACTTGTAATTAATATTCGGGTTTCATTTTCAAGCAATTCGTATGACAACCTAAAACTTGAAGACTTTGTAGCATCAAGAGCAATTGGTTTAACTTCAAGTTTATAATTTGTCGTGTTGATAGTTGGCAACAATTCATCTTCTGGAGTAATTTCCATCCAGTGGGCATCTATTTGAGCAAACACATCTTGTAACGAGTGAACAATACCCAAACCTGATGGCGAACCAACAACATACTCTTCCGATGGAGTAATCGCAATTTGCCCATCCGATGGTGTCCAGGTTCCTCTCCATAATTTTTCAGCCAAATCACTCGAAATTACTCCCCTATCAATAACATATCGATTCACTTCATCAAGCAGTCGAATACTTCCAAACGATAGACCAGATTCTGCTACAGATTGAGCCTTTGCGATTGCTATCATTGCTTGGGCGCTTCGAACATTTGTCCAAGAAACACTTGCTATTCCCGCAGTTATAGAAGCAATAACCGCGAGCATAATAAGTGCTGGCACTGTCGCCCATCCTCTGCGTGATCCTATTTTATTTTTTATCGTGGTGCAATCCATGTTAACCTCGTAGTTTCTTCACCATTGTGAAGTACAGTAACTTCTAACCGAATAACTTTTGATGAGCCGTCTTGAACGACGTTTGTTATGTTAAACGGGTCCACACATTGCGCAACAATTTGTTGTTCCCAGTTTTCCATTCCCACAACTATTGTTCCTGTTGCGTCAAGTGGTCCTGTTCCATCTGATTCTGAAAAGCTTTGATTATCAAGATCATCAAGATCATCTATGTCCATTGGAATGGTTTCGCCAAACTCAGCTCCCCAAGTTGCTGACCCTGTAACTGGATCATTTGCTGGAAGTAACAAGGACATCTCTCGAATTTCGGTTGCTAGTCTCATTCCTGTCGCAATTTCTTCTGAAACAACTGTCTGAATATGCCATGATTGTTGAGAACCAACAACCGCGACTACACCTACACCAATAACTGCAATTGCAACTGCTGACTCCACCAACCAAAAACCTCGACGAATTATTATTTGTGTATGTTTCATGAGCTAGTTACCACTGCACTCATTTTGAATATTGGAAGAATGATTGCCATTGCAATAAAACCGACAATGACACCCATAAATACAATCATTGCTGGCTCAAGCAAACTCGTAAAAGTTTTTATTGCGTCTCGTAAAACTCGATCGTAATACTCTGAAATTTCCTCTAAAACATCGCCAAGCTTTCCTGATTCTTCTCCAGCTGCAATCATTTGAACCACAGGCATTGGCAACAGTTTCGTGCCATCTAAAATTTCATTTATCCTGCGACCTTCTTTAACACCCTCTGCAACACTGACCCAGAGCGCGTGATAATTACGATTCCCAGAAATATTTGCTGTCACTTCAAGCGAATTTATCATTGGCACCCCAGCATTCACTAGCTCTCCTAATGTTTGCAATGAACGAGTGATATACAAAGCTCGAAGCATTTTTTTCAAAACAATGATTTTCAATTTAACATTATCAAGAATGCAAAGCCCACGTTCCGTTTTTGAAATCAAAATAGTCGCCGCAGCAATACATGCCATAGCAATTGGAACTGTCCACCAATACAACACCATCCATGCACTAAGCCCCATTAAAAAAGTGGTGGGCCATGGAAGAATTGCTTCCTTGCCAGCAAAAACTCCTGCGAACCTTGGGAGCACAAATGTCAAAAGAAAAATAGTCACCACAGTTGCTAAACCACCGATTACGCAAGGATAAATACTAGCGCCAACAATGAGTCTTTTTGTCTCAATTTGGCTCGCTATGATTTTCGCAATTCGGTCTAGCATGTGACCAAATGATCCAGACAATTCACTTGCCTTAACCATATTGACATAGAGTGGAGAAAACAATTTTGGATACTTTGATATGGCGTCTGAAAAAGTACAGCCCGCTTCAAGATCCTCCCTTATTGAAGTCAATATTCCTTTTAGTTTATTGTTTTCCACATGCTTGCTAATACCATCAATTGCAACCCGCAAACTTATTCCAGCACGAACCATTACAGCTAGCTGTGTTGTGAAATCTAATATGTCACTCTTCTTTGGACCATTTCCGGTATTCAGAATTTCCCAAATTTTTTGAAGTTTGCTCGATTGTGTAGTACCTAGTGGAACCAATCGTACTATTCGACCACCACGATCTTGAATTACACTTGCAGCTCCAGTAGCCGATTGAGCAGCAATCTGACCGACCAACAAATCTCCACATTCTTTTTGCAATTCATAGCGGTAGGTAGGCATACTAATAATCCTTATGCTGCCAGGGTCATGTGTAATCTCTGTGGGTCAGTGGAGTTTGCGATTGCGGTTTCACGATCAATGAGACCATTAAAAACCAATGTTGCGATGGATGCGTCGCGTGTTATCATTCCCTTGCGACTGTTTGTTTCTATAACGTTTGGAATTTCAAATGTCCTTGCTTCCCTGATAATGTTTCTCACTGCGGGGTCACATAATAGAACTTCAACGGCTGGAATCATGCCACCACCAATTTTTTGCAACAATGCTTGAGAAATCACTGCCTTCAAAGTATTGGCCAGCATCGATCTCACTTGAGATTGTTGATTTGCTGGATACATATCAATAATTCGCTCTACAGTTTGCGATGCATTTACCGTATGCAATGTCGAAAGCACGAGATGACCCGTCTCTGCTGCTGAAATAGCAAGGGAGGTCGTTTCTAAATCTCGCATTTCGCCAACGAGAATAATATCTGGATCTTGTCGAAGAGCGTGCTTCAATCCAGAGGCAAAGCTAGGCATGTCTCTTCCAAGTTCTCGTTGTTCAACAAGACAACCATTCGAATTAAACATATATTCAACCGGATCCTCGAGTGTAATAATGTGCTTGTTCTTTGTTGTGTTAATTAAATCAAGTAATGATGCCAGTGTTGTAGATTTTCCTGAACCAGTATCTCCTGTTACAAGAACCAAGCCCCTAGGCAATTCTGCAAGAGGTGCAATTGCGGGAGGAAGGTTTAGCGATTCAAGTGGTGGAATATTTGATTTCACAGTACGCATTGCAATTGCATGAAACCCACGTTGAATGTGTACGTTCACTCTGTATCGACAACTTGAAGTAGCCCAGGACAAATCAACATCTTGTTGTGTTTGAAGTGATGCGAGTTGTTTGTCGTTGAGCATTGTCGCAAGTTGTTCGCAGAGTTCGGCTTCTTGTAATATTGGGTAATCAAGACGCACCAAACCTGTGTCAACACGTATAACTGGTGGTTCTCCAGAAACAAGATGTATATCTGACGCACCCTGTTCGGATGCACAAGAAAGAATGCCTTCGATATCCATTCAATATCCATCGGCAGTAGCATGAATGCAGTTCACAACCTGCAGACTGAAAATCCGCTATGTACGATTCATTCCGATTGTGTGGGCTGAATATGAGTGTGAATCAGTTTATGTGGGGAACTTCAAGTTCTTCACTCGCTCGGACAGATGCTTTTGATTTCCAAATGTCCAAGTTCATCAAGGTTTCTGAAATCGCAGATGGATGATAATAACCAAGTGATCCCGAAAGTTTCCAAGAAACTTGTTCGCCAATGGGTGGGAGTCTATCTCGGCGGATGACAATAGGGATTAAACTTTTAACTGTTGCCCAACGAGGCACGGTTAGATTCGGAGCGGTTTTGCCTCTGTACACAGTATGGTTGCCCATAGAGACTGTGTACTCATAAAAATTTAGGCGAAGAGGATTATCATTGGTGTTTGAAATATCAAATTCAGCATTCAGTGCGATTGCTTCTGGTGTCGACTCTATCACTTCCGCACCAGTAAAGCGTACGATTGGAGAACGCACACCACAACCCTGCAAGACGCAAACACAAAGAAGGGCTGAAAATACTCGAAGCATGTCGCTACTGTACCAAGACGTGAACATCTCCGCCTGTCATATTCTAAAATGGAAGGGGCGTCATTGGCTCTATTGAATTATGGGGTCCTGTTCTTGCGTCGTGAGGAAGGGCTGCACAAACGTATCATTAATCATCACCATATGATCTTCTGCCAAAGGAAGATATGGCTGATACCGAGAATAATGATTCCACCAAATTGCAAGAGTGATAAGAATAAACATCGCACACCATGATGCCAATTCACTCTGTCGTTTTCGCCTATTCAGATACAAAAGGGAAACACAAATGGCAACAGTCATCATTTTATAGACCGCTAATGTCCAAACAGAGTTTGTTGTATGAAGAAGCCATACTACGATTGGATTGCCTTCACTCATACCTACAGAGGTCAGATATGTAAGTGTAAGGAACAAATCAGCTAAACTCAAAAAGACAACGCCTGCAAGAAGCCAAATCACTCGTTTAGATCGCTGAGTTTCTTCTATATGTACAGTATTTGCTTGTATTTGTGAATATACCATGTGTATCTATTAACCCTACATTCAGTTTCTAATGGAGTACTTTCCGATAATTGAGGGTCAGACCGATAAGCACATAAACTAGGGTTACTTTCGATTATTTTGAAATTTAACTTAAATGGCGGTGTTTATCAGACGTTGAACTTGACAAACGGTCCTATTTCGATATCAATACTCATCATTGTGACTTATTCTCACTCCTCATCTATCACTAGGAATTTTTATGACCGATCTTCAAACTTCAAATTTTGAGCAATCCTCTGGGTTTGTCTTTGACTCTACTGATTTCGCAATGCACACACCTTCGCCACATACGGTAGTCGCAGTTGCCATAAGTTCATCTATGGATGAATGGGAAGAAGAAGTTGAAGAATTAGAAGTTGAAGATTAAACGGAGTGGAGTTACGACTTCATTGCTTTTTCATTCGAACGACCATGACGGCCTTCGGTTGACGCAATAATTGCGTTACATAAATGCTGCACGGGAAGATGTTCACCAAACTCCTCAAGCAATAGTTCCATTTTCTGAGTAAGAGATCCGCCATTGTCACGGAACAATCGTTTGTGTGCTTCTTTCATCGCCTCAATTTGATCCTCGGGATATCCTCTTCTTGACATTGCGACAATGTTCACTGCTCGCACTTCTGCGGGTGTCCCTTCAACAATCATATAGGGTGGAACATCTCTGGTTATTCTCGCCAAGCCACCAACATACGAACACCGCCCTATACGTGAGAATTGGTTGATTCCTGCACCGCCACCAATTGTGGCATAATCTTCCACAGTAATGTGTCCGGCAAGCATCACTTGATTGGCGATAACAAGGTCGCTACCAAGCACACAATCGTGTGCCACGTGCGATGCGACCATGAGCAAATTGCCATTTCCAATGACTGTTATTCCTCCACCATTTCCGGTGCCTCGGTGAATAGTGACGTGTTCTCGAATTTCATTTCGATCACCAATTACTAATGTTGTCGGTTCCTTGTCATATTTTTTGTCTTGCGGATCGCCGCCAATAACACTGAATGGATAAATTCGGTTGTCTTTACCAATTGTTGTATTGCATTGGACAGTAACGTGATTCATTAGTTCTGTTCCCGAGCCAATTATGACATCTGGACCAATAAAGCATGAAGGGCCTATGGTGGCACCTTCTGCGATGATTGCAGTGGAATCAATAATTGCAGTTGAATGAATCTTAGGCATCGTTAATCTTGCTCCGCATCTACCATCATAAACCGAATCTGCGCTTCTGCGGCAAGGCGTGAACCAACAAATGCTTTACATTGCAACGCAGCCGTTCGCACACCCGCACGAATAGCATGTGCTTCTAAAATTAATTGATCACCCGGAGTTACTGGATGACGAAGTTTCACTTTATCGAGACTCAACAGAACAGCTAATTTGCCGGTATGTTCGAGCTTTCTACTCATAAGTAGACCACCGAGTTGCGCCATCGCCTCAACCACTAGTACCCCGGGCATTATTGGGGTGCCGGGATAATGACCCTGAAAAAAGGGCTCGTTAATTGTGACGTTCTTCACCCCTACTGCTTTTGCCGTCCCGTCCATCTCTACAACTCGATCAACAAGAAGCATTGGGTATCTGTGAGGCATGATGCGCTGAATTTCACGCACATCCATTTCGGAACCTGTTGAGGCGATTGTATGGCGTTTCAATACTTTATTTTGCTCAACTATTGCTTTACAAAGTTTTCTGTTGAGAGCATGCCCAGATCGGCTTGCAACAATTCTTCCTTGTATACATGCGCCAGCTAAATAAAGATCCCCAATGATATCAAGGATTTTGTGTCGAACCGGCTCGTTGTCAAAACGATAGGCATTGTCAATTGGGCCATCCTCTCCAATAACTAAAACATCAGACGGGGAAAGATGTGTGCACATTCCTTGAGATTGTAATGCTTGAGCTTCTTCTTCAAGACTAAATGTTCTAGCGGGTGCAACATCTGTGTTGTACGTGCCACTCCCACTATCCCACGCCTGTGTTTGTCTTGAAATTCGTGATGTTTCGTGTCCATAATCAAGGTCATACACTATTTTCAACCCTGTTTGATGAGAAGGAAATGCTGCAATCATCGAATCGCCATCCTGTAAGCAAATTGGTTCTGTAACTCGAAATAAATTTCGGGGTTGATCCTGCTCTACCATTCCGGCCTTGAGTAATGGTTCAACAAACGGCATCGATGAACCATCACCACAGGGTACTTCTGGACCATCCATTCGAATGATGGCATTATCAATTCCCACTCCAGAAAGAGCAGACATCAGGTGCTCCACTGTTTCGATTGTCACATCGCTACCACACAAAGTGGTACGTCTCGCTCGATCAGTTGCATTTGCAACAAGCGCAGGTATTTGAACAGATGGTTCAATATCTGTCCGTTCAAAAACTATTCCCTCGCCTGCTTCGGCTGGCGTGATAACTAAATCCACGTTCTGCCCAAGCAACAACCCTTTTCCGCTGACAGTCACAGGTTTTGCAACGGTGTGCTGCATGGGGACTGCACGCTCTTGGTGTTTGGTGACTTTTTCAGATTGTTGGGTGGGATTCGTCATGGTTCATGGTGAGACTCAGCCCATTTGGGATCTATTGGTCTTTATCTCGATCAAATTTTGAAATGATTCCGGGCAGTTTACGAGTAGAAGCCCATTGTCGCAATACATCCTTCATTTTGCCAGCCGGTAAACCAAGCCACTCTTCGCCATCAGGTATATCGTGCATTAGGCCACTCTTAGCACCAATTTTTGCCCCATTACCCACCTTGCAGTGCGGTGCAATGCCCACATGGGCAGCAATTTGAACCCAATTACCAATTTGTACCGAACCAGCAATCCCCGTTCCTGAAGCAATAACGCAGTTTTCGCCAATAACGACATTGTGACCAATTTGCACTAAATTGTCGATTTTTGTGCCATTTCCAATTTGCGTTGCTAAAAACTTCCCCCTGTCAACACAAGAGTTTGATCCTATTTCGACTTGATTTCCAATTACAACTATACCAACGTGTTGCAGTTTTATAAGTCCCGACATATCAGAATTTGGACAATACCCAAATCCATCGGTTCCAACTGTAACGTTGGCGTTGAGAATACAGTCTTCTCCGATAGTGCAATCGTATTCAATAACTACGCCTGCTCTGAGAATGGTATTTGAACCAACTTGTGAACCACGACCAATACAGACATTGTTGCACAACGCTACGCCATCTCCGATAGACGCTTCGGCTCCGACTGAAACGTTTGGTCCAATCCTAACGTTGCGACCAACAGTTGCCGAAGCGTCGATTACCGCCGAGGGATGTATGCCTATTAAGGGTAAATCTTCTTCTTTTTTAAATAGTTCTAGAACCTCTGCCATTGCAATTGAAGCGCTCTCAACACGAAGCAGAGCGCGTGCTGAAGAATCATGTCCCGGAACATCGATATCCTTCGTAACAATTCCAATTGTTGCACCACTGTGTTCCCATTCCTTTGCATACTTCTCTGAAAGCATAAACGTGATATCACCAGAGTTTGCATGCGCAATCGAAGAAACTCCCGTGCAAAGCAAATCATCTGGCCCATCAAGAACAGCCCCAAGTGCAACCGCGAGTGAACCAGCAGTGTATTGTTCGTTTGACACGAGTTTTTTTACCGAACCGCCATCTCATCAAATGACGCGTTCATATATTCAATGAGAATGTCCGTAACATCGAATGACGGATTAGCATAGAGCATTCGACGGCTACTGATTTGAGCTCCCATGTCAACGTTGTCGCCTTCTGGAAGTGAAAATGCGGCGTCATTTACCATGACATAATCCCAACCACTTTCCTTTGCTAACGCCGAAGATGCCTCTTTAATATGTTCATAAATTCGACGCATCCCCTTTGACTCTTCACGAGTTGCTCTAATATTTCTGTATTCTACTTGAGCTTGGTACTCTAGAACTTCAAGTTGTTGATCTTGTAAAAGTTCCTCCCACTTATCAGAACCAGGCTCGTACAATTCAAATTCTTGCTCATAACTTTCAATATGTAATCTTTTTGATTCGATATCTTCAGTCATTTTTGCAACAAATGCCTGTACTTTTGACTCTTCATACACACGTTCTTCTAATGAAGAGAACACTCTTTCAAAATCAACTGATACAAGAATAGCTGGTGTCAATGGTGCGAATTTTCGATTTGCTTGGGATTGCCATGCCATTGAGACAACAATGATAAGAGCAATTGCGTAGATATTATATGTTTGTTTTTTTATGTGTTTCATTTGTATATTCCTTTCAGATCAATGATCTGAGCGTTTTTCCCATTCGAGATTCATATGTGTCACGATTTGGTCCGTGATATCTGTTTGGGCACTTGCAAAGACGACTCTCTGAAGACCAATTTGTTCTCTCACCTGAAATTCCCTTGGCATTTTCGACTCTGGATCTACTATTATTTCCCGATCGTCATCACTAATTAGCACGACGTCATACCCATTTTCTTCAGAAATATCTGCGACCGCTTTACTAATCTTTTGATAAATATCTCTGAACATCAACGAACGTTCGTTATCAATCCTCATACCTGCAAATCGTTGATAACTAATCGCCTCAAGGTTTAACTGATCAAGTTGATCTACGACCTCTAATTTTTCTGCATCCGTAGCTTCTAAGAAACTTTCTTGCAAGCTTTCGATTGCTTCAATACGTTTCGTACGTTCATCTTCAATTTTTGATACAAGTTCTCGAAGGCGTGCTTCTGATGCTGCTCTTTCTGTAAGATTTGCCGTTACCCTTGAAATATTAAACGTGACAACAACTGTTGGTGGTCTTTTAAGTGCTGTTGCTGCTACTGCTGCATATCCAGCAACCATACAAACAATTGCGGTTGTTGCTAAAACTACAGTGATTCGTTGTGTTCGTGTGTGTAAAGACATGTTGAGTTCCTTCGTTTCGAAGTATGCAATAATGATAAGCGGTAATTGTACGAGAATTTATGAATTAACAGTCAAAAAGGGAGCTGGATGCTGAAACTAAATATTTTCTTTTTATCTGTCTCTTCTTTTACGATTGGAAAGCCAAAGTCAAACGCGAGAGGTGCCTGACCGAGCTGGTCAATGTAAAGCCGAATACCAGTTCCAACACTAACCCTGTATTCATCAAAACTGGGCTTGTCGACGACTGTGCCACTATCACAAAATACCACCATAGAAATAAATTTGTCGAGTACTGGGAATTCATATTGAGCACCTAAGTAAAATTCCCAATCACCACCAATAGAAACATCTGGATCACCGCCAGCCACACGTGGTGTTCCTTTTGGAGAAATCGATCGATAGTCAAAACCTCTAAACGATCGTCCACCAAGATAAAATTTCTCAAATGTTGGTGACTCGCCTCCAAAAATATATCCTATCTTGCTATCAAGACGAAGGGCATAAGTTCTGTGTAAAAAATCTCGATCAATCGCAAAATATGACGTTGTAGAGATGTATGTTTTTGTAAACGTGTAATCCCCAGAAGGCACTCCATATTGATCAATACTCATATTAATGCGTGACCCTTCAGTTGGTCTAGTATATGGAGCCAAAGTTGTTCTCGACACAGAAATACCTAATGAGTTAATCGTGCTTGGTCCCTGATCATTAAATATTTCCACAGGGACATTATCATCAAAATGTGTCAATTTAATTCGATCTGCGGAAAGAGATAGACGACCGTACCAAATATCTCCAAACTTACGACCAACACTCACCTTACTATATAGTGTCTCTTGCCTGTAATCATTATAATCGCGCCTCATCCAGCCCACAGATCCACCAAGTGAATAATCCGAATCCAAAAATCTCGGATCGGACAAACTTGCTCCGTAATTGAACACCTCGTCTCCTGGCTGAAACTCCATCGAAAACTGTTGTCCCGCTCCAACAAATGCCTTTCTTTGCCAAAACTCTGACCAACTTTCTGGCCAATCAGCAACGTCGAAGTTGCGCTGGCTTAAAGATATGTTTCCGATCAAGCCAGAGTCGCTTCCAGCCATTAAACCAAAATTTAATGATCCTGTTTGTGATTCATCCACTTCTACAAGAAGATCGCGTACATTCGGATTATCGCTATTCTCTGGCTGAATCGTCATGGTGACCTTGTTAAAGAGACCTGTTTTCATAAGGCGTGTTTCTGATTTGTTGGCTTCTTCAATATTAAATGGATAACCAGGCTTTAAGCCAATGCGCCCACGAATGACCTTATCTTGTGTAACAGAGTTTCCTTTGATTTCAACAACCCCAACTTTTGTTGGGCGACCCTCAGAAATCACAAACAAAATATCTATTGTTGCACCAGGTTCCGCATGATATGGAATCGCATTTGTTGCATCCAACTCGATGGAATTACTACCGCCGTACATCGCTTTTCGTGCTCGTTGTACCGCCTGTTGTTTTGGTTCAACATTAATAATTCGTCCGAGTACACCATATGCATTATTGATTGTTGCAACTGAATCATTCACTTCAAAACTGCGATACACATCGCCCTGTTTCATCGGAATCAATCCCCTTATTTGTTCCTCTGTAAATATCGGCATTAGATTACCAATCGTTCTAAATTCAGCAGAAATTCCGCCAATCGTATATTGAGGCCCCTCCTCAATAAGAAATACTACGGATGCCTCCTTATCGTTTGGGCTAAGGGGATCAGTGTATGAAACACGAACGTCTCGGAAACCTCTATTAATATAAAACCTTTTTAAACTTTGAACATCAGCATCAAGTACTTGTTCATTTAGTTCTCCTCGTCGAAAAAATGGCACAGAAACATTTGTGTCGACTTCGGAAGCAAGTTCCTTTGTTGTGAATGAGTGATTCCCATAAAACAACATGCCTTTTACACGTACCCGTGGTCCTTCCATAATTCTGTAGATCAGAACTACTGTTTCTGGTATTTTACGTTGTTCGCCGTCTTCTTCTGTGAAACTGTCTTTGCCATATACAATCGTTTCTGGAATGACTTCGACAAGATAATTTCCTTGAGCTTTGTACACATCCATTATTGCTCTTTTACCTCGATCGATAGCATCTTGGTCTAGACCAAGCCCTTCCATAACCGGAGTGCTAGCGAGCAACTCTTTATCACCAATTTGTGTGTTGCCAACGACTGAAACCTGCGTAATAATTTGTTGCTCAGTAAATGTAAAAATGAGCTCTAAGGTGTCATCTTCTTGCAGAACAACCTTTGCTGTAATATTTTCAAATACTCCAAGATGAGTAAGAGTGTGAACATCACCTTCAACTCGTTCTGGATCGTACAATTCACCTACCGCTGATTGAATAAGATTTTGCACTCGCTGCTCAGTCACTCGGTCAAGACGTTCGAACTTTATAGATGAGATGAACAGTTCCTCCAAACTCACTACACCTTCCAGACTAGCCACAGACCAAGCAAGGTGCTGGGACGTGATTAGTATGCTTATGAGGCAGAATAGTATGGTGTTGAGGGGTCGCATTCGTCTGAGAAGGATACCTGCCTGAATCACCGCCCACAACCACAGACCTCCTTGGAAGTACAATACATTGCCACAAAAGGCCTATAGCAATGACAAACACTAAAGAATTATTTAACTCGCCGTTTCACTCCTACCATCTTGACCATGGGGCCAAAATGGTTAATTTCGCCGACTGGTCCCTTCCACTACATTATGGTTCGATTATTGATGAACATATCCAAGTGCGCTCAAGTGGTGGATTGTTTGATGTTTCCCATATGGGGAGACTCCGATTCAATGGCAGGGATGCTTGTAAATTGCTTGACCGATTGTGCACAAGGCAAATCCATGGCATGAGTGAGGGACAGATTCGCTACTCTTTAGTATGCAACGAAACTGGAGGATGTCACGACGATGTGCTTGTGTATCGAGATGGTGATTCGAGTTATATGATGGTTTGTAACGGGGCGAACCGCGAAAAAATTTGGAATCATGTTAAATCTAATCGAGGCGACTTTGTTTGCAAGGTGAAAGATGAAACAGAATCAACTGCAATGATTGCACTTCAGGGCCCAAAAGTGATGGACCTTCTGTCAAATTTTTCGAATGCAATTCCCGACCTCAAACGATACCGCTTCATAACAAAAAATGTGCTCATTGCAAAAATCATGATTTCACGAACTGGGTACACCGGTGAAGATGGCGTAGAAATAATTCTTCCAAAAGGGTTCGCCAAAAAAGCACTCGACATGATGTTTACTCATGTTGGAGATACAGACATAATAAAACCCGCAGGATTAGGCGCCCGAGATTCTTTGCGACTAGAGGCTGGCATGCCACTATATGGTCATGAACTAGATGAAGAAACCGACCCATTATCTGCAGGATTATCTTTCGCAGTAAAACTGGAAAAGGGTGGTGCTGACAACGAAGCAGAACCATTTATTGGACAAGAGGCGCTTCGACACATTGCAGAACATGGTTCAGGGAAAAAACTTGTTGGGCTACAACTCGATGGAAAGCGTTCTCCACGTCAGGGCATGGATGTGTGTACTAACGAGAAGGTGATTGGAAAAATAACAAGTGGGTGTTTTAGCCCTACTTTTAACTATCCAATTGCGATGGCGTATGTCTCAAGTGATTTTGATTGCAAGAGCGTTGATGTTGATTTTGGAAAACAACAGTTACCAGCAACTATAGTCGATCTACCTTTTTATAAAAGATAACTTCTTGCTTAAATTAATCTCGCAATAAACGAATCTCATCGCGAAGAATAGTAGCGAGTTCATAGTTTTCATTTTCAATTGCGGTTGCAAGACGTTCTTGTAAATCCGCTCGCTCGGATGTTGGGAGTCTTGGAACAAGTGCTTCTTTCATTCCTTGAAGAAGTTGTGCTTCGTTTGATCCCTCCCAATCGTCTCCAAGTGCATTACGAAGTGCTTCTAATCCTTGATCGATTGATGCCATTGCTTCAACTGTATTTTCTAACTCTATTGCCCATTCTGCAGCAGAACGTGTACGAAGAGCGATTACAGGAGCTCTAAATTGTTCAAGGGCAATACGGTCGTGTTCTTCATTAGCATTCTGATTACACAAATCAAAAAGATGAAGGTTCTCTGTGCAATCACGAATAACTTCTTCCCACCGACTCATCGAAAAAAAAGCCGCGGCACGATGTGAACGTTGTACACCTTCTTCTCGAAGACGGCGACACATTTCAGAATCAAGACCACCATGAGTTCCTCGATCTTCAAATAAATCTAGGAGCGATGAGTATCCGTCTTGCAAAACTCCGTCGGGTCGACCAAATACTTCCATTTGCACAATCCCAAGTTCAACTCTCAATTGAAGCACTTCACGGCCATCCGACGCTTCTATGATTCGCACGTTCATTTTGCCTGGGTCATATGGCCATTCTTGCAAAACTCTGGATATATCGCTCGTCGTCATTATTGGTATCTCTTTCCCATTGTGACATAGTACTCTGAATTACATTTTCTTCACCACAAAAAGTGCTTGTCCCGTTCCTAGAATGCCTTTTTTGTGTGGTTAGTGAAGCCGTTCCGTTTATGAGGTTTCTGTAAGAGTTCATTTGAATAGTTTGCTTGATTTATCCCAAATTCATTCCGATGCATGCGTAGGATTTGAAAAGCAACTGCAAACTAGGAGATATGCGTGGACCTTGAACTCTATCTACATCAAATAAACGAAGTTTCTCTTCTTACACCAGAAGAGGAAAAGGAACTTGGCTGGCGAATCATCAATGATTGTGACCCAGCTGCAAAAGAGCATATGATTCGAGCGAATCTTCGGCTTGTTGTTTCAATCGGAAAACGGTATCTAGGACGAGGGCTCACGCTTGCCGATCTTATCGAAGAAGGCAATATTGGCTTAATTAGAGCTGTTGAAGGGTTTGATCCGGCACATGGTGCTCGTTTTTCAACATATGCATCGTGGTGGATTAAACAATCCATTAAACGAATGCTTATCAATGCCACACAGCCCGTTCATATCCCAGCATACATGATTGATCTTATCAATCGATATCGTGAGACTCTTCGTACACTAACCGATGAATTTGGTCACGCCCCTTCGAATCAAGAAGCTGCGACACATATGGGCCTATCGATGAAGAAACTTCGTGCTGTGCGAAGAGCGATGAGAGCAGCTTCAGGTAGAAAACCAAGGACTGTGGGCGGAGAACTAATTTCATTGTCTGATGTGTTCGAAGATCAAAACAATAAACGTCCAGACGAGCAAGTTGAACAACGAGAAACAATAAAAGATATTCTTTGTTTCTTGGGGCAACTTGATCATCGAGATGCGAGAGTCCTACGGCTTAGATTCGGTCTTGAAGGTCAAAACCCACTTACCCTCAAAGAAATTGGGAATGTTATTGGTCTAACTCGCGAGCGTGTTCGGCAAATTGAAATCGATTCATTACGAAGATTGCGTGAACGCATGCAAAACGGCACTCCTATTCATAGCCGAAGAGCATCCTAATCAAGGATAGAATTAAATTCTGATAGAAAGAATCCGCCTCCGAGAGAGGCGTCTTTTTTTCGCAATCGGTTTACCTTTGCAACTACTTCATCGACATTGCCACCATCATCGATAAACCATTGCAACAGCCTTAAGTTTGACAGCCAAAACCAATATGACGCCGATTCCTCATGTGATGTTGAAAACGCTACTCGCTCCATCGCAGTTCGATCACCCATACAATCTGCTAACCCTGCCGTTGTTTGGACAGAAGCTCCACCAAGTTCTATCGATCTTTTAAAAAGCGGAATCGCCTTGTCACAATTGCCTAATAATCGATATCCTTCAGCCAAAACACTTGGGGCGACATTCTGAGGATGTTTAAGAAGGACGTAAAGCGCGGCCGCATTCCATTCGTTTACATTTTCGGAGTGACAAAGATGTATAGATTGTGTCAATAAGTCTTGAATCACGTCTGGCGGATATTCTTCAAGTAACTCCACAGGCAATTCATCCTCTGAAGTTGTATCAAAGGCGTATTTAATATTTGTATATTCAGTTCTATGAATAATATCAATAAAATCCATTGCCTTGGATTTATATTCACCATTTGCTTTTGAAATAGGAATCAATCGTTCAAGTGCTTGTTCCAATTCATGATTCTTGTAATCAATACGTGCAGCATAAAGTTGCCAATAATCCAATGATGCACAAACTCGTTCTGGATATGTAAACAACAGTGAGATTGCTTCTTCTGTATATTTTGAATCACCATGTTCAAGCACCCGCTCTGCAGCTCGTCCATTTCCTGCTCTTGCAAGGACCATAAACCTTTCAATTGCAACTTCGCTGTTATCAAGCCATTCTTTTGTAGTGTCTAGCCGAACTGCAAGCGCCGAAATTCTAGTATCTTCATTTTCCACATCAATAGATGGCGTGGTATTCAGACGAGAAATCCATCGAACTAGTTGCTCGTCAACTACTGATTGATCGTACCCATAATCTACAAGCCATTCTGCAAGAGAAAGCCACCCATGTACCGCTTCAGTGGAAGTTGGTGAAAGACGTGCGTACGCATTAGCGAATGGTATTCTCAAGAATTGAGTGTTTTTAGAAGCAAATTCTAACGCTTGTTTATCATAAATTTCTCGAGCTCGGTCAATATTACCTTCTTTAAATTGTTGTTCGATATCAAACAATTTTAATATTGCAACATCAACTGGATGACGTTGTTGAAGGGACCAAAATTCATTTCTGGCTTTCGTTGCTGCAATCTCGTCACCGAGAATCACAGATGCGCGGTGTCTCATTCGCCATAATCTTGATGCTGCGATACCACTGAGTTCATCGCCAAACACCGAAAGATGGTCTAGACATTTTTGCGCGTATGATGGAGCGTACTCCATCGTAATGCCATCAATCATACCAAGCAGAAATGGCACGTCCGTTTCTCGTTGTGTATCAGTAATGTCGGTCGCTGTAGAAGAAAGTATATTTTTCCTTAAGTGTTCTATTTGTTTAGCAACAAAATCAGCTTCTTCTTCATTAGGCAAACCAAAAGTGACATTTGGAATGCTTGACGACGTTGTCCATTGAGTAAAAAGGTTTTCTTTCACACTATCTAGTTGTTGTGAAGTTGCACACAGCAATACCGTTGCAAAAAATATCATGAGGGTTCATCCAATGATATATTTGTGTAGTTCGCATCAACAACAATGTTATACGCTGCAATTGCATGCTCCCACCGAGTGTCCCTCGTTGGTTTAATTAAAATCGGATGGTTTTCGGTAAACAAACCATTACTTCCAAACCCACCCGCCTTATTTGAACGCAAAAACGTTGACAAGGCGCTAAGCGAAGAAATAGGGTCCCATGGGCCTTTAAGTCGAAGGCGAATTTCTTCTTTTCCCGAACCAGAAGACTCCACGAGAATAACAAGTGGCTCATTATCAAGAGTCACTGATTGCCCGTGATTCCGAATTGGCACATCCATGGGGAAGGATTCTTCAGCTGTTTTAAATTCCGTTGCAACCATAAAGTATATGAGCAACAGAAATACAACATCAATCATTGAAGTCAGATTCAGTCCAATTGTGCCTGCTTTTCGTCTTCTAATAATCATTGATACTCACCATCAACAACAAGCTGAACTCTAGGTGTTGTTCCAACAGCACGAATTGCTTCTATTGCCTGATGAATGTATGAATATTTTGTAGCACGATCAGCACGCAAGTGAACATCCGTTGCACCACCCTGTAGCCGAGTGTTCACTATAGATGTCAATTCGTCCATTGCATCAACTGCAATAGTGTGCCCACCGACAACTATTTCTGAAATTTCTCCACCAGAAAGGGGCACGAGATTCACGGTCACATGTTCACTGGAATCAAGAATTCCAGAAGCTGCGTGATTAGGTGAGGGTAAGTCAAGTGGAATTGCATCTCTGTCAACAATTTGTGACACAACAACAAAGAACACAATGAGTAAAAATGTCACATCAATCATTGGTGTCATGTTTGCATTAATTGCAGATGTCGGAAGACCGCGTCGCGCCATTACGAAACCTCAATAGTTCGTGGTGGCTTTACAGTTTCAATATTTGAAACTCCATTGTTTGGGCGAGATGCTTTTGCAGGTTTTCTTGGCCTAAAATTATTCAATATTTCTTCGCCAACAATTGTTGCTTCAACGGTGAGTTCATCTATTTTATTTCGAAGAATTGCGTATCCAGAAAGTGCGGGGATTGCAACGACAAGTCCCCAGAATGTCGTCGTTAACGCTGTTCCAATTCCTCCTGCAAGCGCAACGGGATCTGCGCTTCCGCCTGAAGCAACTATTGCTCCAAACGCAAGAATCATGCCGTACACAGTGCCAAACAACCCAATCATTGGGCTTACTTGACCAACGACATTGAGTAATTCAATTCGGCGCATACGAGCGGTAGCAAGTTCGTCTGCTGTCTGCTCAAGTGAACGCATCATTGCAGGAAACCCAAACTTTGCTTCTAAAAATGATGCTACTAATATTTTCCCTAAGTAACTGTTGTCTTTCGATGCAACATCAATCGCTGATTGGAATTGTTTTTTCTTGAGATTCTTTCGGATGTTTTTTACCAGTTCGTCAGGCAGCACGGTAGAGCGACGATTTGCTATGGCAAGGTGAATCATAAGACCAATACTACACATTGACATCACAAGCAAAAGCCACGTCACCGAACTTCCAAGAAATTCGATTGAACCATCACTGCTTCGTGAAACAAAAAACGCTTCACCAAAACTACTCTCTCCACTTTCAGCGAGCGTAGTTGTTGCTGAAGTCACAACAAAAATCATGCCTATTTGAATCCATCTCCATTTGGCGTCCATGCCAGTTCTCCTTACTTCCCTACTCTACCACGCTCAATAAATGTATATCCGTCATTTCCCCCATGAATCTCTGCAATTTGTTGCATTAATGGGTCTTGGGTTTCCCCCCAGTACTGAATACATTTAATTTTCGCTTTTCGAAGCCCATTTCGAGAGTCAATTGGATTTATGCGATCTAATTTCTCAAGCAATGCCTCCGCGTTTACTTCATACTCCCCCTTGCCTTCGATGTCTTGGCTTAACAAATACACAACATCTGGGTCTAGGGCTATGGCTGCCCTGAGGGCATTCACAGGATTACTACTGCTTGAACCAATAATTTCCTTACTTGACCCAATCCACTCCATCGCCTTTGTAATATTGGCTGCATTTGCAAAAGTTAGAGTACGTTTTGGTGGAACAATAACGGCCTCTCCCTTTCGTGAAAAGATTATTCCAAATGATTGTTTTGGATGCAATGTTTTTAACGATCGTTCGAGCTCGTCATACACTTCATGAAGTAGTAACATCATTGAGCCAGAGGCATCAACAACATAGACAATTCGTTTCGCAGCAACTGCATCAACCCCCATAAACTGAACTTCGGTTTTTGGTTCTCGTCTGGCAAATTCTGGTATTTCTCCACTGGTTGCAATTTCATGTAAAACCGCAAAACCATCTTTCATCTCTATTACCGATTCTTGTTGAAGCTTCAACTCTGGCAATTCCATTTCCCTATTTGGAGCCAGGGGTAACACCATTGGCAGTTTTGCTTTTTCGTTTACCGATTTCTCGTGCCATACCGAGGTAACAATGCGAGGAGGCTCTTCTTCGGCTCGTACAATCGACCACGTGGCAACAAATGCGAGGATACCAATGCTCACATGTACTCCAATTGAAATAACCCACGCAATGGACTTACTTGTATCTACTTTGGATGTTGTTGTGTCAGACATCATCGATTGCAATGCTACACCAATTTTTTATGGATCAACTACTCGTTGCTGTTTTTCGTTGTCTTGTTTTTTGGCAAAGTGTCCACTTTTCTATGTCTATAGTCAATTGAAAATACACCAGCGCCACCAATGAGCAAACCTAGAGAGAGTGTGAATAATCCTAAACCAGCATAAAGTTGAATAAAACGGTGCGAGTCCAGTGGCCAATCAAATGGATTCATTAATAACATGCCATGAGCATTGACCGAGACCATGTAGATTGCCATACCTGTTGCAGTACAAATAGTTAACGCTGCAAGGCGGGTAAATAGTCCAACTAATAGCATCACACCTGCGGCAAGTTGTGCCACCGCTGCAAACCAAGAAATGAAAGTTCCCCACCCTCCCAAATCGGGCCATTTATTATGGATGAGCCAGACGATTCGGTTTACGCCACGGGTTGTAGGCTTTGTTGCCACTGAAGTTGTCTTTTTGGCAGAAGCTTCGGCACTTTCTTCACCTTCTTCAACCTTATCCGTAATTGGAGGCTCTTCAGATTCCAAAATCGGCTCGTTAACTTCGATGTCCATTGCTCGAAGCCCATCTACTATTTCTGCTCGAATTTGAACTTGCCCAAAGCAATTCAGCCAACCAGATGTCAGCATAGCCGAAGCAATAACGATTCGAGCAAGGAGGGGCATTAATGTTGAAGATGCAAAGTTCATATGAAGTAATGCGTGTTGATGAAACGCCTTTTCCCGTATCATATCCACTTCTGCACCACGCAGCGGGCGTGGCGAAATTGGCAGACGCGCCAGATTTAGGTTCTGGTGGGGTAACACCCGTGGAGGTTCGAGTCCTCTCGCCCGCATTATCGACCAATGAACAACTGGCAACCAACATCTTGGCAAAACAAAAGCGCTGCACAACAGCCAAATTATGTCGATTTGGAGGCACTATCGATCGCTGTTGGACAACTATCTTCGCTCCCACCACTTGTCTCATCGTGGGAAATCGAGACACTTAAATCTCAGTTGGCCGATGCCGCAAACGGCAAACGGTTCTTGCTACAAGCCGGTGATTGTGCTGAACGTTTTACGGACTGCACCCCTGAAAGAATCACTGGGCAGTTAAAAGTACTTCTGCAAATGTCGCTTGTCCTAGTGCATTCCACGAAACGACGAGTGATTCGCGTTGGTCGACTTGCTGGACAATATGCAAAACCTCGTTCAAGTGACACTCAGACTGTCGATGACGTGACGTTACCAAGCTACCGAGGCGACATAGTCAACGACATCGAGTTTTCAGAAATTGCAAGAACGCCAAATCCAAATCGTTTACTTCGCGGTTTTGAACGAAGTGCGATGACGATTAATTTTGTTCGTGCGCTCATCGATGGTGGATTTGCTGATTTACACCATCCAGAATATTGGGATCTTGGGTTTGTAAAACATTCACCAAAAGCCAGTGAATATCAAGCAATCGTTGCATCGATTGCAGAAAGTTTGCGCTTCATGGAAACGCTAGCTGGCGAAGCTGTTGGTGCAATTAACCGTGTTGAATTTTTTACAAGCCATGAGGGCTTGCACTTACATTACGAACAAGCGCAGACTCGGCAAGTACCACGGCGAACTGGTTGGTATAACTTATCGTGCCACTTCCCATGGATTGGTGCTCGAACAACCGACATCGATGGTGGTCATGTTGAATTCTTTCGTGGAATTGCGAATCCAATTGGAGTCAAAATTGGTACTCATGATATTGACATTGAAAAACTTCTTGATGCGTTGCATCCAAACAATGAGCCCGGCCGACTTACATTGATTCATCGGTATGGTGTGGACAAAGTTGCAGATGAACTTCCAAAACTTATAGAAGCTGTGCAAGTAACAGGTAAGCAAGTATTGTTTATCAGTGATCCAATGCATGGCAACACAAAGAAAACTGAAAGTGGCATTAAAACTCGGAACTTCGATTCGATTCTTTCTGAACTTGAACAATCGATTGATATTCACAAAAACATGGGTTCCATGCTTGGTGGCGTACATGTAGAGGTTTGTGGACAAAATGTCACAGAATGCACTGGTGGTGCTCGCGGTCTTGATGAATCGGGCCTTGGTGATTACTACGAAACACTTGTTGATCCACGTCTCAACTACGAACAATCTATTGAACTAGCGATGCTCGTTGGCCAAAAACTCGAATAAGGTCTGTGCCCAATTAATCAGAGTACAATTCGCAACAATGACAAAGCAACAAGAACTGATAGTCATTTCGGGAGTAGGTGTGATAACCTGCTTTGGAGTTGGTATCGATACTCTTTGGGATGCGATGATGGAAGGCAGAACTGGCATTCACCGTATCGAACGGTTTGACCCAAGCGGATTTACTAGCCAAGTTGCGGGTGAACTCGCTGAAGATGCCTTTAAAGTTCGAAAAATCGTTCCAAAAAGTCACCGCAAGGCAACCAAAGTTATGTGCCGTGATACGGCTCTCGCTGTTGGAGCGGCGGCAGATGCTGTTGACAATGCTGGATTACAAACAGCAGCGACAGGAGATGAAACACCAACTATTTCCCCAGACCGAGTCGGTTGCCACATTGGCGCGGGTCTGATTTCAGCCGAAGTCAACGAACTTGGTGCTGCACTTGTCACAAGTAAAAAAGAAGATGGCACGTTTGACCTCGCACACTGGGGAGGCGAGGGCATGCAAAATCTCACTCCACTTTGGCTGTTGAAATATTTACCAAACATGCTCGCATGCCACGTCACTATCGTGCATGATTGTCAGGGACCTTCTAACACAATTACGTGCTGCGAAGCATCAAGTGGTTTATCAATTGCAGAGTCTCGTCGCGTCATACATCGTGGCGATGCAGACGCTTGCCTTTCTGGTGGTGCTGAAGATCGTATCAATCCACTTGCACTTTATCGCCAACACTGCACGGGGCGCCTTCTTGAGTCTGATGGTTCTGGCGACATGAATACGCTTGTGCAACCGTTTTCTGAAGAAGCGAATGGCACCGTCATTGGTGAAGGTGGTGGCATACTCATAGTTGAATCAAAAACGTCTTGTGATAAGAGGAGTGGTTCGCCCTGGTGCGCTATTAATGGCATCGGTTGCAGACAATCATTTTCCGACTCGCCGCTTAAAACTGATCCACACACAATTGCATCCGCAATTAACAAGGCGCTTAAAGAAGCAAACTGCGAAGCGGGTGACATCGATGTTATCGTTCCACTTGGTGCTGGTATCAAACAACTTGACACTGCAGAACGCGAAGGTCTCGCCACAGTTTTCGGCGACAAACTTACTTCCATTCCAACAATTACCACGATTCCATACACCGGAAACTGCATGGCAGGAAATGGAGCAATCGCAATCGGGGTAGCGGCAAAAATGATTAAAGAACAACAAACCCCTGCTCGAATTGGTGCCATCGAAACCAAAGGTATTGACGCAGCACGTTGTAATTCCCAACAAAAACAAATCAACAAAGTTTTGGTGGTTACACCAAGCGAGGGCGGTCAATGTGTTGCTATTATTCTTGGAAGGATTGAAGCATGACCAGAGTTGTCATAACAGGCATGGGTTGGATCACGCCCCTTGGCAACGATCTTGATTCTGTTTGGAAACGAATGTGTAACAGCGAATCCGCGATTTCAACTATTGATCGTTTCGATGCTTCAAGTTTTCCAACCAAATTTGCGGGACAAGTCCGCAATTACGATTGGAAACAATTTGTAAAAGATGCTTCCATACACCACGAACCAGCAATGAATTCACAATTTGCTCTTGGCGCAGCAAGGCAAGCTTGGGAACAATCAGGACTTGGAGAATTTGAAAATTTAAACCTTGAACGAGCGGGTATTTACCTTGGTGCCGGTGAAGGAGTCTTGGACTTTTCAGCGCACTCGATGATTGACACGCATTCTTGGGACGTTGAGGATGGGAAAGTAGATTCGGTCGCGTGGGCAAAGTTTGCAAGCGACCAACTTGATGAATGGGGCGAAGTTGAACAAGAACCCAACATGCCGCTATGGCACGTTGCAAAAGAATATGGGTTACAGGGTCCTGCTTTCAATTGTTTAACTGCGTGCGCTGCAAGCACCCAAGCCATTGGTGAAGCGGTCAGTGTCCTGCGAGCTGGCGATGCTGATGTCATGATTAGTGGTGGCGCACACACAATGTTGCACGCTCTTGGCATTACTGGCTTCAACAGACTCACTGCCCTCTCCACTTTTGAAGGCGACCCACAAAAGGCATCAAAACCGTTTTCAAAAGATAGAGGCGGCTTCGTCATGGGCGAGGGCTCTGGCATGCTCATTCTTGAAACACTCGACCACGCGCTCGGTCGAGGGGCAACTCCACTTGCCGAGGTTGTTGGGTTTGGATCAAGCGCTGACGCCTACCGCATCACTGATCTGCATCCCGAAGGCCGTGGCCCTGCTGCTGCAATTCAGGGAGCTCTTTCACAAGCAAATATCGATCCTACTTCTACTGTTGAGGGCAAGCCGCCAGTTCATTACATTTCTGCACACGGAACAAGCACCCAAGAAAACGATTCCATTGAAACCAAAGCTATCAAACTTGTCTTTGGCGATAACGCAAAAAATGTTCCAGTTAGTTCTATCAAATCCATGATGGGACATCTCATCGCTGCTGCAGGTTCAGTTGAACTTATTACTTGCGTCATGTCTATTCAAACAAACATGCTTGTACCGACGATTAATCTCGACACCCCAGACCCTGAACTTGATTTAGATTATGTGCCAAATGTAGCACGCGAAGCACAAGTCGATTGTTGTGTAAGTAATTCGTTTGGGTTTGGCGGACAGAACAATACGCTTGTT